>Ga0209381_1000466_pt1 | contig 97568 bp, 62 predicted proteins | sample DewCreD2012metaG_FD_184111 | JGI IMG/M metagenome (GOLD analysis project Ga0209381, IMG submission 184111) | Hot spring sediment bacterial and archeal communities from British Columbia, Canada, to study Microbial Dark Matter (Phase II) - Dewar... ... | reverse complement strand
CTTATCACCGTGACGGTGAACGCAGATGTGACGGCGGGCTTCACCAACACCGTCCTCATCACCACGACCACGCCGGGCGACAATCCGGGCAACAACGAGGATGACCACCCGGTGGACATCGTCGCCCGCGCCGACCTTGCCATCACCAAGTCCGATAGTCCCGATCCGGTGGTGCCGGGCGAAACGCTGATTTACACGCTAGTCTACACGAACTACGGTCCGTCGGACGCCGTGAACGTCGTCGTCGCCGACATGCTGCCGGCGGAAGTCACCTTCGTCGCCGCCGACCCGCCGCAAGCCAGCGGCCCGAATCCATTGACGTGGAATCTGGGGACGTTGGCGGCAGGCGCTGGTGGACAGATCGTCATCACGGTGACGGTCAACAGCGACGTGACTGCGCCATTCACCAACACCGTCGTCATCACCAGCGACACGCCCGACGACAATCCCGACGACAACACGGACGAGGAGCCGACGCGGCCACTGGTTCCCGGCATGGAACTGCTCAAGACGGTGCTGCCGGGCGCGGCTGTGCCGAACATGCCGTTCACCTACGTCATCACTATCACCAACACCGGCTATGTCACGCTCGACCCGCTTATTTTGACCGACACGTTGCCCAGTCTCGACTTCCACTACGTCGCGGGCAGCGCCACGCCGACCGAACCGGCCTTGATCGCGCTGCCGGTGTTAGTCTGGCCGGACCTGGGGCCGTTGGATCCCGGCGCGAGCGTCAGCGTGTCCTTTGCTGTGACCGTGACGCCGGGCATCTCCGTGGGCACTTACGTTAACGTCGCCTTGGCGACGGGCGACCATCCCGGTGGCGTTCTTACCGATACGGATGATGTTCCCATCTCCATCCAGGACCCGACTGTTGCGCTGTCCAAACATCTGGTTGACTTCGATACCGACATCTGGGCGCCGAACTTCGTCACGTTTACTATCGCCATCACCAACATTGGTCTCAGCGAAATCGATGTATTGCCACTCTACGATCTCTACGATGCTGCGTATCTTCATTTTGCCTACGCTTTCCCACCTGCGCCGAATACGGTGGACAACGTCAATGGGCAAGTCGTTTGGTTCGACCTGACCGCGCCCGCGCCGTATGGCTTTGGTCGAAACCTGTTGCCTGGTGAGAGCTTCACCCTCACCACCGTCTTCACGATTGTCCAGGAAATCGACACACCTGTGACAAACACGGCGGTGATCAGCGGCGCTACTGACATCTACGACAACCCGACGCCGGAGGAGGAAGATGAAGAGACCATTATCGATATCCCCACGGCAGTTGACCTGTTGTATTTCCGCGCTGTGGCGTTGCGTGAAGGTATCCGTCTGGAGTGGGCGACGGCGGCAGAGATCGATAACTTCGGCTTCACCTTGTATCGCGCGACCGGGCCAGACTTCACGCGGGCCAGCGAGATCGTCTTCATCCCCAGCGCCTGTCGCGGCAATCTCTGCGGTGCGACCTACGACTATCTCGATACGACGGTCGATCCCGCTGCTGTCTACTGGTACTGGTTGGTCGACGTGGACACATCCGGCGTGACGACGCGCCATGGCCCGGTCTCCGGGCGTGTCTCTGGTGCGGCACTGCCCAACCGAATCTTCCTGCCGCTGGTGCTGCGCAATCGCTAGACGTATCTGTGAAACGTAAAACGTGAGGCTGTCACAAGACAAGCCTCACGTTTTACGAATTACGAATTACGTTTTACGCATTACGTTTTACGAACCGCTCAATCCCCGCCAGCACCCACTCCGGCGAGAGGTGCGCTTCCTCGATGACCTCGTCCAACGTTCCGCCGGTGCGCCAGCGGTTGTCCCAGTCCGCCGAGAGCGCGTAGGCTTCCGAGACTTTGCTGAACAGCCAATCGTGCATCAGCCAGCGCGCCTGTGTGGTGATAACGGTCGAGTTGGCCCAATCTTCTTGGGAAAGCACCCGCTGGCGGTAGCTCTCCGGTTGCAGCGCGAACAACTGCGGGCTGGTCGCGCAGACGATTTTGACGTTCAACCCGCGTTCGCCCAACTCCGGCAGCAGCTTGACGATGCTCACCATCGCGCTCGTCCCCTGGACGATGACCGTCCCGCCGCGCGGTTGATCGGGCGTGTAATCGCGGACGACGTAAGCGCCGCGCGCTGCCGCGAAGTGCGACGGCATCCCCAGCGCCGCGCGGTCGGGGATGGTGATCGGCGGGCGCGTGAGGTGCAGCGCGACAATCGGTGCAGCCTGGCGCAGCGCCGCGCCGAGTAGCACGGGGACCTCGTTGTGCTCCCACGGGTGCAGGTTGATCACCGCGCCCTGCGGAAAGAGCTGCGTGACGCCCGGCGAGAAGATGCCGAAGTGCGTGCGGCTGTCGTCGGCGGTCTCCGGCCCGGAGTGCCCCGCGATCCACAGCACCTTGCCCACCTTGAGCTGGCAATCCTGCGCGAGCTGGCTGAAGAGCCGGAACGGCCCGTACTTGAGATATGAGAACGAGCCATAAGTCGAACACGCGCCCCAGAAGCCGTCGAACGCCGCTTCGGGATCGTCCGCGAAATTGACGGTCGCCAGTCCCGCCAAAATGCCCGCGTTGGCGAATTCGGTGATCTCCTGCGGCAGCAGCACGCCCTCGGCGGACCCCGCCCGCTCGTACCAGCCGTAACCCGCGAAGTCACCGTAAGCTTTGGCGAACCCGCTGATCATCGTCGAATCCGCCAGATCCGCCGACGCCGCGATGAACAAAGGTCTCCCGTATTCCCGCGCGCCGAAGGCGTTGACCCACGCGCCCCACTTGTCCAGTGCGACGCGGTTTGCCGTAACCGTCCCCGGCGCGGCGTACAGGTCGGCAGGATAGTGCTCGTAATCGTAGAGCCGCTCGTCATCGAAGGGGACGCCCTTGCCCAGGCGGAACGTCGGCACGCTTTCCGGCACACTCTCACCGAGTGCGACGAGCCGGTCCGCCAGATAATCCACGAGCGCCTGGTCGCGGTGCAGCACGTCGATCACGGCCTTGAGGTTCGCCGCACATTCCGCGCGCAATGCCTCCGGGTCTGTGGGCGCTGCGCCGCCGAAGTTGGCGAACGTGACGCCGTATTTTTCGGCGAACGGGCGCTTGGTCTCCCAGAACAGCTCGCTGTTGAGAGGGTGGGGGACGCCGTGGGATTTGTTGTCGTACTTGAGGTACGCGCGGCCCTTGCGCGTCTTCATCCAGGCGACGCTCGGCGCGCGCTCCGGGTTTTCTGCCGTCGTCATTTCCAGCAGCGTGCGCGTCACCGGCCCCCACTCGCTGCCGGATTCCGTCCCGAAGACGCGCCAGCCGTGCGCGCCGAACCAGTCTTGCGGCGTCCCGTAAACCACGCGGCTGACCGCGTGATCGTCGATGCCAAAATCGTTCCAGTCCACCACGTAGTAGAGGTTATCGAGCGCCAGCCCCCACGCGGAGTTCAGCGTCTCGTGGGTCGCGCCGGGCGTCAACCCGCCCTCGCCCTCGAAGATGAAGACCTTGACGCCGTCCGCCCCGGCCCGCTTGAGGGCGAGCGCCAGTCCTGCCGCCGCCGGGCTGCCGTGCCCCGAAGGCCCGGTGTTGAACTTGAGGAACAGCGTCTTGCCCTCCATTTCCGCGTGGCCCGAAAGCCCGCCGCGCCGCCGGAAGTTGAGCAGGTCTTCCCAATACACCGCGCGATCCGGTCTCAGGGCGTAACGTGGATCGCCGGTTTGCGTGTGCTTGATCCGCAGCGCCTCATCGAGCACGGCGAACGTGCAGTAGATGAGCGGGACGGTGTGTCCTGCCCCCAAGACGAACCGGTCGCCGAAGCGTTTCTCCGGGTGGCGGATATCCCAGCGCATCACCCCGCCGAGCAGCGTGGCGAGCAGCGCATGCACCTTCGAGCGCGACCCGCCCGGATGCCCGCTCTGCCGGTAGTTGAGCGTGATGTCGATGAGCTGATCGATCAGGTCTTTGGTTTTTTCCCAGTAGGGGAAGTCGCCGGTTACGGCCTGGTAGCGGGCTTCGAGGGTGGTTTCGGTCGCATCTGACATAGTAACTCCCTTAAAACAACCACTAATCTTCACGAATTTTCACGAATGAAAATTCGAATTAGTGTCGATTCGTGGAGATTCGTGGTAAGAATTTCATCCAATCGTTAACTCGTAATCCAATGGCTTGTCGAAGCTATTCTCCGCGAACAGCGCCCCGCGCGGCTTGCGCGGTCGGGCAGCCGGCTCCTCGGCAGGGATGCCCACCGGCGTCAGGCAGACGATGCCGTGATCGTCAGGAATTCCCAACACGGCCTTGACCTTCGCCTCATCATACGCGCCGATCCAGCACGTGCCGTAGCCCAGGCTCGTCGCCGCGAGGATCGCGTGATCCAGCACGATAGCGCCGTTGGTCTTGCCCTCGCCGGGCAGCGTCACCAGGCACAGGATGACGGCGGCGTCCGCCATCCACATCTGCCCGCTACATGCCTCCGCCGTCTTGCGCCGCATCTCCGGATCGGTGACGACCACCATCTTCCAGTTCTGCTTGTTCGATCCCGTCGGCGCACGCCGCGCGGCTTCCAGAATCAAGTGCAAATCCTCCTCCGGGACCGGCTCCGGCTTGTATTTGCGAATGCTTCGTCTTTTCCAAATCGTCTCCAGCGTCTCGTTCATTGTGTCGCCTCCTGTAGAAATAAACCGCTAATCTCGCTAATCTACGCGAATCTTTTAAAAATTGGCGAAGATTCGGCGAATGCAGACATTCGCGTGATTCGCGGTTAAAAAATCTGCTTAATCTGCTCAATCTGCTGACTCAACCTACCGTCGCGTCGCCATCTCTCGCGCCGCGTCAATCAGCATCTTCGTGTCCAGCCCGATTGAAATGAAGCGGAAGCCTTCCGCCACGCGCTGCGCCACCTCGCCGGGCCTGGGGTCCACGATGAGCAACCCTGGCACCACGCCCGCATCCTGCGCCGCACGCACGACGCGCACCATTGCCGCCTCCACCTCCGGGTGCGTCACCTGGCCCATCAACCCCATCGTGCCGGAGAGATCGTAGGGTCCGACGAAGACGATGTCCAGGCCGGGCAGGGCGCAGATGCCCTCGATGTTGTGCACGGCGTCGATGTGCTCGATCTGCAAAGCCACCAGCGTCTCGGCGTTGGCGGTGGCGACGTACTCATCGAAGGCCGCGCCGTAAGCATGGGCGCGCCCGATGCTGATGCCGCGCTCGCCTTCCGGTGGATATTTCGCGTAAGCAATCGCCCGCCGCGCATCCTCGACGGTGCGGATCATCGGGACGATGACGCCTTCCGCGCCGGTGTCCAGCGCCCACTTGAACTGCTCCGGCGCGCTGATCGGCAAGCGGAACAACACCGGACAGCCGCATCCCTGGATCACCTGCACGTGTCCCAACGCCGAGGGCCAGTCGAAGACGCCGTGCTCGATGTCCAGCACCACCCAGTCGAACCCGGCCTGCGCCAGAATCTCACTGACGACCGGATGTCCGATCATTTGCCACGTGCCGATACTGCTCTCCCCCCGCGCGAGTTTTGCTTTGATTCGATTGTGCATACACGTATCCCCTTTTTATAAACCGCTAATCTCGCTAATCTACGCGAATCTTTTTCAACTGGGCGAAGATTCGGATTTTGGACACGGATTTCACAGATCACACGGATTTTTTCCTAATTTTATCCGTGAAATCCGTGTCGATCCGTGTACTATTGACCTTTCGTCTAAAGGCGCTGACTCAAGCTGCCTTATTGTGGTTGAATGGCACGCTTTGTCAAATTTGAACTGGCAGCGTTGTTTGTCTTGTAGGGCGAATTGGTAATTCGCTCTACGCGCGAGTTACCAACTCACGCTACACTCTCCTGTTAATTTGACATATAAACAATATAAATATATAATAAATAATAAAAATGCCCCCTCGTGTGCGATAAGGAGCAGTAGGATGAAAAAGCACAAATCTGTCCGAATTCTGTTGACGGTGTTGGGATTGTTTTTGATCCTCGCCTTTCTGCGGGTGAACCTGGCTGCCGCGCCGGTTGCCCCGGCCGATCTTCACGCGGCGAACCTCTCCGCGGATGACCTGCTGAAGCTGGCCCTGCAACAGGCGCAGCAAGCGGGCAGCTACCGCGTGACTATGGATGTGCAGCAGACGGTCTTTGCGGCGGGTGCGATCAACGCGCCATTCGATGGCGCACAGTCCGCGCGGATCGGCGTCGAAGGGCTGATCGCCGGGCCGGACCGCGCGCGCCTCACGCTGACCGACGCCCAGGTGCGCGGCCCGCTGCCGCAGGACCCGGCATGGCAGACCTCCGGCGCGCAAGATGTCCTCATCGCCGGCGACGCGGTCTACCAGCGCGAGGGCGACCGCTGGGTGCGCCAGGAGCAAGCCTCCCCGTCGCCCGGCCTCACCGCCGACGCGCTGCTGCTCCTCGAAACGGCGAAGGACGCACAGCGCCTCGATCCTATCGAGACGCTCGGCGGCAGTTTCGCGCGCGTCGCGTTCACCCTCGACAGCCGCGACGTGTTGGCCTGGATGCTCCGGCAGGCCGGGCAGAGCGCCGACAATATCCGCCTGCTCCTCGCGCTGAACCCGCTCGAATACGGCGGCAGCGGCGAATTGTGGGTTGACGGCAACGGCTTCCCGGCGCGGCTGGCGCTCAACTTGAACATAGCGCGCGGCGGGAGCGACCCCTACCGGGCGCGCGCTGTCAGCACCGCGCTTTATTCCGATTTTGGCGAGGCCTTCCCCGCCGGGTGGTTCGATCCGACGATTGCGCCGCTCTCGCTGAACGACACGTCGCCTATCCCCGGCTCCGGTCTGAGCGGTGTGCAGCTTGGCAGTGCGGCGGCGCTGACCGGCTTTTTCGGCGTCGTCGTGGCGTTGCTGCTGATCGCTATCACGCGCACGCCGCTGGCGCGCCTGGCCCACGTCACCCTCACGGTGATGCTGATTGCCGCTATGGTCGGCCCAAGTGTGGCGCAGGCGGCGCAGGGGAGCGCATCCGCTGCGTCTCCGGCTGCCGAACGGCCCGGCGCGGTCGAAACGCTCGCCGCCAACCTGCGCGACCTCGGCGAACGCCGCCGCGCGCAGATCGCGGCCCTGGCGAGCGACCTCGATCCCCTGGCTGACGACGACGGCGACGGCCTGCCCAACGGCTACGAACTCAAGCTGGGCACGAACCCCTTCCTGGCCGACACCGACTTCGACGGGCTGACCGATTACGAAGAAGTGGTGGGCGTCGCCTGTACTTACGGAACCGCCACCTACGACGTCGAAACCGACCCCCTCAACCCCGATAGCAACGCCGACGGCATCCGCGACGGCGACGAATTCAACCGGGGCGCGTGCCGCTTTACCGAGAGCGGTCACCGCCCCTTCGCCTGGGACGACGACAATGACAGCGACGGCGTGCCCGACGACCTCGACCTCTCGCCGTTCACCGTGTCCCAGGTCTTCCGGACGACCGGCGCGAATCTGAGCTTCGAGACGCTCGCCAGCCTGCCCGGCGTCGCGCCCCGCGAGATGTACTATTTCGAAGTGCAAGTCGTGCCGGATGACATCCGCACCCTGCAATACGCCTATAAATCCGCCCTGGAATGGCCGGTGGACGACAAGGGGCCTATCCAGCACAACCCGATCAGCGGGACGACGGGCCTGATTCAGATCGCGCCGTTCCTGGAAGTGACGTTGGATGACACCGACGCGCCCAACACCCAGGCGATGTCCCAATACGGCGTCAATGTTGTGCCCATTCTCCTGGACGACGGGACGCCCACTGGTGAGTCGAAGCTGATCATCCCGCTCGCGCCGGTCGAGCGCGGCGGAAAGATTTACGCGCTGCAAGCCAAAATGCTCCAGGATCAACCCAGCCTGGACGGCATCATCCGCTGGCGCAACGTGCGGCTGAAGTGGGGCGTGCAGGCCGACGTGATGCGTCCTGACGACGACGGCAAGATGACCCCCGGCCCCAACGGCAGCCACGGCCTGGTTGTCTACGACGAACCCTACCGCATCACCGGCGTCCAGACGTCGCGGCAGGGCCTCGCGTCTTCGCTTGTGGCAGGCGTTCCCCCCCTTTCGTCCCCCCCAGTGGGGGGGATTGAGGGGGGGATTGTTCTCCTGCGCGGCGCGTTGGAGACGCAGTTTCTCGGCGGGCGGCTGACGCTGACCGACATCTACAACCGCTTCAACCTGGGCAGCACGGCGACGATCACCGAGCGGTGGGGGATCACCCAAACGTTCCGCGTCTCTTTGCCGCAGACCTATCTCCACGTCGACCAGATGCTCTTGACGACCAACGTGACGACGACTCGCAGCCTGCTCAACACCCTGTATCCCGGCGGAAACAGCAAATCCACGCTACTTATCGCTACGGAACAGCGCACGGCGACGTTGAACGTGGACGACCTGCCCAACCCGGATTTCAATAATCTGCTGCTCAACCTCTGCGTCACGGAAATGGTGACGAGCCGCAGCCTCAAGCTGGCGACCTACCGCTGGGACGCCACGGCGGGCGTGTTGGCGGCGAGTTTGCCGGGCGCGCGCGCCGGTCTGATGTCGCCCGCCGCCGGCGATTGGGTCATGCTCGGCCTGGAAGAGGCGCTCAAAGACATCCAGGAGCAATACGAGGCGATCTACGGGACGCTGGAAGCGTTCTACAACGAGACGCTGACGGTCCTGCAAATGGCGATGACGACGTGGTATCAAGGCCAGACGGTCATCCAGACAATCGGCGCGCTCGATTTCACCGACATCACCGCCGCGCTCGACGATCCCGCCTTCTACCTCAACATCCTCAATCTGCTCGACCAGGCCGGGTTGTTCAACGGCCTGCCCGCGGAGTTCCGCACCGCAGTGGAGTTCCTGCTCGGCGTGCTGAACTATCCCGGCGGCCCGGGCCAATGGCTCGAAGACCAGTGGAACACCGTCATCGGCATTGGCGACGAGATTCTTGGCGGCTTCAAGAACTTCGCGTCGAGCGAGTTCAGCTTGACCCCGGATTCGCTGGTGAGTTACACGCAGACCGCGATCAACGTGCTGACGTGGCTGGCCTCGATCTTCGACTTCGGCTTTCTGGGCGACGCGATCAAGGTGCTCACCGACCTGCTCGACATCTTCCAGCGCGTGCAGGAACTGTGGGCCACGATCCAGGTGTTGGCCGAGCAAGGCGTGCAGGTGATCAGCGACGTGCTCAAGGCCGCGACCGGCGAGCTGGCCTCGTTGAGCGGTAGCTTGCAGTTCCTCGGCCTCATCATCAGCGTGTTCAGCACGCTCTTCAGCATGTTCATGCAGATCGCGCTCGGCGCGTTGAGCGTGCTCGGCGTCATCGGCGTGATCCTCAAGGCCGTCATAGAGATCGCCATTGCAATTGCGCTCTTCGTCGTGGCGACGATTTTCCCGGTCGGCACGCTGGTTTCCATTGCCATTGGCATCGCCAGGGCGCTGGCTTCCTTTTTCAGGGATAACTTTGGCGACGTGGGTGAAGTCATCGCGTGGTTCCTCGATCCGATCGGCGCGCTGCTCGACGCCGTCAACCCCGACCCGGAGCCGCTGGCGACCTTCCTGGGCAATCCGCGCATCGGCCCGCTGGAATTCAGAACCTTTCCGGGCGAACCGCTCGGCGGGATCATCGCCGGGCAGCGCTTCGGCTTTGTGATGACCGGCACGGTGTCGATGTCCGGCTCGAACACGGCGCTCAACCGCTCTCGCGCCTGGGTGCAACTGGGGCGTTATGCGGGCGGCGATAGTTTCGAGCTGTGCGGCTTCCAGATCGTCCAATACTTGTTGGATACCGGTCAACTCGATCAGGCGCCGAATCATATCAAAAACATCACCAGCGGCACGTGCGCCACCTTCCGCCTGAAGTACGAACGCGACTGGACCTACACCCGCAACGACAGCCGCGACCGTTCCAGCATCTACCTCACCGATACGATCCCCGGCCTCGGGTTCCCTTTGCCGTTCGAGCTGCGCGCGCGCGACTACAACACCACCGCGCGGCTTACCGTCAACCCGCGCACACCGCAGATCAACGGCGTTGTGGCGACCGACATCAGCCTCGAGGGGAGGCAGTTGTGGGAAAACTGCGGCGTCTTCGGGCTGGATTGCGACGTATACACCGAACCGATTAAGACGCCGCCGAGCGTGAACTATGTTTATATGGACATCCTGCCGGTCACGCTGCGCGAACTGTGGGAGTGGAAGGACTTGACCAACCGCGACCCCGACGCCGACGGCTTGATCGGCAACCAGGATCAGGGCCTCATCGGCTTCGACAACGGCCTGTGCGGACTCACCGATACGCACCTCAAACTGGACAGCGAATTCGACGGGTTGGGCGACAACTTCGAGTTGTTCGCCTACAGCAGCTCGCCCTGCAAGGCCGATACCGACGGCGACAATCTCAACGACTACGACGAATACATCCTCGGCACCGACCCGCGCAATCCCGATACCGACGGCGACGGCCTCAGCGACCGCGCCGAAGTGGCGTACTGGGCGGCTTATGCGCCACGCCTCACCGTCCCGTGGCGCGTGGACATGCAGGGCGCGTACCCCGGCCTGCCCGAACCGGCGGCCTTCCCCAATCCGCGCATCGCCAACGCCGACCGCGACGGGCGCAGCGACAAAAAGGAGCGCGAGTTCCGTTCCAGCCCCAACGCCTTCGACGTGAGCGACATCGAAATCGCCGTCGCGCAGGAATTGCTCCAGGGCGGCGGGACGCGCATCCGCCTCACCAGCTTCCCCTGGACGAACGACGCCACGCCCGGCCTCTCGCCTCTCCTCACGCTCACGCTGCCGATCGGTTTCAGCGGCGTGACGACGAGCGCGCGGCTGGTCAACAAGAATCTGCCGGGCCTGAATCCGCAAAACGGGACGCCCGTGGCGAACACCCCGCCCAACGTCTACGCCTGGACCTTCCCGCCGCTCACGCAGAACCGGCTGGTGCAGGTGACGCTGTCCGGCCTGCCGGAGATCATCCCGGCGGACGTCGTCTCGCTGACGGTGCAGTTCAGCTACAGCGAGGCCGGTGCGCCGCGCCAGACCGCCGAGACCGCGCCGCTGCTCATCAATCGCAGCGGCCCAGTGACGAGCATTACGTCGCCGTCTGAAGACGGCGTTGCGTCGGCGTTGTATGGTCCGATTCGGATACAGGGGGCGGCGGATGATCCAGAAGGCGTCGGCAGCGTGCAGGTGTGCGTCACGGCGGGGGCGGCCTGCGCTCCGGCGGACTGGCAGAACGCGACGCTGGGCAGCCTCTACAGCCTCGGCTGGACCTACGACTGGACGCCGCCTGCCGACGGCGCGTACATCGTCCGCGCCCGCGCCGCCGACGTTTACGCGGTGGCGGGGGACGTGACCGCACCGGTGTCTTTCTTCGTGGATAGCACGCCGCCCGCCAGCGCCAGCTTCGACCTCGACGGTACGGCCTTCATTTCCACCACCTTCGACGTGGCGTCGCTGGGGGCGTTCACCGTCACCGGGCAGATCGCCGACGCGACCGGCGGCGCTTACGTCTCCGGCGTGGGCGGCGCGCAGGTCAACGCCGTGCTGACTACGCCCGACGGCGACGAGTATCTGCGCGGCGTTTCGGTCATCGCCGATCCCGGCGCGCCGAGCAGCCCGTTCCATACCACCTTCTCGCTGCCCGTGACGCCGTTTGGCGGCGCTTCGCCCTACGCGGAAGGGCTGTACCAGCTCACGCTCGGCGCGAACGACCGCGCGGGCAATCTGCGCCCCGACAGCGACGCGCTCACCGTCATCGTGGACGACACGCCGCCCTTCGCCTTCATCCGCGTCCCGCAGACGATCCTCGGCCCGACGTTCGACCTGGGCGGGCGCGCCGACGATACCGCGCTAAGCCTGCGCCGCTTCTCGCAGTCGCCGTATCCGGCTTCGCAGCCGGTCACGGCGTTCGACACACTTCTTAGCGTGCTGACGCCGAACGGGCGCGCTTACCTCGTAGGCGACCTCAACGGCGACACGCTCGACGACGTGCTGCTGGTGACGTGGGAACCGCAGAAGCCGCTGGAGGCCGGCATCTTCTTTGGTCGCGTCGAAGGCTTCCCGTTGGGTCTCACCCTTGCCACAGCCGACGTCATCATCAACGGCGAGGTGGATTTCAGCCAAATCACGGCCTTTGTCCCCTCGGTGGCGGCCAATGCGCCCGGCCCGCTGGACGTGAACGGCGACGGTATCGCCGACCTGCTCATCGGCGACCCGAACGCCGACGGCGGTGCAGGGCGCGCTTACCTGTTGCGCGGTCGTCGCGCGTGGCCCGCGCAGATCGCGCTGGTGGATGCGGACTGGCGCTTGAGCCTCAACCGCACGATTGCCTTCGGCGGCGCGGTGGCCTCCGCGGGCGACGTGGACGGCGACGGCCTCACCGATATCCTCGTCGGCGCGCTGATCGATACTCTTAATTACGAGCCGGCCTTCCTTTACCTGGGCCGCGAGCGCGGCGTCCCGGCGGTGCACTCGCGCCTGTACGGACGCGACTGCGTCGGGACGTGTCCTGATCCCCGCATGCCCAACCTGGCCGGACTCGGCGACACGGACGGCGACGGCCTTTCCGACATCCTGCTGGCCTCGTATCAGGCCGTGTGGCTGATCAACGGGCGACCCAAGGGCGATTGGCCGGAGACACGTCTGGCGACTGACATAGCCTCGGCGCTGCTGCAAGGGAACGGCGCATTGCAGACCGTGGCCCCCGCCGGTGACGTGAACGGCGACGGCCTGCGCGATCTGCTGATCGGCGATCCTTCCGGCAGCATCCCGCGCGTGTTCGTCGTCTTTGGGCGGCGCCCGGAACAGGCGTTCCCGCAGCCGCCGTCGCCCGTCAACCTGATCACCCAGGCTGATTTCTCGTTTATCAGCGCCAGTGTGGGCGGTGTGCGGCTGCCGTTCCTGGGCGAGAGCCTCGCGCCTATGGGCGACCTCGACCGCGACGGCCTGGACGATTTCGCCTTCGGGCGGACGGGCCTGAACGGCGGCATCAGCATCGTGTTGAGCGGCCAGATAGCGTGGCTGCGCGACCAAAACCCCGAACTCGCGGCGTATCACATCACCGGAACGAGCTCGGCCCAAGAGGTGGGCCGCACGCTGAACAGCGGCGACGCGAACGGCGACGGCATCCGCGACGTTATGGTGGGCGCGCCCGGCTCGAACGCGGCTGTGCTGTTCCTGGGCGACCTGCCGCCAATGACGCCTTCGGGCGTCGCGCGCGTCGAAGTGGGCGCCGTCGGCCCGATCGACGATCCGACCAAGCCGCTCACCGAGACGCTGCCCACGGCCTGGCTGCCCGCCACGCTGGTAACGCCGGACGGCAACATTACCGTCTTCAGCGTCCCGCTCACGTTCCCGGCCAGCGGCGACTATCGCCTCTACGCTCGCGCCACCGACCGGGCGGGCAATCGCCTGCCTGCCGAGGCGTGGTACGTGGGGACGACGTTCGTCAACCCCAATGTGACGGAAATCCCCGGCCTCAACAGCGCGCTCGATGCGCCGGTACTGTTCCGCGAGGGTTTCCTGCGCGTGGTGATGACCGGTACGGTCGGCAGCCCGGAGCCGGTCCAGCACGTGCGCCTCTTCGACGGCGAGCGTTGGACGCGCCTGCCCCTCACGGCGAGCGCGCCCGGCAGTTGGACGAATGAATCGAACATCCAGCGCAGCGACCAACGCAAGATCACCTTCCGCTTGGTGGCCCGCGATGCGTTGGGCAACGTGGCGCACGCCGTCCAAACGGCAATCACCGACACGCTGGTGACCGCGCCCACGCTGTTCCCCAACCTCACGAATGAGACATGGTACACCAACATCACGCCCACGCTGACGATCACCTGGCCCACCGTGAGCGACGCCGGCGGCCCGGTGACGCGCTACGCGGTCATCGACCAGAACCCCGACACCGTGCCCGCAACGCTCGTCGGCGCGAATCAGGTTTCACGCGCGCTCGACGCGCCCGGCGCGTGGTACGCGCACGTCCGCGTGGTGGACGCGGCGGGCAACCAGCAGATCGTCCACGACGGCCCTTACGGCGTCAACCGGATGCGCACACCCTCGGCGATCCTGCCCGACGGCTGGCTGGATTTCGACGGCGCGGAATACACCGAGGGGATGATGACTAGCTACGATCCCTACGCCGCCGCCAAACCGGCGCTCCTCATGGCGACGTGGGACGCCAGCACCCTCTACCTGGGCTTTACCGGCGCGGACTGGAACGCCGACCGGCGCTTCCTTGTCTACCTCGACACGCGCGCGGGCGGGGCGACGACGTCGCTCGACGCGCCTGGGCACATCTTGCCCTTCGCCGCCGACTTCGCGCTCGTGGTGGACGGCGTCTCGCCCTCGATGCTGTTGGAGCACAACGGGGCGGGGTGGGCCGCCGTGCCCGGCGCGCTCAGTTTCGCGGCGATTTCGGACGGCACGGAGATCGCCTTCAACCGGGGCGAAATCGGCGCGACGGCGGGTGTGTCTGTCTCGCTGCTGGCCTACGTGGCGACGACCGACGGCGTCGCCGCCGTGATCCCCGCGAGCGCCCGGCCTTCGACCGCCGATGTGCTGACCGGGACGGTGACGTTCGCCGACGCGATTCGTTGGGACTCGCTGCGCGACGGCTATCCGTCCGTGGCGGCGGATGTGCCGGTGCAGTGGATCGCGCCGCTGGTGACGGTCGATCCCGGCCCCACACCGCACCTCAATCCCAGCGACACGGCCGGCCTGAGCGTCAGGGTTGTCAATCCCGACATCCTGCCCTACCAGGCGCGCCTTTTGACGGTGACGCTCGGCGCGCAGACGCCGCAGGTCTTGGAATTCGTCAGCCTGAACAGCGGCGCCACATGCGTGACTTGTCCGGCGAATGGGCGTGAGTGGGTGGTGCGGCTGAACGTACCCGCCGAGGGCACGCGGGATGTGGCCTTCACCGTCAGGGCGCTCACGCCGCCAACTTCGGGCGTGTTCACCGCGCCGGTGACGGCGACGCTGGCGTATCAAGGGCTGCCGGTTGTGCCGCAGCCGCCCGCGACGGCGACGTACACCGTCGATAACAGTGTGGCGCAACTGTCGTTTGGCCTGCCGGGTTCGACGATCTTCGCCCAGCCGGGCGTGTTCAAACTGCCGATTTTCGCTAATGCGAGCCAATCCTTCTTGACGTGCAAGCAGCAGGTGTACATCGACAAAGGCGCAGGCTTCCAGCTTGTGGGGGCGCTCGGCGCGGTTTCCAGCATCTCCGACACGCTGCCTTCGGGTTACAGCGCGCTGTGGCAGGTGCAGGTCGTCGCCCCCAACGGGCAGACCTCGACGATCAGCGTGACGGTGCAGACGGACGAGACGCCGCCTTCGGCGCAGCTCGCCTTCACCCCGATCTTCACGCAGACGGCGGGCTGGCTGGGCGGGACGGCGAGCGACAATGCGGGGCGGCTGCGCGCCGTGCTGGTCAGCCTGAATCGCGGCCCGTTCAAGCGGGCGACGCTGTTCGGCGACGGTTCGGTGCGGATGAACAGCGCGCAGAGCGCCTCATCGGCGGTCAACTGGGCGTTCCCGCTCAACGCGAGCGGCGCTGACGGGGAGACGGTCGAGGTCGTCATCCGCGCGGTGGACGCGGCGGGCAACGCAGGGCCTGAGAGCGAACCGGTGACGGTGACGCTCGACGCGGTCGGCCCGCTCATCACGATCACCGAAAGCCTGACCACGGCGACCGGGACCGCCAGCGACGGCTCCGGCGTCGCGCAGGTGCAGGTGAGCCTGGACGGCGGCAAGAGCTACCAGGCAGCGACGTTCGACGGCGCAAGCTGGTCGTTCGACTACGAGACGTGGGTGGGCGACCCGCCGGTCGGCGTGGTCGTCATCCGCGCAACCGACGTGTACGGCAACGTGACGCAGGCCGTCGCCGCGACTGAGGTGACGGCGTCGCCCGAGCACCGCATCTACCTGCCGTTGGTGCTGCGGCAAGCAGGGCCGTAAGATTTTTGGACAGGATTAACAGGATTTACAGGATTAAATTTCTTATCCTGTTAATCCTGTAAATCCTGTCAGAATGTTTTTCTCACGACCGGCAGCGTTAGCAGCGCGTGGGGGACGATGAGCACGTCCAGGTCGGCGCCCAGGTCGGCGGCGACGATGCGCAGGGCTTCGTCCATAGTCTCCGCGGGGATCATCTTGCACGTGGCGACGATCTCCGGGCACTCGCTGCCGACGATGATGACGCGGCATTGCTCCAGGACTTTCGCCATGACGAACGCCCGCTGACCGCCGGGCGGGTAGCCGTTGGCGCGCGCGTCGTCGAGGATGAAGTGCACGTCGGGGGCGTCGCGCATCGCGGCGAGAAAGCGCTGCTCGCCTACGCCTTCGCCCGCGCCTTCCTGGCAGCGCGCGGGCGTGATGTAGTAGCCGCCGGGCCGCACGACCGGCGTCGGCGCGAAGTGCAGGTACGAGGGCGCGCGGCTGGCCTGGTAGAGGTTGGCGTCCTTCGGGAAGCCCACGCCGCCAATGGCGACATCTACCTGCTGCGGGATCGGCGCTTCGTACATCTGCCGCGCAAATTCCACCAACCGGCGGTGCGTCTCGACTGGTTCCCCGGCCATAACGCACACGACGCGCCCGTTATCGTCCAGCACGACGTTGAGGATGAAGCGCAGCCCCGCGCGCAACGCCGCCTCGGTGATCGCCTCGTGAAAGGGGTTCCCCTCGATTTGCCCCAGGCGCGTGTTGGGATCGTCTACGAAGCGCGGACCGTGGCTGTAGGCGATCAACGCCTCGCCCGCCGCGCCGACCGCCACCGTCTTGCGTCCGCCCGAATAACCGGCGTACTGGTGCGGCTCGACGATCCCCGTGGCGATGAGCAGGTCGGCGTTGTATGCGGCCTTGTGCACGGAGAGCGGGATGCCGTTGACCTCGCCCAGATCGACCAAAGCGGCGGGGTTCTGCAGCTCGTTGTCGATGACGCGGTAGCGGTCGACCACGGCCTGCCCCAGCTTGGCGACTTTTTCCGCGTGGGTGCTGGGGCGGTGCATCCCAATCCCGCACAGCAGGGTGATGTCCTCGTCGCGCACGCCGGCCTGTTCCAGTTCGCGCAGAATCGGCGGGATGAGCAGAGCGTCGGGGCAGGCGCGGGTGGCGTCGGTGAAGACGATGCAGACGGTATCGCCGGGGTGGGCCAGGTCGTGCAGCGGCGGCGCGTTCACCGGTTGGGCTAACACCGCATCCACTGCCGCCGGGACGTCGTCCAGGGGCGGCAGGTGTCGGGATTCGACCAGGCGCCCGCGCATGCCGGGGAGCAGGTCGAATTCGAGGGTGGTGGTGCTGTAGGGAACGTGGTACTTTGTCATAGAGTCCTCAGTCGGGTAGTCGTTTGTCGGATAGTCGTTAGTCGGATAGTCTTTAGTCGGATAGTCGTTAGTCGAATAGTCGTTAGTCGGGTGGTTTGGGTGGCGGTTTGCCACATCGGGGGGTATTTTATTCAATTGCGGGTGTTCTGTCAACTTGAGGGGCTCATCATTCTCATTGCTCATTTTTGCTGCTCATTCTCGCTGCTCATTTTCGCTTCGAGGGGAACGCCAGTTCCCCGTTTTAGCCGATAAGACGCGGATCTGACGATCCGCTCGAAGCACGCGTTGGCAACTTTAGGCCGAGATGGGGCATGCAACGCGGAGCTGACGATGCGCTCGAAGCAAGCGTTGGCAATTAACGGCAAAAGGCGATTTGTCAAATCGCCCTACAAGGTGTAGTGGCTTAAGAATCAAAAGGGATGTATACTTTTGTAGTGCGAGTTGTCAACTCGCACTACAATGAGTTGTCAACTTGCACTACAATGAGTTGGGGAGGAACGGATGACTGGTTTTAGCGTCAACAAACTCAAGAGCAACCCGGTGACGGACAAACTGCGCAGCGGGCAGCCGAGCGTGGGGAGTTGGCTCTCGCTCTGTTCGCCGGTGGCGGCGGAGACGATGGCGGCGATGGGCTGGGACTGGCTGGTGGTGGACGTGGAGCACAGTCCGGTGGGGTTCGAGACGATGGTGAACTGTTTCCGCGCGACGCAGTTGGGCGGCGCAGTCCCGATGGCGCGCATCCCCTGGAATGACACCATCTGGATTCAGCGCACGCTGGACGCCGGGGCGTTGGGGTTGGTCGTGCCGATGGTCAATACGGCGGAGGATGCGCGAGGCGTGGTGAGCAATATGCGCTACGCGGTCAAAGGCCAACGCAGCTTCGGCGGGAGTCGCATCGCGGCGTACATCGATGGCGATTACCGCACGTGGACGGAGGAGAATCTCGCCGTCATCGTGATGATCGAGACGATGCAGGCGGTGGAGAACGCCGAGGCGATTTTGGGGACGGAGGGCGTCGTCGGCTGCTTCATCGGGCCGAACGACCTGGCGCTGTCGATGGGCGTGTCTCCGAGCGAGACCGGCCCCGGCACGGCTCACGAGGCGGCGATCCAGGCTGTGCTCGCAGCGGCGAAGAAGACGGGCAAGGCGGCGGGCAAGCATTGTTTCACCGCGCCGGAGGTCACGCTGCGCATCGGCCAGGGCTTCCAATTCCTGGCGCTGGCGAGCGATCTCCGCTTTATGGCGAAGGCTGCCCGCGAGGCGTTCGACACGATTGACTTTACCGGCGCGGCGGCAGATAGCGCGGCGGAGGCGAAGGGGAGCCTGTATTGAGCGTGTAAGCTTTCACCACGAATCTGTGATCGTCAAGAGTCCAAGAAATTGTACACGGATTTCACGGATTCTTTGGATTTTTAAGGTATCCCTGTGTGGAACTCCATATCAACGAGGACAAAAAGCTAAACCGCGAATCGCGCGAATTTTCGCTAATCTTTTGACAAAAATTCGCGTAGATTAGCGAGATTAGCGGTTTATTTCTGAGGGAGGTTTGCGATGAAGGTTTTGATCGGCGCGAGTTTGATGGGGTTGGAGAAGGCGATTCCTGATTTGCAGGCGAAGTATCCCGCTGTGGAATTCGCGTACTGTGAGAAGCGCGAGGATTTGCCGGCGATGATCGCCGACGCCGACGTGTATATGGGCAATCTGGACCGTGAGGCGTTCCTCGCGGCGAAGCGGCTCAAGTGGCTGCAAGCGCCCAGTTCGGGCGTCAACAACTACCTGACGATCCCCGAACTGGTGGCGGGCGATGTGATCCTGACCAGCGCAACCGGCACGCACGGCGCTTGTCTGGCCGATAGCGTCTTCGGTATGATCCTGGCGTTCACGCGCTGCATCAAGGACTTTGTGCTCAAACAGCAGCAGCACGAGTGGGCATTTCAGCAGTTCCGCCCGCAGATGCGCGAGCTGAAGGGCAGCACGATGGGCATCATCGGGCTTGGATCGGCGGGGCGCGCAGTGGCGCGGCGGGCGGTGGCCTTCGGGATGCGCGTTGTCGCGGTGGACCTGCTGCCGCTGTCGAAGCCGGTGACTGTCGAGGCGTTGTGGGGGCCGGAGCGCCTGCACGAGTTGCTGGCTGTGTCTGACTACGTTGTCGTTACCGTACCCTACACGGCTCTGACCGACGGGATGATCGGCGCGGCGGAAATCGCGCAGATGAAGCCCGGGGCGTTGCTCGTGGGCATCTCGCGCGGGCGTATCATCGATGAGGACGCGCTGATCGCGGCGCTGAAAAGCGGTCACCTGCGCGGCGCGGCGCTGGACGTCTTCGCGCAGGAGCCGCTGCCGCCCGATAGTGAGCTGTGGGATATGCCGAACGTGCTCATCACGCCGCACGCGGCCGGCGGGACGCAGTTCGAGGCGGACTATATCCTCGACATTTTCCGCGAGAACCTCGACCGCTTCCTGCGCGGCGAACTGCCGTTGCGCAATCAGGTGGATAAGCAGCGGGGGTTCTAGTCTGGGGAACACTATCGCCTGATACTGCGTCTTGAAGTATAATGGAGTCGTGCTAAAAATGTTGTGTCCTGGCGGGAATCATTGTAAACTGTTCTTGAATGGCTGGAACGCAGGCGGTTTGTGAAGCGTGAAGGAGGGGCGTATGCAAGACATGCAAAATCTGCAAGAGGTGCAACCTTTGCGAGATGAACAAGAAATGGAGGACTACTACAATCCACCTGCGCCGCCTGGTGCGCCGCGCTGGTTCTACGTCGTGATGGCCCTGGTCGCGCTGGGGTTTCTGTGTATCTGTGTGTTTATCGTGATCGCGTTGCGCGGCGGTGGTGGTTTGTTCGCCAGGCCGACGCCGACGCCTCAAACACCACAGATCATCGTGACGCCCTCCTCAGGATTGCCGGGCACGACCATTACGATCGAGGGCACCAACTGGCCGCCCTACGTTGCGGTGGAGGTCGTCCTGATCAATCTCAAGACAGGACGGCAGGTACCGGCGACGACCGTGCTGGTGAAGGAGGACGGAACATTCAATGTCTCGATGATTTTAGGCGAAGGGTGGCGCGGCCATGCTGCAGTGGATGTGCTGGCGCAAACTTCTGACAACGTGGTGGCGATGACGCGATTCACCTTTACCGAGATGCCGACACCGTCGCTCACCACCACTATTGAGCCGAGCGCCACACATTCGCCAACCCCTACCGACACGCCGACGCCGACTGTCGCCCCAACGCTCCGCCCGACACCCACGCCTGATTCCAACGCCTGGTACGGGCAGTATTACACGAACACGACGTTGTCCGGCGTGCCGGATCTCGTGCGCAATGATGCCAAGCTCGATTTCAATTGGGGCAATGGCGCGCCGGTGGCGGAATTCCCGGTGAACAATTTCTCGGCGCGTTGGACGCGCACGCTGGCCTTTGAAGGCGGCATGTACCGCTTCTCCGTGACGGTGGATGATGGCGCGCGGCTGTACATCAACGACAGATTGGTCATCGATGACTGGCGCACCGGTGGGAAGCGCACCCTCACCAACGATTTGATGTTGCTGACGGGCAATTATGTGTTGCGGGTGGAATACTTCGAGGCGACCGGGCAGGCGCTCATCCAGGTGGGGTGGGAGAAACTGAACGTCTTCACCGACTGGAAGGGGGAGTACTGGACCAACCGGACGTTGGAGGGTGTTCCTACCCTGGTGCGCAACGATGCACGCCTGGATTTTGCCTGGGGGACAGACGCGCCGTACCCCGGCTTGCCTGCCGATAACTTCTCGGCCCGCTGGACGCGCGCGTTGACGTTTGAGGCGGGTACTTATCGTTTCCGGCTGATGATGGACGATGGCGCGCGGCTGTGGGTCGACAATCAGCTTGTCATCGATGAGTGGCGCGACGGCGCGGAACGCGAGCGGATTGCTGATATCGCTTTAGCTGCCGGGACGCACAACCTGCGCGTCGATTATTACGAGAGCGCCGGCGCCGCCCGCGTGCGGTTAGTCTGGGAGAAAGTCACGCCTACCTTCCCCGATTGGAAGGGGGAATACTGGAACAACACGATGCTATCCGGGACGCCAATGCTGGTGCGCAACGATCCCAAGATCGACTTCAACTGGGGCCCGAACGCGCCCGCGACGGGCTTGCCGGTGGATAATTTCTCTGTGCGATGGACGCGGGAGTTGACCGTGACGGCGGGCGTCTATCGCTTCATGGCCGTGGCCGACGACGGAATTCGGATTTTCGTCAACAACACGTTGATTCTTGACGAATGGCGCATCAGCGCAGGCGATGTGACATATCAGCGCGAAGTGCAGTTAGGCGCAGGAAAGCACACGATTGTCGTGGAGTACTTCGAGTTGGATGGCAACGCCCTGGTGAAAGTGGGCATCGACCGCATCGGCGACTTGCCCACGTCCACGCCCACGATTACACCGACTCCCACGATCACGTTGACGCCAACCGTGACATCGACGCCGACACCCACGCTATCGCCCACGCCGACCCTGTCACCCACGCCAACCGAAACGCCGACGATCACGCCTACGCCCACAGAAACGCCGCCTGCCTCTGGCGGGAATCCGTGAATCTGACCGACTAAAAACTCCCGATGGTGGATGTCATCGGGAGTTTTTTTGTCGTGTTATACCTTCTCGCCGCACTCCGGGCAGAACTTCGCGCCTGGCGTCAGCTTCGTCCCACAGTTCTGGCAGTGCTGCGCGGATTGGAGCTTGGTCCCGCACTCCGGGCAGAACTTGGCGTTGGTCGCCAGTGGCGCGTGGCAGTTGGGACACGAGGCCACGATGGTCTCCCGCCAGTCTTTCTCGCTGAGGTGCTTGTCTTCTTCGGCCATCGCGGCGTGCGCCCACACTTCTTCGACGGAACGGCTGGATTGGGCGGCGGACATCTCGACCCCCAGGTCCGGCGCACAGTCTTTGCACAGCCCACGCTTGGTATTCCAGCAGCTCTTTTTGCACACCCACGCCGAGCAGCGCGGGCACTGGATAAAGTTGGGGCGAATCTTCTCCGATGCCTGCGTAAAAGCTTCGTCGTGCGCCTTCTGCCAGGCCGCCGAGCGCGCGCGTTCTGCGACGTTGGCGGCAGAGCCGAAGATGCCCCCGAACAGACTGCTCGCCGTATCCAGCACCGAGGCTGCCGTCCCCATCGCCCACGCCTGGAACGGCGTGCGATATCCTGTGCCGCAGCGGTTGCAATGAAATTCGAACTGAAAGCCTCGATCGTTGCTCAGATCGCTGTAATTCGAAACGAACTCGATTTCTTCGGTCATTGGTACAATGCCTCCTGTAAAATAGTCGTTAGTCGGATAGTTCGATAGTCGTCAGTCAGGTTGTCTGAACGTCTATGGAAGGGATAGCTGCATTGTATCACGTTTGTCGATTTCAACCACAAATTTTCACGAATCTACACGAATCCTCGTTTTATTCGTGAAGATTCGTGTGGATTCGTGGTTTGTTTGTGGCGTCAGCTACGGCGTCTCTTCTTGCGCAGCGCCACGAGGATCAGCACGACGGTGACGCCGGCGACGACGCCGGGCAGCCAGGCGGGCGGTTCGGGCAGGGCTTCCGGCAGTTGCGCGGGCGGTGTCTTGGCGGCGTCCCAGTTGACTTTGCTGGCGCGCGCGCCGGTGGTGTTCGCGCCGGTAAAGTCCGCGCCGGTCACGTCAACGCGCTTGAGCGTGCTGCCGGTGAGGTCGGCTTCGGTCAGATCGGCGTCTTTGAGGTTGGCGCCTGTGAGCTTTGCGCCGAGCAGCTTCACCCCGCGCAGGTGGCTGCCGGTCAGGTTCACGCCCATAAAGGCGCTGTCCGTCAGGTCGGCACCGGCGAGGTCGCTCTTTTCGAGGTTGATGCCCAAGAATTTGGCGCCCATCAGCCTGGCTTTGCTGAGCACGGCTTTGAGCAGGTTGACACCCATAAACTTACCGCCCACGATATCGGCATTGGCGAGGTTGGCGTTCGCCATCTCCGCGCCCGCAAAAAGGCCGCCGGGCATGTTCGCGCCGGACAGGTTCACGCCGGGCATTTTCACGCCGGCAAACTTCACGCCCGCCAGGTCAAGGCCGCTGAGGTCGGCGCCGGTCAAATCGCGTGTCGTGTGTAATGTCTCAAACACCTGCTCGCGTGTTAGTTTACCGACGAGCTGGGGTGTGGTGGCTGTTTCTTCACTCATTTCGATGTCTCCTTTCGCATATCGTTAATTGAAAAAATGCCCGTGCTGTGTTTCGTACGGGCATATATAGATACGGGAGCCGGAGGAGAAAAGTTGCGGTGATTTTGACGGCGCGGGCGCGGTCAGGAGACCGGCCCAAGCGCGGAGAACCTAAGGCCGCCAATTACCTCCACCAGGGCGGACCGGCATTTGCCCAGGGCCGCCGAACCTACCGCCCGCGCCCCCACCGGTGACGATGCTCGAAATCGTGAAGCTGGCGACCTGCGAGCCGGGGGTGTATGTTCCGCCGGTGTAAAGGCCGTCCGTTGCCGTGCCGCTCGAAGCACCGCCGCCGTAAACCGTATACGTCTCCCCGTTCTTGAGTTCCGGCGAAGAGAACACGACCGACTGGTAGGCTTTGGTGGGCGCAAAGGTGAGCACTGCTGTCCCGTCCGCCGCGACGAGGCTCACCAGGGTGCCGGCGGCCTGCGGCGACTCGAAGGTCTGCATCACGGAGTACTGCGTGGAGGACGCGCTCGGCGCTTGCGCCATCCCCGCGCTGCCGACCGCGATGAGGAACCCGCCGGTGATGTTGAATGTGCCCATATAGTCCAAGGCACCGTTCATATTCTCCGTCGGCCCGTTGACGATCACGGTGCCACCGGTCATCTCGATTGGGCCATTGGAATCAATGCCGTCTCCAATCGCATCGATGAAGATGTAGCCGCCATGGAGGGTCAGGTAGTAGTTGCCGGACATAGCAAACTGATTCATCCCCGGACGTCCGTTGACCGCCGATCCGTCCGCGCCGCCCGCGGTGTTGAAGCCGTCGTCGCTGGCGATCACGTGGATCGTCCCACCATTGATCGTGATGATGGCGCTCTCGACGCCTTCGTAGGATTGCGTGATGTTGACGTCGCCGCCGTCGATGGTCAGGCTTGCATCGGCGTGGATGCCATCGTCGCCGGAGGCCAGCGTAAGGATGCCGTCGCTGATGGTCAAACTGCCGTTAGAGTGGAGCGCGTCATCCGCCGAGTTGATGGTGATCACGCCGCCCGTGATGGTCAAGTCGACGACGGCTTTCAGGCCCTTGGCGCTGTCGGTGGGTTTGTTGGGATTGCCTTCCATCATCCCGCGCCCCCACATTCCGCCGCCGCTGACGCTCGTGTTGCCGCTGCCGCCGCCCGTCGTGATGGCGATACCGCCCCCGCTGACCAGCAGGCTGGTTTGCGCCTGGATGCCGTCCAAGCCCGCGGTGATATTGAGCGTGCCGCCTTCGATGGAGATGAAGCCTTTCTCCGCCTCTTCCTCGTTGGTGGACTGTAGCCCATCGGCGCCCGCGTTGATGGTGATCGCGCCATCCCTGATCGCAATCGAATCCCGACCCTTGAGGCCGTCGTTGGCGGCGTTGACGGTGATCGTCCCGCCGGTGATCTTGAGGTCGTCCTGGCTGGCGATGCCGTTGTTGTAGTTCGCATTGACGATCAGCGCGCCGTCGCCTTTGATCGTGAGATCGTCGTGGCTGAAGATTGCAGCGTTGGGTTCGTCGGAGGCGGGATCAGCGAAGACGTAAGCATCCCCATCGGTGACGGTGTTTTCCGTCCCCGCCGCCAGCGTGATGACGGTCTTCTCCGCGTTGGCGACGTAGATAGGCGCGCTGGTGGAACAGAAGAGTTGCACGCCGTTCAGCGTGAGCTTGACCGTCTCCTGGTCGGCCGTATCGACGATGATTTGGCCGTCGTTCAAAACGCCGCTGATTTCATACGTTCCGGCGGAGGTGATGGTGACGATACTCCTATCCACCGTTGCGCCGTTGCCTTCCACCGTGATCATATTCCCTGCCAGCGTGATGACGGTTGCGGCGGGATCGTTGTCGGCATCCAGGTCTTCGGCCTCGTATTCGACGGCAATTGGGACGAGAGTAGCTGCCGTCGTCGGCTGCGTTGTTGCGACCGGCGCCGTCGTGACCCTGGTTGCGGGCTGGAACGTCGTCACGATTGGGGTTGAGGCGGCGGTTTGATTCGAACAAGCCGTGAGTGTGGCGATAAGCAGGACTGCTGATATAAAAGCCATTATTTTCTTCATCGTGATTCTCCTTGTCAGTGTTTTGTGAATTGGTTATCTGGGGCCACCCGCCATTCTTGCTCGAAGAGTGATCTGTGCGGTGCGGACCTGGTTGCCGGTTGGTTCTGCACGTGTGGTTCGATGTAGTCGATTTTGATCTCGGCTACGTCGTGCAGGAAGTCGAGCTTGCCGACCTCGCAGCGGGTGATGTCCAGCCCGGTGCGCGCGCGCAAGTCGGCCAGCAGGGCCTGGTGGTTCTCCGGCTTGATCAGCTCGATGCGTTCGTAGGTGATGGTCTTGTGGCCCACGTACTGGAAGCCCCAGCCCTTTTCGACCAGCAGCAGCACCGCCACCACCAGCGCATCGGCAATCAACAGGCCCGCGTAATTCTCCTGCGTCACGAGGATAGCGTTGACGAACGGCAGCGCCATCATCACGAAAAGGTAAGTCATCTCGCGGGTGGGGATGGGATCGGTGCGATAGCGCAGCATCCTGAAGATGGCGAACATGCTCAGGCCCAGCCCGATGGTCACATTCACCCCTTGCAGCAGGTGGGCGATCAGAAAGATGAGCGTGTTGAACGTCAAGAAGGTCAGCACATACTCCTTATCACGCCTGACCGGGTAGTAGATGCCGCGAATGATCAGGAACGCGACAAGACTGTTCAACAGAAAACTGAAGCCGAATGTTATGAAATTGTCCATAGTGATTTCCTTTTTAGAAGACAGATTCACCACGGAGACACAGAGAACACGGAGTTTTTCTCTGTGCCCTCCGTGTCTCTGTGGTTTGATAGCTTGTCGAGATAGAGGTGTTGCAATTTGAACCGGTTGGCCTTGACCTGGTCGTAAAGCTGCGTCACGCCGATGCAGTATTTGCTGAAGCGTAGCGGGCGCACGCCCAGGGCGCGCATCTGCCCGACGAACGCCGAGCGCAACGAAAATGCCGCCTGTTTCACTTCAGCAATGGCAATTCCCGGCAAGGGAAAATGCGCCTTGTTCGCCGCAAAGCGCAGGCCGAGGTCCACCGTCACTCGCTCGATGCCGCTCGTGCTGACCAGCGTGATCCGCCAGAAGGTGTTTTGCAGCTTGACTGCCAGCGCCCTCGCGGGGTAGGGGAAGCACGTGTAGAGAAACTCTTCGGCCCAATCATCAATCTCGGTAACGATCTCCGGCGTCTGGATGCGATATTTGACGGTGATGTTTTGGTTCGTCTTGTGCTTGACCTCGAGGAAGGTCAGGCCTGAGTCCGCGTAGACGCGCGAGCGGACCTTGTAGCGGCTGCGCCAGCCGTCGTGATGTTGGCGGTAGAGCGCGAAATCCGGCGTGTCGAAGTACAGCGTCTCGTAACGCTGCTGCCGCTGCCCCTCGACTTCCAGCACGCGATAGTCTGCCGTCAGGTGGCTGAGCGCCCGATAGAGCTGCGTCTCGCTGAGCACGTACTTGGTATCGATGCGGCGGAGCAAGGCCATATCCTCCATTTCTTCTAGCCCGACGGGGGTGAAGCGTTGGAGGACGTCCTCTGCGATAGTCTGGTAGTCGTTAGTCGTATAGTCGTTAGTCGCTGTTACGTAAGTCTGCATGTCAGTTCCTCCGATTTACGTTAACAGGATACCAACAACTTGTTAAGAAGGGGTTAAGAAGGGGGCAAGGATTTGTTCAAATTTGCCTGAAGCCTGAAGCTAAAGCATAGGGCGAAAAGGGCGAAGCCCTGCGGGCTGGGTTTTGGCTCTACAGGGGCTTTGCTCTTTTGGCGTGGGTTGCCCGAAGCTAAAGCATCGGGCGACAAGAGCGAAGCCCTGCGGGCTGGTTCTCAGCCCCGCAGGGGCTTTGCTCTTTCAGCGCGGGGACTTCAGCCCCGCGCTTCCGGTAGGAAAATCTCGAACGTTGTTCCCTGACCCACGGCGCTGGTGACGCTGATCATACCGCCGTGCGCCTCGACGAGCGATTTGGCAATCGCCAGGCCCAGACCCGATTCGCCGTTATCGGCCTGGCGCGCGGCGTCGCCGCGATAGAAGCGCTCGAAGATGTAGGGCAACTCTTCCGGCGCGATGCCGCTGCCGGTGTCGGCGACGCTCAACAGTACGCCGTTTGGATGCGCGCGCGCCCGCAACGTGATTTGCCCGCCGTCTCCGGTGTAACGCAGCGCGTTGATGATCAGGTTGCCGAGCACGCGGGCGATACGCTCCGGGTCGATGGCGATCTCCGGCAGGGCGTCGTCGGCTGCGATACGCAACGTCACACCGGCGTCTTGCGCCTGCGGGAGATAGGCCGCCTGCGCCTGGAAGAGCAACTCGAATAGCGGCGTGGATCGCCGGTTGAGGGTCAGTTCGCCCGCCTCGGCCAGCGACAGCGTGCGTAGATCGTCGATCAGGCTGCTGAGGTGCTGCGCTTCCTGGTACATCGTCTCGAACGTGGCCTGGGTGGCGGGCAGGTCGCCGTCGCGCAGCGCCTCGGTGTAGCCCTTGATGACGGTCAGCGGCGTGCGCAGGTCGTGGGCGATGTCCGCCGTCATCTGGCGGCGCAGCGTGTTGGCGCGCGCCAGGTCGGCGCTCATGCGATTGAAGGAGGCCGCGAGCTGGCCCAGTTCGTCTTTGCTGCGCACAGGGACGGTTTGTTCCAGGTTGCCTTGCGCCATGGATTGGGTGGCGGCGGTCAATTCGCGCAGGGAGCGGGTGAGCGTGCGGGAACTGAGAATCCCCAGGAGAAGCGCGAACACGCTGACGCCTCCGGCGGCCAAAAGCAGAGCCTGGTTCGTGCGCTTGAGGTACAGTTCGTCTTCGGGTTTGCGCGGGGGTGGGGCGGTGAATTCCAGCAACGTGCCGATGCGTTCGCCGTTGAGTTCCAGCGGTGTCCCTTGCGCCAGTTGTTGAGCCGGCAGCGGCTGTCCGATGTGGGTGTGAGCGTCGCCCAGGACCACGCGATTGTTTTGATCTACCAGCACCAGTCCTTTGAACGCGAACGGATTCGGGGTTTGCATGCGCACGGCCTCGATCACGCCGTCCCACGATCCCTTTTCCTCGTAGTACGCCGTAACAATGGCGATGAACTCCTTACGGCTCTGCTCCACCAGCATCCGGTCGAAGGCCGACACCGTGGCATAGCGTGTGAACACCGCCACCAGCACCACACTGAGCAGGCTGATGAACAGCACGATCGCCGTCAACTTGAGCGTCAGCGAGTTGATTTTTTTCATCCGTCTCTTTCAAATCACCACAGAGTCACAGAGGACACGGAGATAGTTTATAAAAAGCTCTGTGTTCTCTGTGTCTCTGTGTTAGTTATCTCCGCAGAAGCGGTAGCCCACGCCGAAGATGGTCTCGATGTAGCGGGGATTGGCCGGGTCCGGCTCGATTTTGGTGCGCAGGTTGCGGATGTGGACGTTGATCGAGCGCTCCATCCCCTCGAAGGCGATGCCTTGTACCGCTTCCAGCAGCGACGCACGGGAGAAAACCCGTCCCGGTTCGCTCATCAACGTCGCCAGCAGGTCGAATTCGGTCGGCGTGAGGTTGACCTCCTTACCGCCGACGGTCACGACGCGCCGGTCGCGGTCGAGGACGATATCGGCGGCGCGCAGCACATCCGGCGCAGCGGCGGGCTTTTCGGCGCGGCGCAACACGGCGCGGATGCGCGCCAGCAGTTCCCGCATCCCGAAGGGTTTGGTGATGTAGTCGTCGGCGCCCATTTCGAGGCCCAGGACTTTGTCCGTCTCCTCGAGTTTCGCCGTGAGCAGGATGATGGGCGTCTCCTGCTCTTTGCCGAAGATGCGGATGAACTCGTAGCCATCAATTTTCGGCATCATAATGTCGAGCAGGATCAAGTCTGGCTTCTCCTGGCGCGCCACGAACAGCGCCTCCTGCCCGTCCCCCGCCGTCACCACGCGGAAGCCCTGTTCGGTCAGGTACGCTTTGACCATAGTGCGCAGGCTGGCTTTGTCATCCACGACCAGAATGGTTTTCGCCATTGTCCCTCTCCCGGTTAGCACGTCGTCATTCTGCTGCATACTGCGCCTCCATTGTATACTGAAATACTTTTTTGTCAGCAGATTGAGCAGATTCAGCAGATTTATCCTGCTACCTGACCAAAAATATGCTCAATCCGGTATTAGCTCAATAGGAAGGGGAAAGTTGAGGTTTGGGGGCAGGCGCAGCCCGCCTCCAAACCCCCACCCACAGGGCTTTGAGCAGATACCACTCTCAGCATACACGCAGCAGATTAAGATTTGATTAAGATGACGTTCAGAAGCGGATTACTTTTGCGGGGTATTTTTAGACAGGATTTACAGGATTAACAGGATCAGGAGATTTTACCACGAATCTTCACGAATCTCCACGAATAAAAGCGAAAATTCGTGTGAATTCGTGCAGATTCGTGGTTTGTCCTAAGGGCGATGGTTACGCCTGGCGCGCGGGCCTTCTGCGGCGGCGGGGACGGCTTTGGGAGGGCTGTGGGCGTTCCTGGGGACGCGGTGGCTGCCCCTGCACCTCCGGGACGAAGTCGCCGTAGTCGAAGTCGGGCAGTCGCCGCCGCTCGATGCGCGTTTTGAGCACCTTCTCGATGTCGCGCACCATGGGCTCGTCCTCTGGCTCGATGAAGGTGAACGCCTCACCGGTCTGGTCCACGCGGCCCGTGCGCCCGATGCGGTGCGTGTAGGCGTCCACCGTGTCGGGGATGTCGAAGTTGATGACGTGCGTGATGTCGGTCACGTCGATGCCGCGCGCTGCCACGTCGGTCGCCACCAGGACGTCGAATTTGCCGTCGCGGAAGCCGTCGAGGGCGTTCTGGCGTTGGTTCTGCGACATGTTGCCTTGCAGCGCCGCCGCGTTGAATTTGCGCTTTAGCAGATCGCGCGCCAGGTTGCGGGCGCGATGTTTGGTGCGGGTGAAGATGAGCACGCGGCCGGTCGCCGTCCGGTCGAGCAGCGCCAGCAGCAAGTCCTTCTTGAGCGCGCGCGGGACGGGATACAGCGCGTGCGACACGCTCTGGGCCGGGGCGATGATGCCGATTTGCACCGTCACCGGGTCTTTGAGGATCGTCTCTGCCAGCTCGCGGATTTCGTCCGGCATGGTGGCGGAGAAGAACAGCGTTTGTCGTTGCGCGGGCAGTAGCTTGAGGATGCGGCGGATGTCGGGCAGGAAGCCCATATCGCACATGCGGTCGGCCTCGTCCAGCACGAGCACTTCGACGTGCGACAGATCAACGTAGCCCTCGTTGTGCAGGTCGAGCAAGCGTCCTGGACAGGCGACGACGATCTCGACGCCGCGTTGCAGCGCCTCGATCTGTGGATTTTTGCTCACCCCGCCGTAGATGGCGACGGTGCGGACTTTGGTGCGCGTCCCCAAGGCCGTGCTGACGTCGCAAATTTGCTCGGCCAACTCGCGCGTGGGCGCGACGATCAACGCGCGGATCTGGCGCAGGTTGCCGCGCGTGAGCCGCTGAAGAATGGGCAGGATGAAGGCCGCCGTCTTGCCAGTGCCGGTCTGCGCGATGCCGAAGATGTCGCGCCCGGCGAGCACCTCCGGGATGGCCTGCTCTTGAATGGGTGTCGGCGTGGTAAACCCCGCCGCTGCGACCCCCGCGAGAATGCGCGGGTCGAGAGAAAATTGATCGAAACTCATGCTAACACGTACTCCTTGACTGTATTGAGCCAAGTCGCACGCTTGACCCTGAATGAAACTGAAGGGGCATTATACCATATCCGGTGGGGCATTTTTGATTGCGACTCCATTAGCTTATGTTACAATACCGCCGTTCATCAATCTTCTGCCACAGTTACAACTCAGCGCCGCATCTCGACAGCCTGCCAATGGAGGGCAGATGGAAAGTGTCACCTTACCGCTCACGGTCATCATCGCCGACGACCACGAAGTCACGCGGCTAGGTCTTCGGGGCCTGTTGCAAGCCGCGCCGGATATCGAATTGGTGGGAGAGGCCACCGATGGCGATGCAGCGCGGCGGTTGATCGCGCAGTTGAAGCCGCGCGTCGCCGTACTGGATTTGGTCATGCCGGGCGCGTCGCCGGCGGACATTGCGCTGTGGGCCGCTCAATATCAATCCGAGACCGTCGTGCTGGTTCTGACGGCGCACGACCGCGACTACTACTTATCGCAAATGCTAGAGGCGGGCGCGGTGGGCTACTTCGACAAGAACGCGCACGGAGAAGCCCTGTTGGACGCTATTCGCCGGGCGGCGTGTGGGCAGGTATTGTTCACTAAAGAGCAGTGCCGTCGCGCAATGGACTGGCGCGAGAACGTACAGGCGGTGTGGGAAACGCTGACGCCGCGCGAGCGCGAAGTGTTAGCCTGGCTTTGTCGTGGATTGAACAATCAGAAGATTGCTGAACGACTACGAATTGTCGAGAAAACGGTCGAGAAACACGTTGGCGAAATCCTGGACAAGTTAGGTGTCGCTTCACGAACGGAGGCCGTATTGTGGGTGTTGAACGCTGGCTTGGATAAGGAGTGCGGCATGGTAGGGAAAACCCCCAGATAAAGAGTAGGGTTTTCCCTGTTGACTGACGCGGGCTGTTTTTGCTACCATGTTTATGGTTAGCTAACCCCAGCTATTCAATTCAGTTACAAAGGAGACGGAAATGGAACGCCGTATTTGGAAGGTCGTAGGGTTGTTGGGCGGGATCGCGCTGGCGCTGAGTCTGGCGCTGGCGACAGGTGTGTGGAAGAAATCGCCCGATCCGGCAGAGGCAGCAGCTCTTTCCGTGCTTTACCGTGAGGGACATGCGACATGGTATAGTCTCTGTACCGGCAGTAGCAGCAGCGGGGCATGTGGGTATTGTGATAATACGAAAATGCATGCGGCATGGCCACACCTGGACCAAACCAACTGTCATCGTTATTGTTCCACTTCCCCTGTCGACTCTGTACTGTGTGGCGCTAAAGTCACGGTATCCAACTGGTGCCCCCATTCTCCCGTTGTCGAGGTCGAGATCCGCGATTGTTGCACATGTGATGGTACCGGCGGCTGTAACGGGACATCCAGGTGTAATGGCACTAGCTGGTCTAGTGGTGATGTCGTGATTGATCTTACACGAACTGCCTTCCTGAGTTTACATAGCAATATCAGTGATGGTCGTATTCCTGTGCGCGTGTATTATGACTACTGAAGTGGAGGAATGAGATGAAAACAACCTTCTTCAAGTATGCGCTTGTTGGTATATTGGTGATGGGCGGAGTCGCCGGCCTGGTTTGGGCGAGGCAAACGTACGCCGGATTCCCTTTGCATTTTCCTACTTCTACCCAGGCAGATCAGGTCGAATGTGGAAATGATGATGAATCCGAAAACCGCCTTCCCCCTCCCGTGAACCCCGCTGTTCCTTTTGAGAAGATCGTGGAGGGGATCGTTGTTGATGTCAAAGGGAACACCATTGTTATCAATACGTCTGACCGTGGCCTGGTAACATTGTTACTTTCACCGGAAACTCGCGTATGGAAGGGGAAATGGGATTCCACTGCCCCTATCGAAATAGGCGATGATATCATAGGCTATGGTGATCCTGATAAAGATGGGGCGGTTTTCGAGATGGAACAACTGGAAATCAACGTCGTCAATCTCCGGGGCGGGATCACCAAAGTCACCCCCACGGCGGAAGGTCTGGTTATCGAAATGCTCGAATCACGTTCGGAACAAATCGAGATCGTACACATTGATGCTGAAACGATGATTACTACTGAAGACGGAAGTTACCCTTTTGGGGAGAGGGCTGTCGAGTTCAAGGTCGATGATGGCGTACAAATCGTTGGTGTACGTCTGAAGGATGGTACAGTCTTGGCTAGCACTATATTTTGATCGCGGGGGGTTCGCGTGTGCCCAAACAATCTTCTGGGTGGGATGTCATCTATAGTTTGACGCGCTTTGTCTGAGTTGGTATATCAAAGCGGCGTTGTGGCAACGCGATGCCGGGTTGGGTGACGAATGGAGCGGAAGGGGGTAAAATTACCCATTGGGGCCGATGTGGACGAGGCCGTGATGTATTTCGGCGTGACAGCGCCTACAGAAACTGCATTGGGCGTACAACCTGCGCTTGGTTTTTATCACGAGGCGATGGGCATCCGTATATACACCGTGCTCGCTGCCATAGGTGATGTCGTTATTGCTTTCTCAAAAACGCATGTAGATCAGTTTGAGTTCGAGCCAATTTATGAACTGATGCGGACCCATGCCAGATTTTGAAGCATGTTGGACGCGCTTGGCGCGAGTTCACGCACCGAAACAGCGTTATAGTGGCGTGATGCCGGGTTGGATGAAGGTTAGAGCGGCGAGGTTGGTATGAGAAATCGACAGTGTGTTGTGGCGCTTATGTTCGTTTTATTACTTATCGGCTGTACACAGACGGCTTCCTACTCACCGCCGGTAACAACAGACATCCCACGCGTGGAACTCCCTACACATACGCCAACGCCGATGCTGACCTCGACAGCGACGCCACTTCCGCTAGAAACACCCACTGCAATGCCATTGCCCACGCCAATCACTGTGTCGCCGACAGCCACGTCAAGCGTTGAGGCTTTCGAGATACGGACGTGGACATCATCATCGCCAGACGAGCAGTGGATTGCGCAGACCACTGCGAAATTCCCTACCAGCGGCAATGCAGGAAACTATTATACGCAGTTGAAGGTATCTCGAACGAAGGGGGATTTCGAATGGATTGTTGTGGACGAATGGGAGGAATGGTTGATGGGGTATACGATTCCGCAAGTCTTGCACTGGTCGCGTGATGGTCAACACCTGTATTTCACCAACCAACCGGTTCCAGATGGATGTGCGGTGTTTGTCAACGGGTCGGACTTACACAAGTTCGATTTGAGCGACGGGAGTAGCACTGAACTCGCGCCACCTGTAGGGTTGTGGTTGTCGCTCTCCCCAGATGAAGCAGCACTGGCCTATATTGGCTATCGAGACCGTGGACTGGTGCTCCGTGACCTGGCAACCGGGGATGAGCGTGAGGTGAGATTGGAGTCAGGGCAAGATTATCAAGCCGGGCACGTCGTCTGGTCGCCGGATGGCGCGGCCCTCGCACTGACGTTAGCTCTCCGCCCCTGTACGACAAATTGGGCAGGTGCCACCTCCATTATATACGTCGATGTCGCCACGTTGGAACAAACTACATTGCTCCAAGAAGATCAACGGTTGTTCGTCACAAAGGAATGGGCTACGCAAAACCACGTGTTGTTACGCGATGATGACGGCGTCGAATGGTTACTGGACGTGACGACGAGGCTGGTAACGGCGAAATGATATTAAGGTTGCGTAAACTATCTTTAGGAGGCGCTCTATGCTAACACGACGGAATTTTCTCAAATTTTTGGTTGGGGTTGGAAATGCTATTCTGTTACCTCCGTTTACAGGTATAGGGAAGTTCGGGTCTTCCAACAAAAATTCCTCTCGGAGAGTATCGCAAACATTGTTTTCTACAGCGCTGCCACTTGGTGAGGTTTATGCAGGCTTTGTGCTACTTCCTGAGGGGTCTCCTGTCCCTGCTTATGTCCAGTATCCTAAGAGTGGAATCCCTACCTTTTGTGGTGTAGGTGAAGGAGCTTCGCCTACAGCAGTCAGCAAACCATTCCGTACGGTAGAAGAGACAGCAAAAAAGGTAAACTTTTCCCTTTACACATTTGGCTCGTTGCCTGAGAATCTGCGTTTGACCGGAGCACACTTACTGGAACATAGTACAGGTGAAGTATTCGCTGTTTTGATTGATTTTCAATCGTATAATAAATGTTCGAAGAATTGGCAAACAACGGTAAGTATCTGGGCGCAACCAGAGTTTCCAAAACCATTTCCCCTCTGGTCTAGTATGCCTGTTGAGCCTGATGGGCCTGCAGTAGTTCCGCAGAAGGTGGATTTTTTGCCGTCACCAGGAATTATGGTAGCCACCCGACAAGGGGCGGTTTTTCATTGGATTAGAGACGATGTTCTTTACACGTTTATTGCCGAACCGGGTTTGCCCTGTGGTAATGAGACATCATCGTCTTACGACGAAGCGTTATCTCTCGTATCCTCATTGGTATTGACTGCAAATCTTAATTAAGGGGGGCGCTATGGCTGACGCTTTTTATATTTATGCACCAGTCACGGGATATAACTGGGGCCAGGCTACCTACTGTAGTAGTGGCAACCCGCATACGGTTGTAAGTGTGCTGGGCGGTTGTTGTCCAATCGATATCAGTGGTTCAGCCGGTAGTATTTTACGCTTCTATGGAAGTTCAGCCATCCAGAGCATTAGAACAAGACAAGTTACGGGGGTTTGTCGAGTGGATCCTGCTCCGTGGACGGATGGAGTTGTCGTGGATTTCTACGCTCTACCCAATGGGCAGCAATACATTGGCAGTGTGGGATACGGTCATGTGAGGAATCGGGTCAATAATGGAATATATAATGTAAACACGCTGCAGATTGGTGACCTTCCTCCTGATTGTGCTTGTGGTTGTTCGAGCGGAGTGCATGTGCATATTCAATTCAGTGGTGGAATTACACGTAACTTTTCCTGTAACGAAACGTTGTATGCGGGTTCCACTTGGATTGCTCGGTGGTATAGTATTTAGGGACGGTATATGAATCTATCCGAAAATTCGCCGTTGACGTACAAGCAACGCTCGAAAGTATAATCTTCGATAGAGACTATATCAATGCCGAAACGATGATCGCCACTGAAGATTGAAGTTATCCCTCTGGAGTGCGCGGTCGAGTTCAAGGTTGATGAAGAGATACAAGGATATGCAAGTACGCCAAGATTTTATCTATTTTTCTGCGCTCTCAGCGTACTCAGCGGTGCAAACGATTTGACCGAGTGTAAAATATTTTGTTGACCGGTACTGCTCGACGTATTTGGACAGTGAAATGACTGTAAACAGATGCAAACTGGTTTTAGCTTGCATGTTGTTTGTGCTCTTGTTGACTAACTGTTGGCCTTCGTCTAGTGTAATCGAGACGATAGTTGAAACGCCCCTTACAGAGTCTGAATTTGAAACGCCTATTCCGCCATTGATGCTGGAGCCGACAATATTGCCATCTTCCACGCCAACGATCAGCCCCACACCGTCGCCATCCTCAACGCCGACTGCCAGTCCGGCGCCACTCGCTGCCTCTGGGTTGATCGCTTTCGTGGGAAAAGATCAGCGGCTGTGGTTCACAACGCCTGCCGGGCAGCGCCAGGGGCCGCTCACCGCAGAAGGGTGGGTTCAATCTCCGGCCTGGTCGCCTGATGGGAAGACCCTGGCCTACATTCACCAGGCGGACGGGCAGAACCACGGTCAGGTTGTGCTTTACGCTGTGGATGCAGAGCAAAGTGACACGTTAGTCGAGGCGCCGGAACACGCCGGGGCGCTGGAATGGTCGCCGGATGGACGTCACCTGCTCCTTGACAGCGGTACCGGCGCCGTCCGCCAATTGGCTGTCGTCGAAGTCGCTTCCGGCGCCGTCTTGTACGAGACGAGCGCCCTGGGATACGCCTGGTCGCCTGACGGCCTGCATCTGGCGTTGGGACTGCGCCAGCCTTTGGACACACCGATTTCTTTGGAAACCGGCGATTCCGTCAGTTTAGCCATCCTGGTATTGGAGGCGAGAGAGATGCAGGTCGTCTTCGCAGGGACATCCGAGCGGCTCTACTTCCCCCGCGCGTGGTTGCCCGACGGTCGTTTGTTCTTCGAACAACTGGATTGGGATGAGCGGCTTCAGACAGGCGACGATTCGCGTTGGACGATGCACTACATCACTGGGCGTATAGACGAACCCCAGCCCACCCAGGACATTCCCACCGCCTTTGATCGGGAGGCTATCCTGGCGCGTCTTCCGGAGGAATTCCGTAGCGCCTCGACGCACAGCTTTTCCTGGTCGTCCGATGGGCAGTGCATGGTCTTCCAATCCGGCAACAGCATCTACCTATTCGACTGGGCGGCCGGCGGAGAACCGCGCCTACTCGCAGACGGAGCGTCACCAGTTTGGCAACCCTTACCATAAAGTCTATCCGAAAAAACACCCTCAGAAATTAGCGTGAATCTGCGTCCAATCCCCTGTTGGATGGTAAGGTATATTTAATCAAATACTTGCAAAACCGGGAGGTATAAGGATGAACATTAAGCATTATTCAAAACTGACGTATGGATTTGCTGTGCTGATTGTCTTTTTGCTTGCTATGTCGCTCGCTGTAACTTACGCATCTCAGACAGTTGCCTTTTCACCTGAAAAGGGGAACCAGCCGTGTAATATGCTTTATGCCTTAGATGATGCTGACCCTAACGAGCCTATGAAGGTTATTGAAATATATTGGAAGGGTGTTGAATTAATGCGTGAGGGGCGCTGGAAAGAAGCTCAATCTTGGTTTACAGATGGTATTTTACGTTATCCAGATAGTCGTCATCTGCATGAGGGCCTCACTCAAGTGCTCTGGTACTTAGCAATTGATGGTGCTGGGGGTTCTGTAGCTCTGGAACACGCGGCTCAAGAGGTAGTACAGGCTGTAGAGATTGGTCTCAAATTTGACAAAGTGCGCCATACCTGGCCATTGGCACAGATCGTTGGGAGAACGGGTGATGCTAACACCTTGAACGATCTCTTTGAACGGAACTTGGCGCTTGCACCCACTTTCGACACTTACCTGCATTACGCTTTAGGACGGAGTCTTATGGATGATCCTCAGGCAGAACTGCTTTATCGTCAAGCTGTTGCATTACAACCTGCGGGAAACATAGATGCTTGGGCATATTATGCTGAATGGCTTCTTGATCACGGACGTGCAAGTGAGGTTTTGGCCCTGCTTCCAGCAAATATGCAGTTCGAGTATTTGCACTTTTTGCGCGGCGTAGCATCAGAACGATTGGGACAATTGGATGAGGCAAAGGCCGAATATGCTCAGTTTGCCGTTTTCAGCACGAAGTATCCTGCTCCAAACCGCTATAGGATTCCCGGTAGTTCGATTCAAGCTGGTATCTGGTTTGAGGGTATGGTAGGTGTTAATGCTACAGATAGTCAAGCTCGTGTTGGACTTTCTACTTTAATCTATGGTGAAGCCAATGGAGAATCCAGCGGTGGTCAACGCGCAATGGGATGGGTGGTGCGTAACCGTGTCTTGCGAGGCACTGTAGGGCAACCAGCTTGTCCTTATGTGAATAATAGTGGGGCAACATTGGCCGACAAGTACCAATCCGTTATGTGCCAGTCAAATCAGTTCTATGGAATGTGTTCGGCTTGGTGTAGTAATCCTGCCACCACTGCTTGCCCGCGTAGTGCAACTACGGATCGTAGCGCTTACGATGTGTGGTACGGTTACGCTCCTGATCCTGTGCCTACTGGAGGATACTGCCCCGGCGGCTATAATACGAGTAAGTGTCCTGATGGCATCTGTCTGCCTTGCACCGGAGTGTGTTGGGGCGGAACCTATGGATACAGTACTCAAGGCGGCCTCTTCAACATTGGTACTAGTGGTGCTTGTCCAACACATTCCTGCGCTCCTACTTCAAGAGGCAAAACATGCGGCAATGGAGGCTCAGATAATTGCTTTTACAGCAACCCCTGAAATCTGACGGAGGGTAACAAAATGCGAATAACTGCTTTTTTCCTGATAGCAATGGTAATGCTGGTAAGTATCTCTGCCTGCCAACGCATAGTTGCACATTCTGTTATTCCCACAACTGTGCCAACGGCGATAGTCCCACCTGCTTCGCCGGTTGCTACCATCCTGCCAACACATCCACCTGAAGTACCATTGGGCTTCTCTATCCCTTTGACAGGTTCTGCACAGGTCTGTTTGCTGACCGAGATTCCATTGATCAGGGAGATGCTGTGGTCGCTTGAAACTTTCGCTTGGTCACCAACAGAAGACGCTCTGGTTTATGTGGGGCCTGATCGTGAGGAAGATACCCCTCTCACCGGCACATTGATGATGATGCGTTTTGCTCCTCACATCGACACGCCACAGGTTCTTGCGCCCAACGTGGTGGGCAATCCGACCTGGAGCCCCGATGGTTCACGGATTGCTTTTGTGGCCCTGCGTCCCAACGATCAAGTAGGAACAATTATGGTTATCGATGCTGACGGTTCGAATTTGCTTGATCTACTCCCAGGTGACAAAGCACGCACCGATCCCGGTGCCGGCTATAAAGCGATTGAGGGCTGGTGGGACAAGGATCAGATTGTGGTGTCAACCAATTGCGGGGCAGGCTGTCGTCGCCCTATGCTTCTCGACTTACGGAGGCAGACCCTGGAACCGCTCCTCTCTTCCGGTCAAGAGGGTAGCAGTTATGCCTGGAGTCCCGATCGCGCCTCAGTAATGGTGGCCAGTGGTGCAAATCCTCAGATCGGAGCCATCTCGCAGAATGAGGAGGAGGTTTCCTGGTTCTCTGGACATGGCTCGCTGGACACTTCTTTGGCATCTTTCTGGACGTTCTTCGTGGATTGGTCTCCCGACAGTTCTCACCTGCTTTTCTTGCGCCTACCAAACGATAGATCGGGGCCACCGGAACTGTGGGTATGGAACAGGGACACGCGAGCAATGTCTGCTTTGTTGACAAGTGTTATCACCGCGCGTTGGTCGCCCCAAGGCGATCAAATCGCATTTCTGGCACAGGGGCAACCGCATTTGGCTTCAGATGGGAGTTTTGCGGATGTCACCCCTGACCCTGAGGATTCAAATGCGCTGGTAGTAGGGTTATATCAATATTTCGAAGGCGGAGTTGTGACTCTCTTCAAGGTTAGCACGGTTGATGTCGGTATCAATTTCATTGAAGAACTCACTCGATCTCCTGTCCTTGTGTGGTCACCCAATGGCGGGCAGTTAGTATACTTTGATGAAGTAGGGTATGCGCGATTTCTTTCCATAAATGAGTTTTCACAGGATGAGATACCTACCCGAGGGTATCCACCGGACGATGTCAGTTGGTCATCTGATGGGAAAAAGTTAGCAGTGCAGACATCTGGGTACGTGCAGGTTTTTGCTGTTCCCTGTTCGCCACAATAGATAGCAAAAATCATTCGGAAACAAGTCTGTTCGCTATGAGCCTGGGAATTTTGCCCAGGCTCGTTCTTTTGGTGCGCGGGCGTTTGTTAGCGTGAAAAATTGCCGTTTTGCCGCGCCGTGCTACACTTGGGCCGATAATGTTGGACATTGAGGAGGTTACTGTGATGAAAACGCTACATCTGGTGTTGTTGATCGGGAGCATACTGCTGTTGGCGGCGTGTGCGACGCCGGAGACCACGTCCATGTCCACGCCTACATTGCTTCCCCCACACACACTAGCTCCCACTATGACGCCAACGCTCACACCCACGCCGCGACCCACTGCTACGCCTTCACCTACCACCACGCCAACCGTCACCGCAACGCCTACACCCACCTCAACGCCCACGCATCCGCTGATGATCGCCGTGATGCGCCAGCAATCCTACCCCGGCAGCGACCTCGTCATCGAGCAAACGCTGACGCCGGGCGTCAACTACGACCGCTACGTCGTCTCATACCTGTCCGAAGGCTTGAAGATTTACGCGCTGCTCACGATCCCGCGCGGCGAGAAACCCGCCACCGGCTGGCCGATCATCGTCTTCAACCACGGCTACATCCCGCCCGCGCAGTACCGCACCACCGAGCGCTACGTCGCCTACGTGGACGGCTTTGCGCGCAACGGTTACATCGTCATCCGCCCGGACTACCGCGGGCATGGCGATTCGGAGGGCGAACCGGCCAACGCCTACGACACTCCGGCTTACACGATCGACGTGCTCAATGCGATGGCCTCGGCGCAACGCTTGCCGGAGGCCGATCCCAACCGCGTGGGGATGTGGGGGCACTCGATGGGTGGGACGATCACGCTGCGGGCGATGGTGGTCCGCGATGACATCAAGGCCGGGGTGATTTGGGCCGGCGTCGTCGCCGATTACCCGGAACTGATGGAACGCTGGCAGCGCCGGTTTATGACGCCCGTTGCGGCAGGCGCAGGGACGCCCACACCCGGTCGTCGTTGGGGCGACATCTTGTACACCTACGGCACGCCGGAGGAAAATCCTGCCTTCTGGGCTTCTATTGATCCGTGGGCCTATCTCACCGAACTGTCCGGCCCGCTGCAACTGCACCACGGCACAGGCGACACCTCCGTTCCCGTCGAATATTCCAAAGACCTGTACGCGCAATTGCAGGCGGAAGGTGTGACGAGCGAGTTGTACATCTACGAGGGCGATGACCACAACCTCGTCGGCAACTTCAGCACGGCGATGCGGCGTTCGGTGGCGTTTTTCGATTTGTACGTTAAGGGCGAGTAGCCGCGATTACCAAATCGCGCTCGCGTTCGTCAGAGTGAAAAAGCTGACTATAATCGGTTTATACCAAACGCGTACTGGAAATTCACCACAGAGACACGGAGTACACAGAGAAAACCGTAAACAACTCTGTGCTCTCTGTGTCTCCGTGGTAAAATGGAAAATTCTTGTGCGGTTAGTATGGCACAAAAGGAGCGATTGATGATGAAAGATCGAAAACTACTGATGATTCCCGGCCCTATCGAATTCGATCCTGCCGTACTGGCGGCGCTCGGCGCGCCGACGACGAGCCATGTGGCCCCGGACTTCATTGAAATCTTCGGACAGGCGTTGGAGCGGATGCGCGAGGTGTTCCTTTGTCCCGACGGACAGCCCTTCATTATGGCGGGGTCGGGCACGCTGGCGATGGATCTGGCCGGCGCGAACCTGATCGAGCCGGGCGACAAGGCGCTCGTCGTCAACACCGGCTACTTCGGCGACCGCTACGGGACGCTGCTGGAACGCTATGGCGCGGAAGTCACGCACGTCCGAGCGCTTGTCGGCGGCTGCCCGGCGCTGGAAGACGTAGAGGCGGCGCTCAAAACCGCGCGCTTCAAGCTGATGACGGTGACACACGTGGATACCTCGACCGGCGTGCTCGCCGATGTCAAAGCGTTGGCGGCGCTGGCGCGGCAGTACGACACGCTCATCGTCGTGGATGGCGTCTGCTCGGTGGCCGGCGAGGAATTGCGGATGACGGAGTGGGGCGTGGACGTGGCCTTTACAGCGTCGCAGAAAGCGGTGGGGACGCCGCCGGGATTGGCGCTCCTCGTCGCCGGGCCGCGCGCGATGGCGGCCTTCAAAGCGCGCACCACGCCCGTGCTCAACTTCTACGCCGATTGGACGAACTGGCTGCCGGTGATGGAAGCCTACGAGGCGCGCAAACCTGCCTATTTTGGCACCCCGGCGGTCAATCTGGTTGCGGCGCTCAACGTGAGCCTGGGTCTCATCCTGAAAGAGGGCATGGAAGCGCGATTCGCGCGTCACCGGGCGATTGGCGCGGCATGCCAGGCGGCGATTGCGGCGCTCGGCCTGGGGCAGGTGCCGCTTTCGCCCGACATCGCGGCGCATACCATGACCGCCCCGCGCTTCCCGGCCGGCATCGGCGCGGCGGAACTGCTGCCGAAGGTCACGGCGGCGGGCGTGATGCTGGCGGCCGGCCTGCACCCGGCGATCCGCGCGGAGTATTTCCGCATCGGGCACATGGGCGTTGTCACCCAGGGCGACCTGCTGGCGACGATCGGCGCGCTGGAAATCGGCCTGGCGCAATGCGGCTATGCTTTCGAGAAAGGTGCGGGCGTCGCGGCGGTGATGAGAGAGCTTTGTCAACGGATTTAACGGATTTGAACGGATTTTTGTAAGGGCTGTAATGAGAGAGCTCTGTCAACGGATTTAACGGATTTGAACGGATTTTTGTAAGGGCTGTAATGAGGGAGCTTTGTCAACGGATTTGAACGGATTTTTGTAAAGGTTTTACCCGAACTTGTAGCGTAACCCCGATTGTGAAAATGACTACAGGACTATGCGACTAATGACCATCAAACTAATTTCTTAAGGAGGAAACGATGCGTTACGGATACTTCGATGACAAAAACCGCGAATATGTGATCACCCAACCGGACACGCCGCTGCCGTGGATTAATTATCTCGGCAGTGAGGCGTACTTTGGCCTTATCTCCAACACGGCCGGCGGCTATTCGTTCTACCGCGATGCGCGGCTGCGCCGGATCACGCGCTATCGCTACAACAACGTGCCGCTGGACTTCGGCGGGCGTTACCTCTACCTGCGCGACAATGCTACGGGCGTGTTCTGGTCGCCTTCGTGGCAGCCCACGCGGACGCCGTTGGACAGTTACACTTGCCGCCACGGGATGGGGTATACGGTGATTGAATCAACGAATCAGCGCATCAAGGCAGAGACGCTGTATTTTGTGCCGTTGGGCGCGAATCTGGAGATTTGGTCCACGACGGTGACGAATCAACGTGACACGGTGGCGGATTTGTCGCTCTTCTCGCTGATCGAGTTCTGTCTGTGGGATGCCTGGGACGATGCGACGAACTACCAGCGCAACTTCAACATCGCGCAGGTGGAGGTCCCCTCCTTAGTCCCCCCCGAAGGGGGGGAGACATCTTCCCCCCCAGCGGGGGGGATTGAGGGGGGGGTAATCTACCACAAAACCGAATACCGCGAGCGCCGCGACCACTTCGCCTACTTCGCCTGCTCGGAACCGCTGGCTGGCTACGACACGCACCGTGAAGACTTCCTCGGCCCGTACCGGGGATGGGATAAGCCGGTGGTGGTCGAGCGCGGTGAGTCCGCCAATTCCGAAGCGCGCAGTTGGGCCCCGATTGGTTCGCATCACGTCAACCTTATGCTGCAACCGGGTGAATCGCGCCGGGTGATCTTCATCCTGGGCTACCAGGAGAACCCGCGCGACCAGAAGTTCGATCCGCCGGATTCGCAGATCATCAACAAGCGATTGGTCAAGCCGATCATCGCCAAGTATCTTCAGCCGGAAACGGTGGACGCGGCCTTCGCCGACCTGCGCGAGTACTGGGATGGCATCCTCGGCATCTACCAGGTGGACACGCCCGACGCAGCGACCAACCGCATGGTCAACGTGTGGAACGCCTACCAGTGCATGGTGACGTTCAACATGTCGCGTTCGGCCTCGTATTTCGAGTCCGGGGTGGGGCGCGGATTGGGCTTCCGTGATTCCAGTCAGGACTTGCTCGGCTTCGTGCATCAGGTTCCGGCGCGCGCCCGCGAGCGCATCCTCGACCTGGCGGCGACACAGTTGGCGAGCGGCGGCGCGTATCACCAGTTCCAGCCCCTCACCAAGCGCGGCAACGACGCGGTGGGCAGCGGCTTCAACGACGATCCGCTCTGGCTGCCGTTGGCCGTCGTCGCCTACATCAAAGAGACCGGCGACTTCGACATCCTCGACGCGCCGGTCCCCTACGAGAACAAGCCGGGCACCGAGACGCCGCTGGCCGAGCACCTGGAGCGCGCGCTGAACTACACACTCAACAACCTCGGTCCGCACGGCCTGCCCCTCATCGGGCGCGCCGACTGGAACGACTGTATGAACCTCAACATCTTCTCCGACGAACCGGGCGAATCCTTCCAGGTGGCCCCCCTCAAGAAAGACGGCACGGTGGCCGAATCCGTCTTTATCGCCGTTTTGTTTGTCCTCGCGGCGAAGGAAATGGCGGCGCTCAGCGAAAAGGTGGGGCCAAAATCCAAAATCCAAAATCCAAAATACTATCTCGACGCTGCTGCAAAGATGGAAGAGACAATCTGGGCGCACGGCTGGGACGGCGCGTGGTTCTTGCGGGCTTACGATGCGTTCGGGGAGAAAGTCGGGTCGCACGAGTGCGCGGAAGGGCAGATTTTCATCGAGCCGCAGGGCGTGGCGATTATGGCGGGTCTGGGATTGGACGATGGCGCGAACGGAAAACGTTCGAGGGCTGAGGCAACGTTGGCCTCGGTCAAAGAACGCCTCGCCACCGACCACGGCATTGTGCTGCAACAACCGGCGTTCTCGCGCTACTACCTGCACCTGGGCGAGATTAGCTCCTATCCCCCTGGCTTCAAGGAGAACGCCAGCATCTTTTGCCACACCAACCCGTGGATTATGATCGGCGAGGCCATTGTGGGGCACGGCGACCAGGCGTTCGACTACTACAAGCGCATCTGCCCCGCCGCGCGTGAGGGCATCAGCGAGATTCACCGCTGCGAACCCTACGTGTACGCGCAGACGATTGCCGGGCGCGACAACCCGCGTCACGGCGAGGCGAAGAACTCATGGCTCACCGGCACCGCCGCGTGGAACTACGTCGCCATCACGCAGTGGATTCTGGGCATCCGCCCGGCCTACGACGGCTTGCAAATCGCGCCCGTCATTCCGATGGACTGGCCCGGGTTCACTGCCACGCGCATCTTCCGTGGCGTGACGTACCACATCACTGTGGAGCGCCGGGGCGGGGGCAATGCCGTCTCGCTTGTGGTGGATGGCAAGCCGGTGGAGGGCAATATCGTGCCGCTGCCCGCGCCTGGGGTGACGGATGTGACGGTGAAGGTGACGTTGCGGTAATGCTAATGTGGAGCTCTCCCCCCTTTAATTCCCCCCAGAGGGGGGAAGATTAGTCTCCCCCCATTGGGGGGGATTGAGGGGGGGAGATTCTCTGCGACTACAACCGATGGCTGAAAGCAAAAAGAAACTACCCGTGGACCCAACCACGTTATCCCGCGCCCGCGAACTGCGCCGTGCGTCAACATCCGCGGAGCGCAAGCTGTGGAGTGCGCTCCGCGGTAAACAATTGCTCGGCTTAAAATTTCGCCGTCAACATCCATTGCCGCCCTACATCGTTGATTTCTATTGCCATGAAAAGCGCCTCGTTGTTGAGCTTGATGGTGGTCAACATAATGAGGTAGCGCGAACGGCTTATGATCTTGAACGTACTGCTTGGTTACAGGCGCAAGGGCTGCGCGTGATACGTTTTTGGAATCACGAGGTTGAGACCAATCTCACGGGCGTTCTGGATGCGATTGCGCGGGCTTGTGGGGTTGAGGTGGATTAGCGATGATGGTTGGTAGCGGAGGTCTTCCCCCCTTTAATTCCCCCCAGAGGGGGGAAGATGGACACCTGACCCTGGCCCGCGACTTGGCAGCCGCCTTCAGCGCCTTTCCGCAGGTCGAGGCCGTTGCCGTGGGCGGCTCGCTTGCGTCCGGGGCGTTGTATGATCGCAGTGATTGGTTTGCCCGACTGCAATCTCGATGCCAATGTCCTTATCCCGAACCCCTGTAACCACCGCGTAGCAGCGTTGTTGGTGAGCTACTTCGACGTGCTCTTTGCGTTCAATGCTACGCCTCATCCCGGCGAAAAGCGCCTGCTGGAGATTGCGGCGGAACGCTGCGCCGTCATCCTCCAACTACCTCCATCGCAATCCGCGCCCACTCGAACAACCGCTGCGGCTGGTAGCGCACGGTGCTGATATCCTTCTGGATCAGTTCCAGCGGGCAGCCGTGCCGGGCGCAGATGTCGCGCGTTGCCGTCAAATCCGCGCGCACGGCCTCAGCGTCGAAGGTATCCCAGGCCAAAAACGCCGGATTTGGCTTGCGCGAGAACACGTAGTCCTGCCCGATCTCCGCCGCGCCGCGTTCCTGATCGACCCACGGACTCATCGACACTTTGCGGACGTTGGGGATCATGCGCACCTGCGCCATTTTCTTGTCCAGCGGATCGCAGCAGCCGTAGTACACCAGGCCGAACCGCTCGCAGATGCGGCTGGCGTACTCCACCTCGTATTCCTTGAACATGCGCGGCGACACCGTGGCGAACATCTGCGCCAGGCCGAACATCCACATGTCTTTCGTGCGCGGCTTCGCCGGGTCGTAGCCGGGCGCGGGCAGCTCATCGGTGTAAGCGCCTGTGCAGTGGATCAAACTCTGCGGGCCGCACAGCAAGCTCTGGCTCTCCAACTGATCCAACATGCTCAGGTAGCCGTCCGTCATTCGCCCCACCAGCCCGTGCATCAGATCGGGTTGATCCATGAGCGCGTACAACACGTTTTCCACGCCCATCCACGTGGCAATGGGATCCCACAGCGAGAGGTACGGGTCCGCGCCCCACGCGCGCACCTCCAGCAGGCCGTCGAACAGCTCGTGCGCCACGGCCAGACGGCGCTCCGTCTCGGCGGGATCGTGGCTGATCTGCGGTGTTTGAATCTTCTCCAGATCGTCCATTGTCTTGAACTGATTCTCATACCGGTGGGAGACGACGTCATTCTGCGGATCGGTGGCGACGGTGGCTTCGTGGACGCCGATGCCAAAGCCGGTGTTCGTGATCGCCTTGGGCACGCGGATGAACGGTTCCACCACCATATCCACCGGGAAATGTCGCCACTGGTAGAGCGTGCGCCGCAGAAATTCCTCGTAGCCGCGACACTCCGGGTCTTCGCAGCGCAGCGTTAATTCATCGTCAAGGTTCATCTCGTTCCAGCAGACCTGGTCGATCATCACCATAGGGCGGGCCGGTTTGAGCGCGTTGAGTTGTCGCCACAGCGCGCGCTTCTCTTCTTGCACCGGCAGTGCGGCGATTTCGGCCACCTGGGCTGCCAGTTCACGGATTATGGCTACATCGTGTTTGTTGGGCATAGTAAACTCCTCAAGATTGACCTCGAATGTATACTAGGCGCACGGTAAAATTTCCTTATTCTGTCAGCAGATTTAGCAGATTATGCGCTACAAATCGGTCACAAATCTGCTTAATCGGCTAAATCTGCTGATGAAAATAGCAATTTTGGTGTGCGGTTAGTAGAATTGTACATGGGCTGTGCGTAAATTCAAGTTTGGGTTTGCCGCCTATCGAGACTATAATAGTGATCGGTGCGGTTGGCGCGCTACTTATACGAAATGCCACGCGGCCTGGCTGAGCGCCTGGTTGACTGGTCCGCCGCCTGGCTGGCAGAGAGGCAAGAGAATTGCTCATTAACCTGCGGTTGGATGAAAATAAAGCGGCAGAACGCGGTTTTGACTATGCGACTACGCGACTAAAGACTATCAGACTATTTTCAGAGAAGTATGAACGGTATGTGCAGGTATGCCTGACCCGACTATAACCAACAAAGTCCTTGTCAACCTGCTCCTGATCGCCGTCGGCTATCTCATCAAAAAGCTCGGCGTGGTCTCGCGCGATGATGGGCGCATTCTCAATCGCCTCGTCCTCTACCTCACGTTGCCGATGATGAACCTGAGGGCGGTGATGAACACGCCGCTCTCGTGGCATCTGTTGTTGCTGCCGCTGGCGCTGCTCTTGGTGGGCGTGACAATGTGTTTGCTGGGCCGTTATCCCGCGCGCTGGCTGCACCTCTCGCGGCGCGATACGGGGACGTTCGCGGTGGCGACGTGCGGCTTCATGGGATCGCTGCTCTATCCCTTCATCGAAGCCGTCTACGGCGATCCGGGCATCCAGGCCACGGCCATTTGCGATTTGGGGAACGCGATCGCCATTTTCGGCGTGGGGTACTACATCTCCTTCCGCTATGCGGCCGACGGGCACTTCAAGGCGCTGGACGCCGTCAAGAAGGTGCTGCTGTTCTTCCCCATCCATGCTTTTTTGCTCGGCTTGGTGCTGAACGTGGCAGGGGGCTCACTGCGTGGGTTGCCCGCCGACCTGGTCAACGCGCTGGCCTCGATCAACTCACCGCTGATGCTGCTCGGCCTGGGCATTTACCTCGAACTGGACATCTCGCGGCAGGAGCGCAAAGTCGTTGCGGTGAATATGCTGTACAAATATGCTGTGGGCGCGCTGGTTGCACTACTGGTATTGTGGCTGCTGCCCTATCGCGGTCCGCTGCGCGCGGTGATGTTCCTCTTCCCGCTGATGCCCGCTGCGCTTTCGTCGCTGCTCTATTCCGTCGAACAGGGCCTCAATCCCCGGCTGGCGGCGATGCTGATTTCGGCGAGTATGCTCATCAGTCTGGTGATTTTGACGGTTGCTCTGCTTGGCTTTGGCGCGGCGTTTTGACTTCGTACAGGAAAAGATGCGCTTGCTTGTCTATGTGGGTGGGTTCTATGCCGGGGAAAAGGAAGATGCTGGATACGATGCGCGCGCCCGGATGCAGTTCCTGCCACAACTTCCCTCGCAGCCGATTGTTGGTCTTCTGTAACAAGTAGAGCGTGACTACGTCGGCTGCGCTGACATCCTGGCTGAAAAAATTCCCCCGGATCACGCGCACCTGGCCTTGAAGACCCAATAACGCGATCCACATCCGTGTCCATGCCCAGCGCAATGGGTCCAGTTCGATGCCCACCGCCCGCGCGCCGAACTCACGGGCGGCAATAAAGAGCACGCGCCCGTCGCCGGAGCCTAAATCGTACACGACTTCGCCGGGCTGCACGTTGGCAAGCGCCAGCATCCGCCGCACGAGTTTGCGGGATGTGGGAAACCACGGCGCTCCTGCCGGCGCCGTCCACAGCAGTGAAATGCTGAGGAACACCCATCCCAACAAGACGGCGATCAACAGGATGCTGAAGGTCTGTGCTGTATCGTTATCCATAGCTGACATTATCATAACCCGAAGTTGTCTTTTGCCAAAATGTCGCTATGCTTTATCCGAGATAAACAGGAGGTTTCCATGGACGTCATCTACGACGAACACCTGGTTCCGAACTATGTGTTGCCCGATCCGCTGACCTTTGCCAACGGCGCGCCGGTCACGACGGCGGAAGCGTGGACGGAACGGCGGCGCGAAATTCTCGCGTTGTTCGAGCATCATGTTTACGGTGTGCTCCCCGGCAAGCCGGAGCGCATGGACTTCGAGGTCACTTCGGTGGACAAAAGCGCCCTGTCCGGCGCGGCGACCCGCAAACAAGTCACCGCGTATTTCACCGGCAATGCTCACACCGCCAGTATGGACATCCTCATCTATCTGCCGAATGACCATCCCCGTCCCACGCCGATGTTCGTTGGCCTGAACTTTATGGGCAATCACACCGTTCACCCAGACCCCGGCATCGCGCTGCCCACAAGCTGGGTACCGGCTTTCTTCCCGGCGGCGGGAATTCAGGACAACCGCGCGACCGCTGCTCAACGTGGCGTGAATGCCTCCCACTGGGCCGTGGAGCGCCTCCTCGAACGCGGCTACGGCCTGGCGACCATCTACTGCGGCGATCTCGACCCGGATTTCGACGATGGCTTTCAGAACGGCGTTCACGCGCTGTTCCCCCGTGACGACAGCGCGGGCGATGCCTGGGCCACGCTCGGCGCGTGGGCCTGGGGCTTGCAGCGGGCGCTCGACTACTTCGAGACGGATGACGACATCGACGCCGGGCGCGTCGCCCTCATCGGGCACTCGCGGCTGGGCAAGGCCGCGGTCTGGGCCGGGGCTGCCGATCCGCGCTTTACGCTGGTCATCTCGAACAACTCCGGCTGCGGCGGTGCGGCGCTCTCCCGGCGGCGCTATGGCGAGACGGTGAGCATCATCAACAGCAAGTTCCCACACTGGTTCTGCACCAACTTCAAACGTTACAACGATAACGAAGACGCGCTGCCGGTCGACCAGCACATGCTCCTCGCGCTCGTCGCGCCGCGCCCGCTCTACGTTGCCAGCGCCGTCGAAGACCGTTGGTCCGATCCACGGGGCGAGTTCTTGAGTGCCCTCCACGCCGATCCGGTCTATCGCCTGCTGGGCCGGGATGGCCTGCCCGCTGCCCACATGCCCGATCTCGAACAGCCGGTGATGGGGACCATTGGCTATCACATTCGCACCGGCAAGCACGACGTCACCGCTTACGACTGGGAGCGCTATCTCGACTTTGCCGACCTGCACTTGCAAGGTGCTTGAGGACATACAAAAAGGCCGAGGGCATTTCAGCCCTCGGCCTTACACAAGGAGGAAGATTGACTCTCTCTAACTGTCTTTAGCATACCACTTTGTTCTTGACTTTACTTGACGCTAACCTTACGCACATCTATTGAAAACCTTACGGCCAGGGGCGAATTGTGATTGCGTGTTGCCGATTTTGCACAGTTTGTTGACCGTGCTACAATCGAATCAGCTCAAAGACTCTTGACTCGCTGCACTATAGGAGTTATGTACATGCCCATCCTCGTTGCCCTACTTGGTTTGATCGTCGGTGCGTTGGCCTCGCACGTCGCCGAAGCGGTGATGGTAAAACGGCCTCTGGCAAAACCCGTCTGCCCGTTCTGCACCGCGCCGTATGCTCCGTTGCAATGGAGCGCCACGCTCGCTCTCATCACAGGACAGGGGCGCTGTCGCGCGTGCGGCAGGTTCTTCCGCTGGCCGCGTCTCCTCGGCGAACTCTTCACCGCGCTCAGTTGGGGGTTGTTGGCGGGATTGCACGGCCTGCACCTGCGGGTGATCTTCGCCATGCTCACCGTGCTCCCTCTCACGATGATCATGGTGACAGACCTCGAGACCAAGCGCGTGCCCAACCTCATTATGTTACCCGCTGTCGGCATTTTGTTGGTGATTGGGGTCATTTTCGGCCCGGCGCTGCCCACGCTCACCACCTGGGTGTGGTGGCGCGCCCCCGCCGGCGGCCTGGTGGCTTTTCTGGTCTTGCGTCTCTTTGTGACGGTGGGCGTGGCCGCCTTTGGCCCTGGCGCGATGGGCGAAGGCGACATCACCCTGGCAACCTATACCGGTTTGGTGGTTGGCTTCCCCCTGGTCATCATCTCACTGCTGTTGATGGTTACCTTTGGCGGCATTGGGGCTGCCGGCGTTGTCATCGCCCGCAAAGGCTCGCTGAAGACGGCGATCCCCTATGGGCCGTTCATCATCCTGGGCTGTGTGACCACAATGCTCTGGGGACCACAAATCCTGCACTGGTTCCTCACCTGATCACTCGAATGCCTATCAGACTAACGACTACCAGACTCAGTAGATCCAAAAATGCTCCAAGGGGATCGTCAGATCCCCGGCCTGGTCTGGATCTGGCGATCCAGACCAAGCAAAATTGGATCTACTGAGACTAACGACTATCAGACTAACGACTACCAGACTTATCTCGGAGGCGGCATGACCTACACATTAGTTAATCCTCATCTGGAAGGGGACTCGTTTTTCTGGGAGGGGGGGCCGGTGGGCGTGCTGCTCTCCCACGGTTATACGGCAACGACGGCGGAAGTCCGCTTGTTGGGGCGCTTTCTGCACGAGCACGGCTACACCGTTTCCGGGCCGCTGCTGCCCGGCCATGGCACGACGCCGCAGGAGATGAACCGTTGCCGCTGGCAGACGTGGGCAGAGGCGTTCGAGTCCGCCTACCGCGACCTGGCGGCGCGCTGCGAGCGCGTCTTCGTGGGCGGCGAATCGATGGGCGGTTTGCTGGCGCTTTACCTGGCGAGCTATCATCCTGAAGTCGCCGGGGTGATGGCTTATGCGGCTGCGCTCGTGGTGCCGCCGAGCTTTGCCAAGACCTTTGTGCTGCCGCTTTTGGCTCCGTTAGGCGTCATCTTGCAGAAAGGGCCGAGCACGCCCAGCGCCGCCGACGCGCGCTGGCAGGGCTATCACCACAACCCGTTGCGCGCCACACAGCAATTGTTCGCGCTCCAAGCCGCCACCCGCGCGCGTTTGTCTGAAATCACACAGCCCATTCTGATCGTGCAAGGCCGTCTGGATACTTCAGTCGATGCCTCGGCGCCGGATGTGATCTATCATAGCGTCCGTTCAACCGAAAAACATCTGTATTGGTTCGAACATTCGACGCATTGTGTCTTGCTTGATCAAGAGTGGGAAGACGCGGCAGCACTGACGCTGCGCTTTATCGAAGGGGAGCTGCGGTAAATCCCAGAGGTTGCTATGCCATCCGATTTGGACCTCAAGGTGTTGCAGGCTGACCCGTCGCCGTTCTTTCTACAGAGCGGTCCGGTCGGCGTTCTGCTTGTGCATGGATTCTGCGGCACGCCGCGGGAGATGTGGCCCTTGGGCGCGTATTTGCACAAGCGTGGCCTCACCGTCTCCGCGCCGTTGTTGCCCGGCCATGGCGCCACCCTCGCGGAGATCAATCGCGCGAACTGGCGGGATTGGGTGGCGGGCGTTGAGATGGCTTACGTCACTCTTAAACAGAAAACCACGCGCTGGTTCATAGCCGGCTTCTCGATGGGAGCGTTGCTGACTTTGTGGATGGCTGCTCACCACGACGACATCAGCGGGATCGTGCTGTATGCACCGGCGCTGCGCATCGCAGATTGGCGTCTCCCCCTGGCGCCGCTGCTCAGACTTTTTGTGCGCAGTTACCGGCGATCCGGCAAATCGGATTTGCATGCCCCCGAAGCTGCGCAATGGATGGGCGGGTTCGGTCGTTATCCGGTCAGTGCCGCGGCGGAATTGTGGTATCTGCGCCGCCACGTGCTGCGTGATGTGTCGCGCGTGCGAACGCCGGCCCTGGTAGTTTATTCCGTAGGGGATCGCTCGATTCACCCGCACAGTGGGCCGGAGACGGTACGCCGTCTTTCGCAGCAGACCTCTGTCGAGACCCTGGTTTTGACTGATTCGGGCCATGCTGTGGTCGCCGACCGGGAATGGGAAACCGTCGCCGAGGCTACCTATCGCTTTGTGCAACGCTACGCGGAAGGCGTTTGAAATAGAAAAAGGCTCCTGCACCAGGAGCCTTTTTTGGCGGAGAGGATGGGATTTGAACCCATGGAGCCTTTCGGCTCACGCGCTCTCCAGGCGCGCGCATTAGACCGGACTATGCTACCTCTCCACAAGTGCGGAGATTATAGCATAACCGGATGATTTTACAAGCTTTATGTTGTAAAAAAGCGTCCCGCCCTGGGTGGGGCGGGACGCTGGCTGTTGCTTTATGCCGCTACCGGGGCTGTTTTGAGCACCGGCGCCTCGACAGACTCCGTGGCTGGAGTCGGTGCGGGTTTGTCGGCTCGCTTGGGCAATGGACGACCGTCGAAGGCTGCCGCGAATTCTTCCGCAGATAAGGTTTCGCGCTCCATCAGGTAATTGACGATGCGATCCATTTGCTCGCGATGTTCCAGGATCACCGTTTTGGCGCGCTCGTAAGCGCGGGTGACAATCCGGCGCACCTCTTCGTCGATCTGGTGGGCTACCGCTTCGCTGTAGTCACGTTGTTCACCGATTTCCTTGCCCAGGAAGACCAGCTCCTCCTTGCGTCCGTAGACCAGTGGGCCGAGCGTGTCGTTCATCCCAAAGCGCGTGACCATAGCGCGGGCCATCTTGGTGACTTTTTCCAGATCGCTGGAAGCGCCGGTGCTGGCCTCGCCAAAAACGATCTCCTCGGCAGCGCGCCCACCAAGCGCATAGGCGATATCATCTTCGATCTTGCTGCGCAAGAGCACGTAGCGATCTTCTTCCGGCAGGGCGATGGTGTAGCCGCCGGCCATGCCGCGGGCCACAATCGACACCTTGCGCACCGGATCGCACTTCGGCAGCACGTGCGCAACCACCGCATGCCCGGTTTCGTGGTAGGCGAACACCCGTAGCTCCTCTTGCGAGATCAGCCGGCTGCGCCGTTCCGGCCCGGCAATGACGCGCTCGATGGCTTCGTTGAACTCGCTCATCCCGATGCGCCGCCGTCCCCGGCGCGCGGCGAGAATGGCGGCCTCATTGACCACGTTCTCAATGTCCGCCCCCACCAACCCAGGGGTGGATTGCGCCAGCTCTCCCAGATCAACCTCGGCAGCGATGGGTTTGCCGCGCGTGTGGACACGGAATATGGCTTCGCGCCCTCGGATGTCGGGTTGATCGATGACGACACGCCGGTCGAAACGGCCCGGACGCAGCAATGCCGGATCGAGGATGTCGGGCCGGTTGGTGGCGGCGACAACGATGACGTTGGTGTCGGTATCGAAGCCGTCCATCTCCACAAGAATCTGGTTGAGCGTCTGCTCGCGCTCATCGTGCGAACCGCCCAATCCCGCGCCGCGATACCGGCCCACTGCATCGATTTCATCCACGAAAACGATGCACGGGCTGTGCCGCTTGGCCTGGTCGAACAGATCGCGCACCCGGCTGGCGCCCACGCCGACGAACATCTCGACGAATTCGGAGCCGGAGATGCTAAAGAAGGGAACCCCTGCCTCTCCGGCAACGGCTTTAGCCAGGAGGGTTTTCCCGGTGCCCGGTGATCCCATCAGCAGCATCCCTTTGGGGATGCGCGCGCCGAGGTTGATGAATTTCTGCGGCTCTTTGAGGAATTCGACGATTTCCTTGAGTTCTTCTTTGGATTCTTCGATGCCCGCCACGTCCTCGAATGTGACGGTGGGCCGGTCGCCGGAGAACATCCGCGCCCGGCTCTTGCCGAAGGAGAGCGCCTGGTTGTTAGCGCCCTGGAACTGCCGGATGAAGAAGAAGAACAAGACGCCGAGCACGATCATCCCCACGGCGGTGATGCCCAGGTTGACCAGCGCGTTCCAATCCGTCGGCTCGGCGAACTCGATCCTGGTCTGCCGGAGCGTCTCTTTGTCCAGCCCCAGGGCTTGCAGTTGCTCGATCAGCGAAGACTCGCGGCCTTTTCGTGAGAGAACCGGCTGCTCGGCTGTGCCCGCGCCAGACGCTGTCTTTTCTTTGTAAACGACTTCCAACATATCGCCGCGCACCGTGATCTTTTCGATCTTGCCGGCCTCTATATCATCGGCAATCTGGTTAAGCGAAGCGGTCGTGGGCGTTGTCCCGTTGGACAGGTAATTGTAGACCAGGAATAACACCGCCGCTATCACGATAAGGTAAACAAAACTGCCGTTACCTTGCTTAGATTTCATAATCGAAAACCTCCTCAGCCCATAGTGGGCCACTCCCCCACACTATGCTGCGACGTGATGGTTACCACGCCGTCTCAGTCCTTCTACCAGGGGTATTATACCAGAAATCCGCGAAAATAAGACCTCTACTGCACCTGAATGGTGACGATAAAAATGGAATCATCGGCCACCTGCGTCTTCCCGGCATCGACGACCGGCATCCGTCCTTCTGGAACGTAGAGGCCCGCGCGGATCTGATATGTGCCCGCAGGCGTATTCTGGGGAAGCTGAACCTGGTGCGGATCGTTGATGATCTCGCCAGGCGCCCAGGTGTTGGTGGGCCGCAGGCCGTTCATCGGTTCGATGTCCTGCTGCGCGACTGCGGCACTGTAATCCAGCGTTAGCACGTGGATGAAGACTTTGTACGATGCCGGGATGGTTTGCAACGCTTGCCAGCGGAACGTGAGACCGATGGTATCACCGGGCCGGTAGGTCAGTTGGGAGATGCGCGCGTCTTCCAACATCACCTGGTCGTTCAAATTCACCTGCAAGGGGATGGGGAGATTTGTCCCGCCGCTGACGGTGAGGGTGATCGTGTTGCCGGCGCGCACCTCAACGCCGGCATCTGGCATCTGTTTGAGGATGACCCCCACGGGTTCGGTGCTCCAAATCTGCTCGACGAAGACCAGCAAGCCGTCGGCCTCCAAGCCGGCCTGCACGTTGACGCTCTGATCGTTGAGGTTGAAGCCGACGACGTTGGGCAGGATGAGCGCGCGGCCCTTGGCTAATACCACACTCACCACCGTATCCGCCGGGACGCGGTTGCCGGGCGTGGGCGTCTGTTCCAGGACGGCGCCGGGGCGCGCGTCGGCGCTTTCCTTCTCGCCGAGGATTTCCAGGCGCAGCTTCTGGCTTTCGAGTAACCGTTGAGCGTCTGGCGCGCTCAACCCGGTGAGGTTGGGCACGCTGACGATTTCGGCGTTGGCGGCCACCGTGGCGGTCGGCGGAACGACGCTTGCGGTTGGCACACTGACCGGCTGCATATATATCTTGTAGACAAAGATCCACAGCGGGATCAGCCCAATCACCGCCATAGCAGCCAGGCCGATCAACGCCCACAGCTTGTAATCCGGCCCGGTGGGGGTTTCGATGGGCTGCGTGCTCTCAGTCTCTTTCGTAGCGACACTGACGGCGGGGGACGGTGGCGGCGTTGGAGCGGTATACCCTGCGCCAACAATGGCCTGCGCCTGGGTCTGCTCCACACCCTGTTGGATGTAGGCGCTCACGGCCATGCCGAGTTGATCGGCGTTGTGGTAGCGCGTCGCCGGGTCTTTGGAGAGCGCCCGCCGGACGAGTTGTTCCAGGCCGGGCGGGATGCGCGGATTCAGCGAGCGCAGTGGCACGGGTTCTTCCTGGATGTGTTTGAGGGCCAGCGCGGTGGGATCGGGATCGTGGAAGGGCGGCACGCCGGTGAGCATCTCGTACAGCATCACGCCGATGCTGTAGACGTCGGTAGCCGGGGTGGGCTGCTTGCCCATGGCCTGTTCCGGCGCGATGTAATGGGGGCTGCCCCACACGACGTCCTCCTGCTCTTCTTGCGAACCGCGTCCTTCACCCTGGAATGCCCGGGCAATGCCAAAATCAGCCACTTTGGCCTGCCCTTCGTATGTCACCAGGATGTTCTGCGGTTTCAGATCGCAATGCACGATGCCCGCGCGATGCGCCAGCCCAACCCCTGCGCAGATTTGGCGTGTCAGATCGAGCGCCTTGTTCACAGAGAGGGGCCCCTCACGGCGGATGGACGTTTTGAGGTCTTCGCCTTCGACGATTTCCATGACGATGTACGGGTGGTTGCCTTCGTCGACGCCGACGTCATAAATGCGCACGATATTGGGATGATCCAGCCGCGCTGCCGCTCGCGCCTCGCCCAGGAAACGCTCACGGAACGCGGGATCGCTGGCGAACGGTTCACGCAGAAACTTCACCGCGACCGTGCGCTCCAGCAGCAAGTCCTCTCCGCGGAAAACAGTCGCCATCCCCCCCGCGCCGACCAGCTCGATGAGGCGATAGCGTTGATTGAGAATGGTAGGTTTCATGCCTTGTCATCTCCTTGAATCTTGGCGTATTCTACCGCAATGGAGACAAATGGCAATTTGCTTCCTGTGACGAAAATATTAAAATATGAGTACCGCAGTGCAACTCTGGTTGTTATATGGGGAATGAGCATGCAACTGGAAGAATACCTCGATTTTATCGGATCGGATGCGCGTGACCCGGCGTCCAGCGAGGCGATTCGCATCAAAGGGCACCAGATTGGCATCGAGCGCGTGCTGGTTTATTATCACGCAGACTACAAGCCGGACGAAATCGCCGCCGAGTTTCCCAGCCTGGCTGTGGAGGAAGTCAATGCTGCGATTGCCTACTATCTGCTCAACCGGCCTGCGGTCGATCTTTATCTGAGCCGCCTCAAAGCGCGGAGCAGAAGCGCCTATAAACAGTGGGCATCTCAGATCGCGCAGGTCATCCAAAGTTTGTGTGAGTCTCCGCCGGGTGATCCTGAAGAATCGCAGGAATGAAGGTAGTTGATGCAAACCAAGCGCACGCAAGTCCGCGCCGACCGTCCCATCAACCGTGAGACGTTTATTCATCCGTGGCCCGAATTGGGCCTGATCGTCGCCGATAGCCCCTATGACCCCGTACCGAGTCTGGTCATCGAAGACGGCGTCGTCGTAGAGATGGACGGCGTGCGCCGTGAAGATTTCGATATGCTCGACCGTTTCATCGTCGCCCACAGCCTCGACCTGGATGTGGCGGCGGAAGCGATGGCAACGCCCTCCCGCGACATCGCGCGGATGATCGTGGATATCGATGTGAGCCGTGACGAAGTGCTGCGCCTCACGCGCGGCTGCACCGCCGCCAAGCTGGTGGACATCGTCCGCTCTATGAACGTCCTCGAAATGATGATGGGCCTCACGAAACTGCGCGCCCGCCGCACCCCTGCGAACCAGGCGCACGTCACCAACCGCAAAGAACACCCGGCGCTCCTTGCCGCCGACGCCGCCGAGGCCGCCTTGCGTGGTTTCGCCGAAGTCGAGACCACGGTGGGCGTCAGCCGCTACGCGCCGCTCAACGCGCTGGCGATTCTGGTCGGCTCGCAGATTGGGCGGGGTGGGGTGCTCACGCAGTGCTCCGTCGAGGAGGCCACCAATCTGCGGCTGGGTTTTCGCGGGCTGACCACGTACTCGGAAACCCTTTCGGTTTACGGAACAGAGCGCGCCTTCGTGGATGGCGACGACACGCCCTGGTCGAAAGCGTTCCTCAACGCGGCCTACGCCAGCCGGGGGGTGAAAACGCGCTTCACGTCGGGAACCGGCTCCGAGGCGCTGATGGGCCACGCGGAAGGCAAGTCGATGCTCTACCTGGAAGCGCGCTGCCTGCTCGTCACGCGCGGCGCGGGCAGCCAGGGGACGCAGAACGGCTCGATCAGTTGCATCGCGCTGCCTGAGTCGTTGCCGGGGGGCGTGCGCGCAGTGCTGGCGGAGAACCTCATCGCTATGATGCTCGGTCTGGAAGTGGCGGCGGGCAACGACGCGCTGGCGTCGCACTCGGAGATGCGCAAGAGCGCCAAGCTGATGCTGCAATTCATCCCCGGCACAGACTTCGTCACGTCGGGCTACGGCGCGATCCCGCGCTACGACAATATGTTCGGCGGCGGCAATTTCGACACGACCGAGCTGGACGATTGGTACGTGATCCAGCGCGATATGCAGGTCGACGGTGGCATTCATCCCCTGACCGAAGAGAACATCCTGCGCGTGCGTGAACGCGCGGCGCGGGCGGTACAGGCTGTCTTCGACGCCTTCGATTTCGCCAGCATCAGCGAGGTGGAGGTCCAGGCTGCCATTACTGCCTTCACCAGCGAGGATATGCCCGACCGCGACAAAGTGGCGGACCTCAAGGCCGCACAGATGCTGCTCAACGGCCCGATCACCGTGTTGGAGGTTATCAAGGCGCTGGCGGAAGCGGGGTATCACGACGCTGCATCGAACCTGCTGGAACTGCAGCGCCAGCGCGTCATCGGCGATTACCTGCAACCGGCGGGCATCTTCGCCGAAGGGTTTCACGTCCTCAGCGCGCTCACCGATCCCAACGATTATGCCGGCCCCGGCACCGGCTACCGTGTGGAAGGCGAACGCTGGGCGCGATTGCAGAACATTCCGCAGGCATGGGACCCAAGAGAATGGCGAATGGCGCATGGCGCATGGCGAATCAGCGAATCAGCGGATCCAAAATCCAAAATCCAAAATCTAAAATCGGGTTGGCTCGAGGCAATTGGTCCGGCGGAGACCGGCACGGAAACCGAAGTCGTCATTGCCGTTGGGCCGGCGTTTGGGGTGGCGATTCAGGAGGCGATCAGCGGATTGGCGTTGCGGGACGTGTTGGGGGCGATGCTCGAAGGTATTGCGGAGGAGGGCGTGCCCGCGCGGATTGTGCGGGTTCACCATACGTCGGATTGCGCCTTCATCGGGCATGCGGGCGCCCAGCTCAGCGGCTCCGGCGTGGCGATTGGCATCCAGTCGAAGGGGACGACCGTCATCCACCAGCGCGACCTCGCCCCGTTGGAGAACCTGGAACTCTTTTCGATGGCGCCGAATATGACGCTGGAAACCTATCGCCAGATCGGGCGTAACGCTGCGCGCTACGCGCTGCGCAAGCCTACGTCACCCGCGCCCGTGAAGATCGACAACACCGCACGTTTGCGTCTCATCGTGCAGACGACGCTGTTGCATCACCGCGAGACGGAGATGGTGGAAGAGAAAGTACCAACCGAGCTGAGATTTGACCGCTAATTTTCAAGAATGTCTGCATCTCTTGAACATCTGACTTTTTAGGAGGACTTGGCTATGACTTCTCGCAGCAAAGCCGTTTTACAACGTCCCGAATTCTCGATGCACCGCGCGCTGTACAAGTCGATGGGCTACAGCGACTACGACCTGGAACACCCGCTTATCGGCATCGCCAACTCGTGGAACCGCGTCGTGCCGGGGCATTACAATCTCAACCTGGTGTCAGAGTACGTCAAGCAGGGGATTTTCCAGGCCGGGGGGACGCCGGTGGAATTCGGCGTGATGGCTCCGTGCGATGGGATCGCGCAGGGGCACATCGGCATGCACTACATCCTGCCGAGCCGTGACCTGATCGCCAACGACGTGGAGATGATGGTGCAGGCGCACCAGTTCGACGCCGTCGTGCTGCTGTGCTCGTGCGACAAGATCGTGCCGGGCATGCTGATGGCGGCGGCGCGCCTGGATGTGCCGGCGATTGTTGTCGTTGGCGGGCCGATGGAGGGCGGCTGCATGTTCGACAACCGCCCGGCAGACACGACCTCGCTCACCGAAGGGTTGGGGATGCTGATGGCGGGCAAAATCGACATGCAGACTTACATGCAGTTGGAAGACGCTGCCACACCGACCTGCGGCTCGTGCTCGTTCCTGGGGACGGCGAACACGATGTGCTGCATCGCCGAGGCGTTGGGGATGTGCCTGCCGGGCAGCGCCACAATCCCGGCGACGCACGCCGACCGGTTGCGTTCGGCGCAGGCCGCGGGGCGGCAGATCGTCGCGCTGGTGGAACAGGGCATCACCGCGCGGATGATCATCAACCAGAAAGGCATCGAAAACGCCGTGCGCCTGGCGACCGCTATCGGCGGCTCGACCAACATGGCGCTGCACCTTCCCGCGATTGCTTACGAAGCCGACATTGAGCTATCCATGGATCACTTCGAGGAACTGGCGCGCTCCACGCCACACATCGCCAGGGTGAATCCGGCTTCCCCGCTCAACGTCCCCGATTTCCACGCGGCGGGCGGCGTCCCGGCGGTGATGAAGGAGCTATTGCCCCTGCTGCATGGCGACGCGCTGACCGTCAGCGGCAAGACGGTGGCGGAGAACGTCGCAAGCGCCGAAACGCGCGACCCGCGCATTATCAAGACGTTCGCGGAGCCGTGGGGGATGGGCGGCGTCGCCGTGTTACGCGGCAACCTCGCGCCCAATACCGCCATCACCAAACCGGCGGCGATCAAACCGGAGATGCACACCTTCACGGGCCAGGCGCGCTGCTTCGATTCCGAAGAAGCGGCGAATCAGGCCATCCTCGACGGCCAGGTGCAGCCGGGCGAGGTCGTCGTCATCCGCTATGAGGGGCCGAAGGGCGGGCCGGGGATGCGCGAGATGTACATTGCCATGAAGCTGCTCTACGGGCGCGGTCTGGCGCTCACGACGGCGGTGGTGACGGACGGACGCTTCTCCGGCACGAACAACGGCTGCTTCGTGGGCCACGTCTCGCCAGAGGCCGCCGAAGGTGGGCCGCTCGCGGTTGTCGAGGATGGGGACACGATCACCATCGACATTCCTAACCGGAGATTGCACTTGCATGTCTCTGATGAGGAGATTGCCGCGCGGCTGGCGCGCTGGCAACCCCCGCAGCCGAAAATCAAGCGCGGCTATCTGGCGCTCTACAGCCGTCTGGCGGAGTCGGCGGACAAAGGGGCAGTCATCCGGCATAAGGTGTGATGGCAGGCCCCCCTTAATCCCCCCACCGGGGGGGGCAGATTCTCCCCCCACCGGGGGGAGTTAGAGGGGGGCAGATTCTCCCCCCACCGGGGGGAGTTAGAGGGGGGGAATACTTGCTCAACAGAGAAAACGCATGAAACAGAAGATGATCTGTAGTGCGACAGGCCAGTCACTCGATGCCTTGAATATGGAAGCCGTTCTCAAGGGTGAGTTGACCGCCGAAGATTTCCGCATCAGCGCGGAGACGTTGCGCGCGCAGGCCGACGTCGCCGAGGCTGCGGGCTACCGCCAACTGGCGGAGAACTTCCGCCGCGCCGCCGAACTGACGGGCATCTCCAACGAAGAAGTGCTGGCAATGTACAATCTCCTGCGTCCCGGCCGCACCTCGCACGCGCAATTGATGGCGTTGGCAGAACGTCTGGAGCAGGAATTTGACGCGCCGCTGACCGCTGCCCTCGTGCGCGAAGCCGCGGAGGTTTACCTGGCGCGTGGCCTTGTTAAAGAAGCATGAGGCAGGATGCAAGACGCGGATTAAGCAGATTTCAATCTGCTTAATCCGCTAAATCTGCTGACAAAATCTCATACGAGTTTTGCCAGCGCCGCGCGGATGGGCAGAAAATCCGCCAACGCGCCGGGCTGCGCCGCGCCCCACACGGTACACAGATGCCCCAACATTCGCTCACCGCGATATTGTTGCGCGTAGTCAATCAGCCGCTCCGTGGATTCGACGTTACGCCAGCCGGCGGGTAAGACGCGGAAGCCTTTCTCCAGGAACAGCGGGATCGAGGGGTAGCCATCGCACAGCTCGTAGTGCCAGTCGCAGATGATGATGTCGGTGGGGATCATGTCGATGGCGGGGTGGGTGCCGTTTGCGGCGGCTTCCCACACGCCATAGCCGGTGGTCTCTGCATTCAGCAACCGGTCGCCCCACATCAACATTTCGACGCCGCGCTTACTCACCAGATGCGCGTGGTAATCGTTGACCGCCTGCGCGAACAACTGCGCCGGATCGTGGCCTTTGCAACGCGGGCAGTGCTCTGAGGCAATGAGGAAGACTTCATCCATTCCTACGTGAAGCGCGTCGGCCTCGAAAACATCGATTAGCTCGTCGAACAGATCGAAAACGATCGGATTGACCTCCGGGTGCTGCGGACACCAACTGCGGCAATAGATGTTCTCATTGTCCGGGAACTGGCCCGGCGTCTCGTCAAACTGCGGATACTGCACCAGCAGCGGGAAGGTGGTTTTGCTCCACGATTGGTGGCCCAGGCATTGAAATTGCGGGATCAACCGGACGCCGTGCGCGCGGCAGACCTTCACCAGTGCGCGCACGCGATCCTCCGTAATCGGGTTTTCTGTGCGCAATTCCGGGTGGGAGACATAGGCGTAGCTGTAGTTGATCTCGGTCATCAGCACGTTGATGCCCATGTCGGCCAGGGTGGGGACTTCGCCCGCCAGCGCGTCCATTTGCGCGTTGTTGCCGACGATTAAGTGGATGCCAAGCCAGGGTGTGGCGCTTTTTGTGTTCGTCATTCGTTTGCCTCCGTGATGTTAGTCTGATAGTCGTTAGTCTGGTAGTCGCTAGTCTTGGTTGTTAGTCTGGTCGTCATCAGTTGACGGTAAGATAAGTATAGTCTCAAGTTCTGTAGAGGCAAAAGTGGGGTGCGGGCAAAACGAAACGGCCCGCTTCCTCTGGCGGGCCGTTTGTGGTACCCCTGCCGCGATTTGAACGCGGGCAACCGGCTTCGGAGGCCGATGCTCTATCCAACTGAGCTACAGGGGCGGGTAACTGGCATGCATTCTACCACAAAACCGTAAAATTGGCGAATGGGCGATTTGTAAAGGACACACCTTGAAGCCATTCTCCATTCTCCATTCTGTTGTATAATGGCTGTGTGGCGTTTGACGAGATGACTATAGACTACCCGACTATTCCCGGAGGAGGTGCGAACGTGCGAACGCGGTATCTGCTCTTGCTGCTGTTGATCTTTACTCTGGCAGGCTGTGCGAGGACCTCTGCACCTTTCACGGATGATTTCTCCGACACGGGAAGCGGTTGGTACGGCTCCACGCATGAGCTATATCAGCGTGGGTATCAGCAAGGGCGTTACCTGATCCAGGTCGATGCGCCCCAGTGGCTCGTCTGGGCTGAATCAGGCCGCATGTACCAGGACGTGGATATCGAGGTCAAAGTGCGTTCTGAGGGCGTCGCCGATAATCACTACGGTGTTTTCTGCCGTTATAACGAGGGGGAGTTCTACTACTTTGCCATCAGTTCCGATGGTTACTATGCCATCTTCCGCCGCAATGCGGACGGTGAGTTGTTGCCGCTGACCGGCACGGCGATGTTGCGCTCATCGTTGATTCGCCTCGACAACAGCGAGAACCGCATCCGCGCCGTGTGTAAAGGGACGCAACTCGGCCTGTACATCAACGGAGAAAGGGTAGCGCAGGTGCAAGATGACACTCTCAAACGAGGCGATATCGGCCTGGCCGCGGGCACGCTGCGCCAGGGCGGCACGCTGGTGTGGTTCGACGATTTGAAGGTGGATAAGCCATGATGCAGAATGATACGTGGCGGCGTTGGATTGTAGCAGCGATGCTATGCGTGCTCGCGGTGGCGCTGTCTGCATGTGGGGCGCGCGATCACGGCCCCTGGTCGGAATCCTTCGACGAGCCAGGTGATTGGAAGTTGAGCGCGGATGCCGCGGCGTCTGTTTCGGTGGCAGACGGCGCCTTGCGCGTGCACGTGCACGAGATAGGACAGGTCGCGTGGGCGGCGGCCGGTCGTACCTATAGCGATTTCCGGCTCACCGTAGAGGCGACCCAGGTTTCCGGCCCCGATGATAACGAGTACGGTGTGCTGGTGCGCATGGCCGGTGATCAGCAGTTCTATGTGTTTTCCATCAGTGGTGATGGGTATGCGCGGATAGCCCGGTACGACAAGGGCGCCTGGACTGTACTGGGATCGGATTGGGTGGAGAATGAGGCCATCCACCAGGGGGCGGCAACCAACGTCCTGGAGGTCGAAGCGCGCGGCCCGACTTTTGTGTTTAGCGTCAATGGGACGCAGGTGTTACAAGCAGAAGATGCGCAACTCACAAAAGGCGACATCGGCCTTTACGCCGGCGCGTTCAATGAAGCCGATGTGGTCATTGATTTCGATAATTTGGAGATTGAGCCGTTGCAATAGGCGATAGGGAAAAGCATGCAAAAATCATCGACAGAACAAAAAGTTTACCGTTATCCGTGGGCGCGCGCCTTGATGATCGTCGTGTTGTATGGGGCAATGTTGGTCTTCTTGTGGCATTTTCCCACACCCGGCGGGCGCGCCTTTTTTCAGACGTTGTTCAGGGGATTTCTGTATATTCTTGCTGGTCTGGCATTGATCGGCGTGACCATTGTCTTTTTCTTGTTCTTCCCCATTCCTCCCGTTCCAGAGAAGATGAAGAAAGAGCTTCTGGATGAGGCACCCGTGGATGACGATCAAGACAATTTCGATGGCGAAGTCTTGCCGGCTCGCGCGCTGATGGTGCCGGCGTTCAAATCACCTGAGGTCGAACCGCGCGTGTGGGAGACGCTGTATGCATTTGAACGTGATTATCAACTGGAAGGTGATATTCTCGCCGATGCCTACACGGGTATCATTGCCGTCACCGAAGATGACGAGGAAGAGACCGAGTATATCCTCGACGAGATCCGTTCCCGTTTGAAAGCCGCCGGGATCGCCTTTCGCAATCCGCGTTGATGCAAGTCTACCTGGAATCCCTGGGATGCCGCCTGAACACAGCGGAGACCGAGACCCTGGCGCAGCATTTTGCCGGCGCTGGATGTGAGGTCGTCACGGCGCCCGAAGCTGCGGACGTGATTGTGCTGAATTCGTGTGCGGTCACGGCGCAGGCGTCGCGCAAGAGCCGTCACCGACTGCACACGCTCCACCGTCTCAGTCCGCAGGCACGCCTGGCTGTCGTTGGGTGCTGGGCCACCGCAGATGCCGCACTCGCCGCTACACTCCCCGGCGTGATGTGGATTATCCCCAATGCTGACAAAGCTCGCGCGGTGGAGATTATCACCGGCATAGAGGCCGCGCCTGCTGCCTGGGCGCCGGGCCGTTGGGGACACACGCGCGCGTTCCTTGCCGTGCAGGATGGCTGCGATCACGCCTGCACCTACTGCATCACACGGCTGCTGCGCGGGCCGGCGCGCAGCCGACCATTCGACGATGCGGTGCGGGCGGCCCGTGATCTGGTCGAGCAGGGCGCGCAGGAAATCGTGCTCACCGGTGTCAGCCTGGGCGCTTACGGTCACGATCTGGGGCTGGACCACGGTTTGGCGACGTTGGTCGAAGCCATATTGCAGATGACCGCTGTGCCACGCCTGCGCCTTTCTTCTGTCGAACCCTGGGATGTGGATGAGGTGCTGCTGCGCCAGTGGGCAAATCCGCACCTGTGCCGCCAATTGCATCTGCCTCTGCAATCCGGTTCGGATACCGTGCTTAAGCGGATGGGCCGCCGTACGAATACCGCGCAGTTCGCGGCATTGGTGGCTGCTGCGCGCGCCATCTCACCCGATATCGCCATCACCACCGACGTGATTGTGGGCTTCCCCGGCGAAACCGAGGCGGATTTCACCGCGAGCCTGGATTTCGTGGCGCGGATGGCGTTCGCCCGTTTGCACGTCTTCCCCTATTCTGAGCGTGCGGGGACGCCCGCCATTCGCCTGCCGGGCGCCGTCCCTGCGGCGACACGGGCTGCACGCGCTGCACGGATGCGCGCGTTAGGGGAACAATTGGCGGCGGAATATCGTCGTAGATTCATCGGCCAGATGCTGCCTGTGTTGTGGGAACAGCGGGACGAGGGCGGTTATTGGCGCGGGCTGACGGACAATTACCTTGAGGTGGCAACGCAATCGGAGCACAATCTGTACAACCAAATCACACCGGCGCAAGTTCTTTAGCCTCCCTCCACGACTTCAGCGTGCTCTGTGGTGAAATATGAATTTTAGCAAGGTTGCCTGGTGATTACCCACATGTTGCACCATGCATGCGGGTTTATTCACCGCAGAGGTCGCAAAGCACGCAGAGAAAGCCTTTTTCATATCTTTCTGCGGCCTCAGCGTGCTCTACGGTGAGATATGGGTAAACAGAAGGTTGCGGATTGCGTTACCTATGGTATATATGATGCTGTGCTTTCTGTCTATGGTGCCCTGAGCCGTGTCGAGACGTTCTCGCACGGCGATTTCCTTGCCAGAAATGCAAAGACAAATCGAAAGGAGTTTGACATGAATCAGTGGTATACGAAGAAGAGACATGTGTTTGTCCTGTTGACGCTTGTGGGAGCCATTCTGATGGGATTGATCTGGTTAGTAAGCGTCCCTCGAAGCGCGAGCGCGCAGGGTACGTTGCTGCTCAATACATCCTATAAGGATGCAACCCCCCGAAAGGTGGGGGCTGGCGGAACGGTTGTTTACACCATTGTCTTACACAATCATGATACGCTTAGCACGACAGGCGACATTGTTGTTACGGATCCTTTGAATGAACAATTGAGCTTTGTCATCGGCAGTGCTGCTGTTGACCCATATCTGGCTGGCTATCCTGTGCCTACACCGATAGGGGCAAAGTTTTCAGTCTACCCCATTGCACCCGGTGGAACAGTCACACTGTCATTCCAGGCCACGGTGACGACCACAGTGTTGCCCGGCGACATCATCACCAATACGGCGACCATTACGGAGGGCGGTGTCGCCTTCACGCGTTTTGTGACAGTGACGGTGGAAGACTACCCCAGCGCGCAGATCAACGAACCGTGGAACAACCAGTTGATCACCAGCCGGGGCACGTTTACCGTCAAGGGGCGCACGTGGAATGGCGATCATCCTGCTTTTCCCGAGCCGCCGGTGCTCAATCCTATCTCCAACGGCGGGGGAAGTAACGATTGGTACATGGTGTCGTGGACGTCGGTTCCCAACGCGATCGCCTATATCCTGCAGGAATCGACCGATCCCTATTTCTCGCAGATCAGCAATCAGTACACAGTGACCGGAGCGACGTCCAAATATATCGAAAATCAACCTCGCGGCAAAACCTACTACTACCGCGCCAAGACGCGCACCACCGAGTATGAAAGCCGCTGGAGCGCGTCGCAGTCGGTTACGGTGAATGCCAGCGGCGTGTTGTTCCAGCCTTTGGATGCCGAGCCGATAGTGCCGTCGGTTGCGCCATTGGCTGCCGCTATTGCGCCGACGGTAGAAGTAAACATCAAAAAAGTGGGTGCGGTGCAACCGGATAACTGGCAACAGGCCACAACGATTACCGCCGATCCCACCGGCGATTGGTGGAACTGGACCTACGCCTGGACGTTGCCGACCGAGGATGACGCGCAATACACGATTGAAGTGCGCGCCAGAGGGATCAGCGGCAATTACGATGCAACCAAGAACGATGTCATCACGGTCACGATCCGTAACGGTACCCGTTACGTCTACTTGCCGATCGTTATGAGGCGCTATCCGCCTGTGCCGTATGCCCCAACGCTTGCTTTGCCCAGCAACGATACCTACGGCAACTACCAACTCAGTTGGACCTACAGCCCCGACACCGACCCGTTCAAGCCGGTCACGTATACGCTTCAGGAAGCGACCGATGCTAACTTTACAAATTTGTTGTTCAACGCTGCCGCAACATCTCCCCGGTCGTATACGAACAAAGCCGTGGGCACCTACTACTATCGCGTGCGAGGTCACAACGCTTACGGCGCCGGTTCGTGGAGCAACGTGCTGACGGTTGTGGTCAAGCCGAAGGGTTTCTTTGATGATTTCTCCAATCTGGGCAGCGGGTGGCCGCGGCAAGTCTTCACTGTGGATGGCCGTGGGGTGTTGGATGCCGCGTATGATAATGGTACCTATCGGATGAAGATCTTGCTCAATAAAGATGGCCTCAACAACCGGCGTATGGGCATCCTCCCTGCACCGTATACGCATACCGATAATACGTATGATGTAGAGGTCCAGCATAAGTTTGTCAAAGCGGTAGACCAAGAGATGGAACCTTATGCCGGTAAAGCAGGGATCATCTTCTACGGTGTGCGGACGAGTGGAGGGACTGGCTATTTCGAAACACCCTACATTGTGGAATGGAACTTTGAAGGGCAGTGTTCGATTAGCCGTTACCTCAACTACACCTACGCGCAGGGATTTAATCAGTATGTGCCTGTGGCCTGGCTGGAGCGCAATCCAATTCTGCTGAACTGGCAGAAGTGTCCTGGATTGCTGACCGGTTATGACAAGACGAACACAGCCCGGGTAGAGATGCGTGGCAACTACATCAATGTCTATTTTAATAATAGCTATGTAGGAACGTTCTCTGCTACATTCTCCGGCAGCCCCCATGTCGGCCTGGTGACAGGTTCTTGGGATCGCACGCCGGTGCAGTCGCACTTCGATAATTTCCGTGTAACCGATCGGTAATGTGGTGATAGATCTGCGGGAACAGTCATCACAATGACTGTTCCCGCAGATGCATTTTGGAAATCCAGGAGGAGAAAAGTCACGTTATATGGACAGGCAGAGACGATGGTTGGTTTCAAGGGTGGCCTTGGTTGCTGTAGCTGTGGTGGTAGGATTGACGTTACTTGGTATGTGGAGTCCCTATTTACGGTCGGTTTCAGGGCAGGCGCAAGCAGCAGCATTGCCTGATCCCGGCGCGTTCGTACAAATGGAATCATTGGAAGGCATCGGAAGCGATAATCCAGACTTAACTCACGCCATTGACACGATCATATTACCCGATGCTTTACAAGTCACGAAGAACTTTACTCCGGCTTCGGTCTACGCGAATGACTTGGTGACTTTTGCTATCACGTTGCGCAATATCAGCACTGTCACTTTCGGCATCACTGTCACCGATCAGTTGGTTCCGGAGTTGACGATTGCCTGCGGCAACGAGTATGTCGAGCCAGAAGGGGTAAGCCCTGTTTGTGATGCGCGGCAGAATGTGATCACCTATACTGCGCCAATCACAGCACAGACCGGTGTAACGTTGACGTTCCAGGCCAGATTAGGTTCCACACTTCTCTCAGGACGCAGAATCCTCAATACGGTGTGGGCTTATTATGGCGATCATAGCGTTTCGGATACTGTTACCCTCACTGTTGCCGGTCCTACTTATGTCTATTTGCCGCTGGTCGTGCGCCGCTGGCCCCCGGTACCGTATGCTCCGGCTATCAGTATCACTACACCGGATCTGGGTGGCAATTACACGGTGAGTTGGACTTATGGCGCTCATCCGGCTATGACAACCCCCACCAGCTATGTGTTGTATGAGTCGTTGGATGCCAGTTTCAGTACCTCGACGCCTTATACGTTATCCGGTTCCACCTATGCCTACAACTTCATGAATAAGCCTAATGGCCTGTACTATTATCGGGTACGGGGTTTTAACGCCTATGGCGCAGGAGAATGGAGTCAGACGGTATCGGCTTCTGTCAGCCGCATCTACTATGACGAGTTTTCCGATCCGGCTTCGGGCTGGCACACTGGCGAAGATCAGCGGTACAATTTCTGGGATCCGAATTGGCCTGGTTGGGAGACTGTATCCTATATCAACTATCAGGATGGCCACTACCGCTTCTATATCCCCTTGACCCGTCACGCCGGCGGGAACGTGGATACCTGGTGGGTCTGGCCGGCCGTAGCTGCTCCACTGCCTGATGCTCTGAAACCTCTCCCCACTAACTATTGTATCGAGGCGCGCGCACGCTTCGTCAGTCATACAGGAAGCGGGATCATCTGGTGGGCGCACTGGGGAATTGTCTTCGGCGCTAATGAAAACTTCACCGATCTCTACACGTTCCAGATTAACGATAATCGTAACCGGGCGGTCATCCGTTATCCTTACTATGACTATCCGGGGAATAACAACATCCGCTACCGTGTTGATGATCCATCTGATAAGACTAACATCGAATATCGCCTTATTGACTGGGAAAATGACGGCTATCAGTTCTACAACATCAACAGCAACCCGGCTTACAATATTATAAAGGTGGTAGTGCGTAATGGCCTAGTCGATGGCTATGTGAACGGCGTCTGGATGGTGCGTTATGATTTCGGCCCTGGCATGCCACACAGCAAAATCGGATTGATCGCCGGGAACTGGGAAGTGACACCACAGGAGTTGCTGGTCGACTACTTCCGCTACGATCCCTTCTGTCCAGAGGCGCAACAGTGAGGTCTCGCCGTCTCTGGGCGAATCTGTTCCGTGTCGCCCTGAGTGTGACGGCGTTGGTTTTGCTGCTCCGCGAAGTCGGGGGCGCAGATATTGTCAGAGTGCTAGAGGACGCCGTCCCTGGTTATCTGGGGGCGGCGTGCCTGCTTTTTCTCCTGGGGATCGCGATCCGTGTCTTTCGCTGGCGGGCGTTGCTTCACGGCCTGGGGGTGACTCCGCCGTTAAAAGTGCTGCTCAAACTCTACCTCGTCGGCAATTTCTTCAACACCGTGCTTCCTTCCGGTTTCGGCGGTGACGTGGTGCGCGTCGTCGAACTGGCGCAACAGAACCGCCAGTCTGCCGCTGTAGGCACTGTTATCGTCGACCGACTCACGGGCATCCTCTCCCTGATGGCGTTAGGACTGGCTGTGCTGCCGTTCACGCACGGATTAGCGCCCTGGCTGGTGTGGATGTTTGTGATTGTCGCGGTGGGAGGGCTGCTTGGCGGCGTGCTTTTGTTGGAAGGGCGACTGCTGCGGCGCATGACTGCCCGGTTGCCGCAGGCGCTCTCACTTGCCGGGCAGGGCAAACTGGCGGACATCTACGCCGCCGTCTCTGGCTTGGGCGCGCGAGCGATCTGGCTGGCATTGGCGCTTTCCACGGTATTCAATCTGGTCAATATCGCCATCTACTGGCTGTGCGGGCTTGCCGTGGGCATCGATGTCCCGCCTGGCTTCTACTTTGTGTTTGTGCCGCTGCTCTCGCTGACATTGCTCGTGCCGATCTCTGTGGGCGGCCTGGGCGCGCGGGATTGGGTGGCGCAGCCGCTTTTCGGCTCTGTTGGCGTGCCGGACGCCGTCGCCGCTGCGATGACGTTGTCGGTGTACGCCGTGACGTTGGCGGTCGGCCTGATCGGCCTGGCGATTTATCTGGCTGAAGGTCTCACCGGGTTGTGGAAACGAGGAGCGAATGATGAAGCCTGAGCGCATCTTCGCGGGCTTGATGCTCGTTTTTGTGATGTTGGCGGCGGCAGTGAGCCTCATCAATCCGCTTTTCGAGGCTCCGGACGAAATTCGCCATTACCGCTACGTCCGCAAACTGGCTACTGAGCGCACGTTGCCCATCCAGGGCCAGGAGGAGGTGCGCTCGCAAAGCCACCATCCGCCCCTCTATTATGCGCTGGCAGCTCTGGCAAGCGCGTGGGTTCCCTCGCCTCACATCAGCACGTATGACCATCCCCTCAATCCCTTTTGGGGCTACCGCAACTGGGAAGTGGGCGTGGACAACAAACTCCAGTACTGGCACGGTGAGGCCGAACGCTTTCCCTTCCGTGAAGGCTTTCTGGCGGCGATGATCCCGCGCTGGGTCAATGTGTTGTTGGGTGCGCTCACCGTATTCTTGACCTACCAGATCGGGCGGCGCGTGTGGCCGGACGTACCCTGGTTGGCGCTGGGCGGCGCGGCGGTAGTGGCGCTCAATCCGCAGTTCATCTATACCAGCGCGGCTATCAACAACGACGTCATTGCGGCTGCGTGCAGTGCGACTGTGCTGCTCCTTTGCGTGCGCATCGTACAGGACGGCGCAGAGCGCCGCACGCTGATTTGGCTTGGTCTGGCTTACGGGTGTGCGTTGTTGGCTAAGTTGCACCTGGCTGCGGCCGGGGTGTTGATCGCGCTGGCGCTGTTGTGGGAAGCGTGGCAGAGGAGGCGCAGCTTTCCCGGCCAATTGGCGTGGATGCGACGTTGGGCGGGCGGCCTGTTGGTGGTGGGTGGCATTGCCCTGACGCTGGCCGGGTGGTGGTTCGTCCGCAACTGGGTGTTGTACGGCGACCCGACCGGTATGCGCGTGGTCAACGAACTGTGGGCCGGACGTGCGGCCCGCGACAACTGGTGGGCGATCGGGCAGGGACTCCCGTACCTGTGGGCCAGCCTGTGGGGGCGCTTCGGCTACGGGCAAATCCCGCTGCCCCAAAGCGTATATACAGCCGTGCTGGTCGTTTGTGTGGTCAGTTTACTCGGCTATGTGTGGCCCGGACGATGCCGGCTCCCTGCTGCAATTGCGCTTTTGTTGATTGTGACCGTTGTTCTCTACACCGTCGTTGTGTTGTACTACATGCTCATCCAACCCGCCGGGGCGATGGGGCGCTTTTTGTTCCCGGCGTTGCCGGCTTTTGCGCTTATCGTCGTTGGGGGGCTGTGCGGCTGGCTGCGCACGCCGGCGCGAACGGCTGTGCTCGTGCTGGCGTTGATGGCGCTTTTGTCCGGCATCGCGCTGGGCGGATACCTTTGGCCCGCTGTGTGTTATCCGGCGCGTGTGGCCGTCGCTTCATCGACAGGAGATGCGCCCATCGCGCGCTTTGGCGATGTCGCCCGCGTGCTGGCCGTAAAGACCGGCCCGACGCAGGTCCGCCCCGGCGAGCCACTGTGGGTGCAGGTGACGTGGGAACCGTTGCAACGTACCGCGCGCCCGTATGCCGTCTACATCCACCTGATCGATGAAATCGGCGCCGTGGTGACGCAGCGCGATACCTGGCCGGGCCTGGGGCGCGCTCCAACCACATCCTGGCGCATCGGGCGCGCGTTCGTGGACACGTACCGGCTCGATGTGCCTGAATCGACCTACACCCCGAACCGCGCGACGGTGCGGTTGGGCCTGTATGAGCAGGAGTGGGGCCGCTTGCCGTTACTTGTCGGCGAAACTGAATTCCCGGATCAGGGCCTTGAGGCCGGTACGGTGGAAATCGCGGCTCTGCCCGGCGAGTGGCCGAACGCGCACTTTGCGAACTTCGCCAATGAGATTGCCTTTGTGGGCTACACGCTCGAACCGCGCAGCCTGGCGGGGGGAGAAACACTCACGGCGACGCTGTACTGGCAAGTCCTCGCCGAACCGCGTCACGACTATGCGATCTTCGCCCAGGTCTTGGATGCCGAATATCGCGTTTGGGGCAGTCACGATGGCGGTGGCGTTACCTGGACGCCCGGCAGTGTGGTGACGGTCACGCGGCAGATCACCCTGCTCCCGGATACGCCGCCCGGTAGTTATCCGCTGCAGGTAGGGCTGTTTCATTCAGAGACGGGACGCTTGCCGGTGGTCGCCGAGGACGGCCATTATCTCGAAGAGCGGGTGCTCCTCGGCCCGATTGCCGTGCGAGGGCGGTAAACGTCAAGGGCGCTCGACTCCCACTGTTGCGAGAATCGTCGCATCACTCTGTACCACACCCTCGACCTGCACCGGCAATCGGCGGATGGCAGGACGTGCGTATAACCCCAGCGCCAGATCGTACTGTCCGGCTGCCAGATCGGCCCCCAATGTGAGTACGTGTGCCTGGATAAAGACCTCACCGGGCCGCCAATCCCACGCCGGCGCATCGAGCCGGTCTTCCTGCGCGACAACCTGCCGGTTCGCGTCGAGCAGTTGGACAAAGATGGCCGCGTCGTAGCCGTAATATTCAGGCGACACCGGTCCAAGCGGCGCTGGATCGATGACGCGCCAGGCCGTCGTTACCGTCAGCGTTTGACCGGCAGCGATTGGTTCCGGCTCGACCGTGTAGCCTAACAGTTCCGCCGCACCGCCGAAATTGACCGGCAGGCTCAGGCCGTCTGCGGTTGTCGTGGTGTGAGCCGGGTACAGCGCATCCAGTGTCGCCGCCGGATTCCAGTCGTAGATGTCGAAGGCATTCCCGGTTCCCTCGAGCGGGACGTGCGCCGTCTGCGCGCCGGCCAACGCCTGCGCAAAGGGCGGTGCCAGCGGCGCGCGTGACAGCGTCACCAGCCGCGCTGCCGATCCGGATGGCAGCACGAGCGCCCTGCGTCCATCGACCCAGCGCAGATCGGGCGGGTTCTGGTGCGGCATCACCCAGGCCACGTATGGATCGTGCGGCAGGGTGGGGAAAGCGACCGAGATGACGGTGGGCCGGTCCACAGGATGAGTGTCGATGTAGGTCAACGCCTGGTACAGATCATTGAAGTAGGTTCCGCGTACCTCCGGTGATTGTCCCCAGCGGACGAAATACTCGTGATAGGTCAGTGCGCCGCCCCCAACGAGCGCCACGGCCAGCGTCACCGGCAGCAGTGCGCGCGCCCAGGTTGGGCGTCGCCGGATGATCCAGTTAACCGCTTCGCTCAGCGCCACACCGGGGAAGATGTAGGCGGCGGGCTGGGCCACGATGGCGCGCAGGGTTGCGCTGTGCAATTCGCTCAACATGGCCGGTGCAGCGCCGATGAGCAGCCACACCACGCTGAACCCGGCTGCCGGCTGTCGCCAGCGCCACAGGCAGAGCGCAACCCCAATGACAAAAAGCGCCCCCGTGAGCAGGTCAAACACGGGTCGACCGGAAATGTTGTAGGTGATAAAGGGATCGCCCCGAACGTTGAACATCCCCAACACGGCGAGAACATTTTTCAACAACGGTCCAAACGATCCGCTGCGGGCTGCCTCTAACGGGCCGGTCAAATGGCCTACCCGGTTCCAGGCCATGGGATGCGTCAGCAGCGGCAGCGCCAGCAGACCGGCGACAACCAGCGCCAGCGCCAATTTCCAGCCGTGACGGCGGAGCAGGCGTGGCTGTGTGACCGCCAGGAGCGCAGCAAACGCCGGGTAGACCGCCCAGGTCACGCGCGGCGCTTCGTAGACGTAGATCGATGCCGCCGTCGCTAGCGCAAAGCTGATCCACCAGACGGCGTTCCACCACTTCTTCGGAGCGATGGGCGCGCCGGGCAATTCCATCCCCAGCCAGAAAAAGATCGCCGCGACGGTGGCGAGGCTGGCCGTCGGTTCGGCGCGGATCGCAAACCGGCTGGTTGCCACAGCCCAGTAGCCGACCGTCATGAACGCTGCCGTTGCCAGCGCGACCGGCGAGCCAAACGTCATGCGCGTCCACACGAAGAGCAATCCTACCAACAGCATCCCGAATAGCGCCGAGGTCAATCGCACCGCCAGGTGGTTTGGCCCGGCCAAAGTCATCACCAATGCGCTGGCATAGTGCATAAACGGCTCGGCTTGATAGCCGACTTTGGCGATGTAGAGCGGACGCGCGCCGTTGTAAACTGTGACGGCGTCGTAGACAAAATCGGCTTCGTCATGGGTGAGGCCGGGTGGAACGGCGTCGAGACGGTAGAAGCGCAGGAACGCCGCGACGAGCAGGATAACAACCAGCGCGCCCCATTCCCACCGGCTGAGGCGGGGAGCAGGCGTGGTGTCGTTTGTTGTGTGCATGAGACCCTCAAGCGGTTTGTTCATCGATTCTGGCGCGGGGTTCGGCGAACCGGCGATTTGTTTGCCTCCGCCAGGGCGAGGCCTGCGAGAAGGAGCACCGTCAACCCGCTGATGAGGGCGCCGATTTTCAACAGCGGTGGATCGTAGACCAGCGTGACTTCGTGGTCGCCGGCGGGGACGCAGAGCGCGCGCAGCACGTAATCGGCGCGCAGCAAGGGAACGGCGTTTCCATCGACGAAGGCGCGCCAGCCCGGATAGTCCACCTCGCTGAAGACGAGCAGCCCGCCGCCGCCCTGCACGCGCGCTTCGAGGCGGTTGCCGTCGTCGCGGATGACCTCCGCCTGTCCCGGCTCGCCGTTGCTGGCGCATGGGGTTGGTGTCTCCACCAACGCCGTCGTACGCGGATCGAAGTCCGCCTCGTGGATGCGGGTGAGGATGCGGGCGTCGTCCAGCACTTCCGTCTGCGTCGTCACCCAGGCGCGGGGGAGGGCCGAAGGCCGCTCGTAAATCCACACGCCGGATTCCTCGTGCAGCAAGCGGGGAGATTCGGGCGTGTCCGGGAACGCTTGTTGGGCCGTTGTCACCAGATAACCGGCGTTCAGCAGATCGAAGGTGCGCGCCGTGGGATCGTTGCGCGAGTGGATGAAGGTCTGGTAGCGGGCGAGCATCAGCGGATCGTAGCCGGTGATGCTGCGCAGGCCGTAGGGCATCCCGCCGTTTTGGTCGAAGTCGCCCAGGTTCCAGGGCAGCACTCTCGCCGCCTGCCGGTTTGGAATGGCCTGTGCCACGATGCGCCAGTAGGCATTCTCCGGTGCGCTCTTCACGGTGACGATGCTGCCGCCGAACGTCCACAAATCCAGCAGCGCCAGGGCAATTGCCGCGCCCGCCAGCAGGGATTTGCCGGGCGTAGCAGCGTGACGCAGCCATGCCGTCACCGGGAGGAGCAACAGTGCGAACAGCACAATCTGGTTGGCCGTATGCCACAGCCGTCCCGCCGCCGGATTGGACTCACGCCCCCAGGCGAAGGCGGCGAAACCGGCCATTGCCAGCAGCAGCGCCCCACCGGCGACCGGCCATACCCACCCCCACTTCAGCGGGCCGAGAAGCCGCGCGCGCTCATCAGGGGTGTGCAGCGCCGTCAGCGTCAGCCCGGCCAGAGCGGCGGCCGCCAGCGTGAACAGAAACCCGGCCCGCGCCGGCGCCCGCATCATGCGGAACAGCGGCACGAAGCGATAGAACAGCGGATGCAGCACGCCGTATTGTCCCAGCGCCAACAGCAGCGCGCCCAGACCGAGCGCGACCAGAAACGGCGTCAGGCGATGGCGGGTCCGCGCGCCCAGCGCCGCCAGCAGCAGCGGCAGCAGTCCGACGTAGAAGATGACCTCTTCGTAGACGCCGTCGCCCCAGTAGCCGGTGCGCGTCGACTCGCCGAAGAAGTTGGGGATGAGGAGCGTCAGCATGTAGCCCGGCGGCCACGAGAAGCGGGCGGCGAAGGCGTAGTCCACCGATTGGCGGTTGGAGTGCAGGGTCAACTCGGCGAGGGGCAGCAGTTGTACCGCGCCCAACCCCAGCCCGACGACGGTCATCAGGATCAGCGTTGGCAGCAGGATTTTCAGCATGGCTCGCAGGTCGAGCGCGGAACGCCAGGCGCAGAACGTCAGATAGAGCGCCAGCGCCAGCCCAACGTAGATGAACGTGGCGGTGTGGCCCGCCAGAAACGCCATTCCCACCGGCACCCCGCCGAGGATTGCCCGGCGCCACGAGCGGCGCTCCAGGGCGTGCTTCCCCACCCACAAAATCAGCGGCAACCATGCACCCGTGTTGAACAGCCCCACATGCCCGGCCTGGATACGGGTGAACGTGTATCCGCTGAAGGCAAACACCACCGCGCCCAGGAACGCCCCGGCCTCGGACGCCGCCTCTGACCGCAGCCAGACGTACATCCCCATACCGGCCAGCCAGACGTGAAACACGAGGCTCAGCGCCAGCGCGCGGGTGGGCGACATCAACAACGCCAGCCAGGTGGGGGGATAAAACAGCCCGGGTTGCGGGTTGGCGACGAAGGGCGTGCCGGAGAACAGGGTGGGGTTCCACAGCGGCAGTCGTCCTTGCTGTATCGATGTTTTCACGAAATGCAGCCAGGGGACGAACATGTTGGTCAAGTCGTTACCACCGAGCGCGTAGCCCTCCGGCAGCCACAGCGCATCCCAGAAGAAGGCGGCGCACAGCCCTGCCAGCGCCAGGGCGGGGAGTGCATACCGCCGCAGCCGGCGGGCCGGGTTCAGCGGAAAGCGGGATTGTGCTTCGTCGTTCGTCGTCATCACGCCGCCATTCTACTCCGATTTGTGAATTGGGACAAGACGAAAAGTCCCCCCCTTTAGTCCCCCCCAGAGGGGGGGAGATGTTGGCCTGGCATATTGTCTTCCCCCCTCTGGGGGGAATTAAAGGGGGGATTCTTTGCTTTGATTACCTGATTGTTCTCCCGAACCATATGAAATCGGCTCGAGCGGTTCATCTCGAACGAGACGTTCACGGCGCGCGCACCTCTAGCGGTGCCAATCGGATCAGATCGCCCACCGCACTCCCATCGACGCGCACCGGTAGGCGCGTCATGTCGGCGCGCCGGTATACGCCGATGACCAGCTCAAGCGTCCCTGGCATCACATCGCCGGACAGCGCAAAGCGGTGGATTTGCGCCACCATATCGCCGGTTTGCCAGCTCCAGGCCGGGCCGTCCAGCCGGTCATCCTGCCCGGCGATCACCTCCGCCGCATCGAGCGCGTGCGTGAAAAACACCAGTTCCTGCTCGGCGTTCGCCAAATCTTGGGGTTGCACGCGCGCGGGATTGGCGACTTCCCAGAAGGTGATGAGTTCAACCATCCCACCCGGCGCAACGGTCGGTGTGCGCAGATCGTAACCGCGCAACGATAGCGCGCCATCCAGATCGACCGGCAGGGCCATATCGAGCAGTGTGCCCTGGGCGCGGTCGAGCAGCGCCCGGCGCGTGACCTGTGGTCTCCAGTCGTAAACATCGAAGTAAGGGTTGAGGTCGTCGGGCCGCATCGAAACGCGCTCGCGGAATGTCAGGCCGGGCAGATCGGCGAAGTATGGGTCGAGCGTCGCCACAGCCGGTACGATGAGGCGCGCCGTCGATGCTGCGGGCAGGATCAGCGCCCGTTGGCCGTTGAACCAGCGCGTGGATAGGTCCGCACGACGCAGGCTGGCCTCGAAGACGTAGGGGTCGTGCGGCGCGTGGGGTAGGGCGGTCGACAGGGCGACAAAGCCGGATTCGGGTGCGGTATCGAGGTAGTTGGCGGTCTCTACCAGGGTGTGCATGTAGGCAGCGCGCACCTCTGGCGTGTTGGCCCACGCTGCATAATCGCGTATTGCCCATACACCGCTGATCGAAACGAACGCCGCCAATGCGCTCACGGCGATTGGTCCGGTGTACTGCCCCCACGTTGTTTGCAATTCATCTTTTCTGCTTCGAGGGGATCGCCAGATCCCTGTTGGACGTAGCGACGCAATCCAACGCGCGCCTGTCACTGCGGCGATGGCCGGGAAGAGAAACGTTGGCGGCAGCGCCGTGATGCTGCGCGTCGTGCTGGCAGCCGCACCCGTGACCAGCGACGGCGAGATGCTGACGGCGAACCACAGCAGCGCCATCGCACAGCCGGGTTGGCGCAGGCGGAGCAGGCAGATCACCATCCCGGCGAGAAACAACACGCTCGTGATCGGGTCGAGAAATGGACGGCCCGGTGTGTTGTAGGCCAGGAAGTCGTCACCTTGCCCCGGCACGACGAATGCCGCTATGCAACTCGCGGCGCGCTTGAGCACAACCGATGCGTCGCCCGCAGCGAGCGCCCGCAATGGTTCATCGAGCATCCCCAACCGCTGTTCGAGGCCTGGATTGGCGCGCAGATAGAGAAACAGCGGCGCGGACAATAGCAGGCCGACGCCAATCGCAATGAGCGCCGGTACCACGATCCGGCGGAATATCGGTCGATGATAGAGTGCCAGGTAGGCCAGAAACGCGGGGAACAGCAGCCATAACACCCGCGCCGGGATGTAGGTGTACAGCGTCGCGCCGAGGAGCACGGCAAACAGCGCCAAAGCCCACGCGCCCCATGCTTGAAGCGGAACGCCAGATCCGCGCTTTGCGGGGACGGGGATCTGGCGATCCCCTCGCAGCGAGTGTGAAGCGAGTGTGTTAGTCTCAACCTGTGCTTGAAGCGGATCGCCAGAGCCGTACTCTGCTGGAACGGGGCTTTGCCGATCCCCTCGAAGCGAGTGTGAGGCGAGTGTGTTAGTCTCAACCTGTGCTTCAAGCGGATCGCCAGATCCGCGCTTTGCTGGAACGGGGATCTGCCGATCCCCTCGCAGCGAGTAAGATGACGGCAAATATATAGCGCGCCAGAACAGATACAGCGCGGCGGTAAACAACGCCAGCAGCAAGCTGGAGCGTAGCGCCTGCCGGCTCACCGCCAGCGACCAGAACGAGACGGCTTGCAGGGCTGTAGCCAGCAGCGCGGTGGGGCCGTCGAAGGCCTGACGCACCCAGACGAACGTGAGCAGCAGCGTGAGCAAGCCACACAACGCCGAGAGCAGCCGGAGCGCCGTCACCGCCGGGATGCCCAATGCGATCAACCCGGCCCCCAGGTAATCGTAGAGGGGTTCGCGGCCATAACCTACCGTCTGGTAGATGGGCCGCGCGCCGCCCACGATGGCCGTTGCGTCGTGGACGTGCCCGGCCTCGTCGTGGGTCAGCCCGGGCGGGAGCGCATCGAGGCGATAGAGGCGCAGGAACGCCGCCGCGAGGAGGATGGCGACCAGCGCCGCCCATTCCCATCGCCTGCCATTCGCTATTTGCCATTCGCTATTTGCCATTCGCTATTCGCCATTTGCTATTCGCCTACCGTGAACCGCCCCACCACATAGTAATCCCCTATGGCTTGCCCGGCTGTATCCAGCACGGCGAGCCGCTCCATCGTTCCCAGGAGATACCACCCCACGATGACCTGATATTCGCCGGGCGGCGCGTCCAGTGCGAGTGTCAACCGGTATGGGTCGTCGAGCTCTTCTCCACTGCGCCATCCACCGGTAGGACGGGTGCCGTAGACGGGCCAGCTATCCACTTGCCCGTAGAGCTTGCCTTCCGGGCCGATGATTTGCGCGAACACGGTGTAATTCTCGGTCAGCGCGCGCAACGCCCGCCAGCGCAGCGTGAGCAGGAGCTGCGCGCCGGGCGCGGGATTGGCGGCGTCGAGCGCAGCATCGACCAGCAGCACTTGCCCGCCGAAGTTCGCCAACCCTGCTGTCGAAGGCCCTACGGTGATGTCGCCTGCCGCGCAGTGAATGTCTGGGCGCATCAGCCAGCCACAGCGCGCGGGAAGCGGTTCGCCCGCCGCGTTCCATCCTACCCACAGACGATAGCGCCCGGGCTGCGCAGGCGCCGCGATTGTATAGCGTGATTGCACCCGCCGGTTTTCCGGCCAGAGGTTCGGTGAAAGGGATGCCGGCGTCATAGGAGGCTCCCCCTGGGCGTTGTCTAGTGGCATCCAGGTGAACTGCAGCCGGGCGTCTTCCGGCAGGTCGCCGGTGCGCAGCCAGGTGAGCGTGAGGGTCAATGCACTCTCCGCCGCAGCTTCGCCGGGCAGGTCATGCCCTTCCAGCCAAAGCGTACCGCGCGCAAGCGGCCCACCGAACAGCGCGGGGTGGATAGCGCCGCGTGGCGCATCGGCCCAGGCGAGTGTCAGATTGTCCAGCGCGACCCAGCCCGGCGCGAGCAGGTCGGCGCTGAAGCGTGGTGCGAGGGCCATCTCCAGGTGATAATCGCCACCGGGCAACCAGGCAGGCCAGACCAGTGCGTAGTAGTCGTCGATGCGCTGCCCGACTTGCCATGCTTGTGTAGTTGAGTAGCCGTTGACCGGGCGCTGCCCGCCGTCACTCCAGATGACCGCGCCATCGGAGGTGAGCAAGCGCAGGTGTACGGTCAGGTCTTGTGATACAGGGGCGGTAGGGTTCCACGTCAGCGTGAGATGGTGCATCCGGCGACCTTCCGGGTCGGCTTCGAGCCGCTGGGTGATTAAGGCCAGGGTTGCATCGAAGACGGCCTGCGCCGTAGTCGCGGGTTGCGATGCGGCGGGCGGCGCGACCTCCACCAGCGGCCCCACGGCGCTTAAGCCATAGGCGTCCATTCCCGGCAGGTAACGTGCCAGGTAGACGCGCTGTCCGGCAGCGAGCCGCGTGTGCAACTCCTCAAAGTAACCGGCCTCATCGAAGCGCATCACCAGGTCCAGATCGGGGCGCAGACCCTCGGCTTGTTGCAGGTAGTAGAGCGGAGGAAATTTCTCACTGTCGGCCAGGATGGCGGCATTGGGGGCCAGCGGCAGCGCCAGCACATGCCGTCCCCAGGCTTCGTCCGCCTGTCCCACCGCGCGCGTGTTTTGCGCCGGCAGATTTTCCCACAACAGGCTGAGTGGCAACAGCGCAAACAGCACAACCAACACGTGATTCGTAATTCGTAATTCGTGATTCATGATTCGTGATTCATGATTCGCCATTCGCCATTTGCCATTCGCCATTTGTCCCACGCCCACCCCCATCCACAGCGCCAGCAGCAGGTGCGTGGGGATGAGGAAGACGTCCAGATCGGGCACCACGTAGACCAGGCCGTAGAAGCAGTAGGGGAGAAACGCGGCAAGGCTCACCAGCGCGATCCGCCATTGCTTGAAGGCGAGCGATACCCATCCGACCGCCGCCAGGACCAGCCCGGCCACGCCGAACGGTTCGCGCAGCAGCCGCCAAAGGATGGCGTAGCGGGTGGGATCGCGCAGCAGGCCCAGTTGCAGCGCTCCGCCGAACTGCCGCCCGCTGATGTAGGCCAGGAACTCGGCGATGCTCATCCATTGCCCTTCGTGGAGCGCGGGCCAGCGCAGCGGGATGTAGGCATAGACCGCCAGGCCCAGTGCGAAGAGGCCCATCGCCTTGAGCCAATCGCTCAGCCGCAGCCGGGGCCAGCGCAGCAGGCAGGCCAGCCCCAGCGCGGGGATCAGCATCACCATCGTAATATGGTTGGTCAGCGAGAAGCCCATAAGCAAGGCCGCGCGCCAGAGTGTGTGCGGCATTGAACGGCCCTCAAGGATATCCAGCACAAGCCACAGCGCGCCCGCGACGAAAAGCAGATTCAGCGCGTAGACCTCGGCGACGACGGCTTGCGACCATACGGTGGAAGACCACGCCAGTGCCAATGCCGCCAGCACGGCAAAGATGCAGGATTTTGTCAGCCGGTGAATGAGCAGATAAACGGCCCCTGCCGCTGCCGAAGCGCAGACGGCAGAAGTGAGGTTGACCTTCCAGGCCAATGTCCCCAACGGCAACAGCGTGAAGAGTTTGCCCAGCAGCACGTATAGCGGGTAGCCGGTGGGGTGGGCGATCCCCGGACGCAATGCTGTCACCTGGAACTCGAACGTGTCGGCGCGTCCGACGTAGGGGGAAAGATTGAGCAGGTAGACGAGCAGTGGCAGCGCAACCGCAATCGTGAGACCTGCGCGCTGCGAAAGGTCCTCCCGCCGCATTGTGAGCAGCGTCAAGGCCAGACTGCCCAGCAACAGCACCGGTCCACGCCAGGGCTGAAACGTCCCACTGAACACGTCCACAGCGGGGAGAAGCAGCGGCAGCCATCTGCTAGCTCGATTCCACTGCGCCGTATCACGGCAGACGGCTGATGGCTGATGGCTGATCGCTAATGGCTGACGGCTGACCGCTACAGCCATCACCGCGCCGAGGACGCACAGCAGCCCTGCACCGCCCGTACTGAAGAAGAACGCCCGAACCGCCGAGGCATCAAGCCATTCCAGCGCCAGCGTGCGCGCCAGACCTGCGCCCCAGATGCCGCCGCACAGCCCGATGCAGAGCCAGGGCAGTCCACGTTCGACAATCCGGCGAACGTTCAGGGCGCCGCCTCCGCAGGCGTTTCGCCTTCCGGTTGATCCAACAGCCCCAGCTTACGCCTGAAATAGAAGTCCAAAATATCATGGGCCACCGGCGCTGCCCGCGTGGACCCTTCACCGCCGTCGTAGATCCAGACAAGTACCACGATTTCAGGCGCTTCAAAGGGCGCGTAAGCCGCAAACCAGGCGTGGGTGGGGAGTGTTTGCCCTTTGGCGACATCGCAACGCCCGGCTTTGAAGGCAATGTCGTCGCAGTATTCAGCCGTCCCTGTTTTACCGGCGATGTTAATGCCCAGCTCGGGGAGATCCGCCCGCCGTCCGGTCCCTTTTTCCGAAACGGCCAGGTCTAGCCCCTCGCGCACGATCTCCCATACAGATTCGGCGATGTCGAGCGTGGCGATGACCTTTGGGGTGAAGGGGCGGATGATGTTGCCCTCCGTGTCGGCGACATGGTGGATGATCTGCGGGGCGTAGAGGGTGCCGCCGTTGGCGACGACAGCGAACACGTTAGCCATCTGCAGGGGAGTCGCCAGCAAGTTCCCCTGCCCGATGCCGGTGATGTACGTATCACCGGTCGTCCAGGTTTCCTGATAAGTCTGCCGTTTCCAGGCCGGGGTAGGCACCAGGCCACTCGCTTCTCCGGGAATGTCGATTTGCGTGCGTGCGCCCAGTCCGAACATCCGCGCGTAGGCGGCCAGCCGCTCGATGCCCAGACCCTGGAATTTGGTTTCCTCGTATCCACCGGCGACCTGATAAAAGAAGGTATCGCACGATTGCGCCAGCGCATCCACGACGTTGATGGGGCCGTGGCCTGTCCCATATTGCAGGTGAATCCAGCAGTAAAAGGGCTGCGCCAGCTCACGGTTGTCGGGGGCAAACTTGTTCGGCAGATAGAAAACTCCCGGATCGTTGATGATGGTATAGCGGTTGATCACGCCCTCTTGCAATGCGGCGGTGGCGGGGACAACCTTGAAAACCGAGCCCGGCGGAATCTGATCAGAAATCGCGTGGTTGATGAGTGGCTTGTGCGGGTCGCTCAACAAGGCGCGGTAGGCGTCCATATCCAGCTTGCCGCTGAACATGTTGTTGTCGTAGGTGGGCAGGCTCACCATCGAGAGCACTTGCCCGTCGCGCGGATCCAGAATCACGACCGCCCCACGCTTTGAATTGGCGGTTTCCAGCCCGGCGCGCAGGGCATCTTCGGCGACTTGTTGCAGTTCCATGTCCAGGGTAAGGTAGACGTTGTCGCCCGAACTGGGCGGCGTCTCGCTGATGACCTGCAATTCCTGTCCCAGAACGTCCCTTTCCACCAGTCGTCGCCCTGGCGTACCGCGCAGAAATTCTTCCATCTGCGCTTCTACACCAGCGTATCCGATCCGATCGACGTTGGGGTTGTAGCCTTTGCCCTCATACTCGGCGGCCTGCTCTGAAGGAATCGGCCCCAAGAAGCCGAGGATTTGGGATGTTTGTGGGCCGTAGATGTAGTTGCGGCGCGGGATGATCTGGATGCCTACGCCGGGCATAGTGACGCTGCCCTCCTGCGCGATGAGCAGCGCCAGATCGCGGTCCACGTTCTGTTCCACGACAATGGGATTGTAAGGTTCTAGCCAGCGTACCTTGTCCACCATTTCTAACAATCCCTCTGGTGGATTCTCGCCATAGGGGGGGAACGCAGCACGCCCTACGGTGCGCAGTTCGCCTTGATATTTGGGGAGGTCGAACCCCTGGGTAGTGCTGTAAGGAACGTCGAGGAGTTGCGCGAGGCGGATCAGCACGGCGCGCTCGCGCTCTGCGTCATCAGGGAGCAGGCCCGGTGTGATGGTAACGTTGTATGCAGGAATATTGCGCACTAAAATTTTGGCGTTGCGATCGTAGATGACGCCGCGCGGCGGCGAGATGGTAATGAGACGGCTTTGCTGGCGTTCGGCGCGTGCCTGCCAGGCGCCGCGCTCCAGAAATTGTAGTTGCCACAGGCGGATGAGATACAGTCCCAATACGAGCAACACCACCCATCCGATGACGGCCAGACGGGGCGCGCGTTGGATCCACGGCGGGCGTGATGCCTCATTATCGATCTCGCCCAGCCGCTGCGTCGCCCGTTTGTTCAGGCCCTTGATCGGTGTGCCGTCACCGTTCAGGTAACTCATTGGGCGAACCCTCCCAGGCGCGGTTGCGTGCGCTTGTGGAACCAGACCAGGAACGTGAACGCAAAGGGCGAGAGTAGGAAATTGAGCAATGCCGCCGGCCCGGCGACCGTTTGCACGGCGCGGCCCACATCAATGCTGTATCCCAACACCGCCATCGTGCCCAACAAGATGCCGTGTCCTACCAGCGTGCCCAACGCCGACATCAGCGCCAGCCGGATGAGGGTCGGCCCCAGGGCATGCACCCAGGGTTGCCCCGCCAGAAACCCCACCGCCGTCAGTGCCAGCGTCCACATGCCGAAAGCGCCGCCGGAGAGCAAATCGCAGAAGATGCCCCCCACGAATCCCCAGACTGCGCCTTCGTTTGCCCCGCGGATGATCGCCCACGTCACGGTCAACAGTAATACCAGGTCGGGCCGCCCACCCAGGAATTGTATCCCTTCCACCCATACGCTTTGGAGGACCGCCGCTACCATCAGGATAGGAATACCAAAGTACAGGCTCATTTACTGTTCTAGCTCCTGTAGATTGACACGCGGAAAATCGGTAATCACCAACACCATCTCCAGCCGTTTAAAGTCAATCGCCGGGCGGATTACAGCACGTTGAAAGAGATCGGATTCCAGGTACGAGACGCTTTCCACCTGGCCCAGGATCAGCCCTCTGGGGAGCAGCCCCCCCGCTGCCGAAGTGATGACGGTTTCGCCGCCGCGCACTTCTTCGTCGGGCAGAATATCGATCATGCTCAAGCCCCCTTCCGGGGTCCCGATGACCATACCGGTGACGCGGGTTTCCTGGAGCATGGCCGCGATTTGGCTTTGCGGATCGTTGACGAGCTGGATGTAGGCCAGGTTCGGCGAGACGCGCGCGACGCGCCCAACCAAAACCGCGCCACCGGTGACGACCGGCATCCCCACGGCGACACCCTGGCGCGTGCCTGTGTTGATGATCAGATATTGTAGATAGGGATTGGTGTCCTGCCCTACCAATGTGCCGCAGGGAAAAGTGCCGCAGCCGCGCTCGACAACGTCGGCGCCGACGTAGCTGTAGGTGGGATTCTCCTGGGCGAAGTTGAGGATGCGCCGCAGTTCATCGTTTTCGGCTTTGAACTCGCGCAGGCGGAAATTTTCCTGGATCAGGGTGTCATTTGCGCTTTGCAGCGCCTCGACTTGCGCCTGTAGTTGTTGAACATCCTGCGCTGTTTGTCCCAGATCGCCCAGTGTATCCAGGACACTTGCCACACCGCGCGCTACCGGTGCGATGATCTGGCCTAAAAGGCTCTCCAAGGGACTGAATGTACCGGCCTCAATCAGGAGCAGGAAGAGCAGCGCCACGGCTAACAATACCCAGGGCAGCCACTGCCCACTTTCCCGTCGCATGGTTATCCCTATTCTTTAGTCAAGTTGTCGAATCGTCAGGTAGTCAGGTAGTCAGATAGTCAGGTAGTCAGATAGTCTTTAGTCAGTTATAAAGATTCTTGACTTTCCGGTGCAGTCGGTCTCTGACTACACTCTGCTATGGCCGGTCTCCGACCACACCTTCGCTATGGCCGGTCTCCGACCGTGCCATTGCTGTGACCGGTCTCTGACCACTATCATTCTTGTCACAGTTCCCTATTTTTGCTTCGAGCGGATCGCCAGATCCGCGTTTTATGCGCGTAAAACGGGGAACTGGCGTTCCCCTCGGAGCAAGAGATCACGCCTTTGCTGTGACCGGTCTCCAGGGCTTTGTCATTCTCGTCACAGTTCCCTATTTTTGCTTCGAGCGGATCGCCAGATCCGCGTCTTATGAGCTTAAAACGGGGAACTGGCGTTCCCCTCGGAGCAAGAGATCACGCCTTTGCTGTGGCCGGTCTCCAGGGCTTTGTCATTCTCGTCACAGTTCCCTATTTTTGCTTCGAGCGGATCGCCAGATCCGCGTCTTATGAGCTTAAAACGGGGAGCTGGCGTTCCCCTCGGAGCAAGAGACCACGCCTTTGCTGTGACCGGTCTCCAGGGCTTTATTATTCTCGTCACAGTTCCCTATTTTTGCTTCGAGCGGATCGCCAGATCCGCGTCTTATGAGCGTAAAACGGGGAACTGGCGTTCCCCTCGGAGCAAGAGATCACGCCCTTGCTGTGGCCGGTCTCCAGGGCTTTATCATTCTCGTCACAGTTCCCTATTTTTGCTTCGAGCGGATCGCCAGATCCGCGTCTTATGAGCGAGACCACGCCCTTGCTGTGGCCGGTCTCTGCCCGTGCCACCAGCCGGGCTGCATCACGAAGCTGAACCACCAGGGTGGCGGCGGTCGTCGCTGGAAAGGGTGGGGCGCAGCACCTCGAGATTCTCCAGCACCATGCCTGCGCCGCGAGCGACGCACGTCAGCGGGTCTTGCGCGACCCAGGCCCGGATGTGGGTTTCTTCGGTGATGCGCTCGGCGATACCCTTCAACAGTCCGCCACCGCCGGCCAGACAGATGCCGGTCTCCATCAAATCCGCCACCAGTTCGGGCGGTGTTTCATCCAACGTGTCGCGCACTAAATCCACGATGATGTTGGTCGAGCGACTCAAGGCTTCGCGGATTTCGATACTGCTGATTTCGATCTCTTCGGGCAGGCCGGTGATGAGGTTGCGCCCGCGCATAGCCATCGTGCGCTCTTCGGGCAGTGGGTAGGCCGAGCCGATGTTGATTTTGACGCGCTCGGCGGTGCGCTCGCTGATCGCCAGATTGTACTTCTGGCGCGCGTACTGCACGATGTCATCGTCCAACTCATCGCCGGCGATGCGCAGGCTTTTGCTCACGACGATACCCTTGAGCGCGAACACGGCAACTTCGGTTGTGCCGCCGCCGATGTCGACGATCATGCTGCCCTGCGCTTCGGTCACGGGTAGCCCGGCTCCAATCGCCGCCGCCATGGGCTCTTCGATCAAGTACGCTTCGCGCGCGCCGGCTTTGAGCGCCGCATCGCGCACGGCGCGCTTTTCCACTTCGGTCACACCGCTGGGAATGCCGATCACAACGCGTGGACGGGGGAAGGGGATGAACAACTGGCGGTGCGCTTGTTTGATGAAGTACCGTAGCATTGCCTCGGTGATGTCGAATTCGGAGATCACGCCGTCGCGGAGCGGGCGAATGGCAACGATGTTAGGGGGTGTTTTCCCTACCATTTCCTTGGCTTCGGCACCTACAGCGAGCACGTAATCGCGGCGGGTGCTATCGACGGCAACCCACGAAGGTTCGTTGCTGATAATGCCCCTTCCTCGCACGTAAACCAGTGTGTTGGCTGTACCCAGGTCGATGCCGATATCCAGGGAGAACAGTCCTAGCAGTGCGTCTATTGGATTAAACAAGCGTGTCCTCGATCCATATCTTCATTTGTTAAGCCCACTGTTTGATTATACCATAGCATACCACAGCCGCAATTAGGAATGGCAAATAGCGAATGGCGAATGGCGAATGAGCGAATGGCGAATGGGCGAATCAGCGATTCGACGAATAACGAAAGTTCTCCTTCTTCTTACTCCTTACTTCTTACTTCTTACTTCTTACTCCTTACTCTTTACTCTTTACTCTTTACTCTTTACTCTTTACTCTTTACTCCCCTATCCGCGCCTCAAGCGCCGCCAGGGTGGTGACCGGACCGAGGGTGCGCAGGAATTCGCGCGGCGTCGCACTGAGCGCCCACGCCAGGCGCACGGCCGGCCCGATGGGGTCCTCACCGGCTGCTCCCGGCGCGCTGGCGTAGGCCCCATGGAAAGCGAAGTACGCCTGATTCAGGCGGCGGAGCAGGTATCCATTGGCGACAAAGTACCGCCGCCGTTCCTCCATATAGGCTTCCGCCGCCTCGATTTTGCCCTCGGCCAGCAGTTGATCCACTGTGACGCGCGTGATGTGCATCTCCGCGCCGAAATCGAAATGTGCCTGGTTGGCGACCGTCGCTTCTTCGGTAAGCTTCAGGGCATTGGGCAGACGTTTGGACCGTTCGAAGTACGGCGTATAGTAGCGCAGGATGACCTCTTGCCCGGCCCACTCCCCCAGCAATGAGGCCGCCGTCTCGTTCAACGTGCGCGTTTCACCCGAACGGTCGTAGTAAAAGCCCAGGGGATAGAAGACCAGGTAATGATGCGCCCACTCGTGCGCGATGACGTCGCTTACCCAGTCGAGCGAACTGCTCTCCAAAAGCATCGCCGGATAGGCGGCCAGTCCGCCGATACCGGTCACATACGCCGATTTGTCGGGAAACTGGCTTTCGAGTTCCTTCTCTATGGCGTCTTGCTCGGCTGCTGTCAGCCCGGCAACCAGGGGACGCTGGTATACACTCTGGATCACCTCACGCGGCGAAACGATCAGCAGATAGGGCAGCGGGGTAAACGAGCCGCTGACCGGCGGCAGGATTTGCGCCAGGGTGCCGAATCCGCCGCTGCGCAGGACGCTGCTCACCTGCTCGCCCAGGATTGCTTCGGCAACCAGGCCACTGCGTTGCATCTGCCCGCGTAAGTCCGCCAGCGTCTGCTGTTGTTCGCGTGTCGCTGCGGCGGGATCGTCAATCTGCAAGTTGCTATAAGCCCGGCTGATCTCGTCCGCTAACCGGGCTGCGTCGCGTACCTGTCCGAGATAGTCGAGCACGAACCGGGCGCGCTGGTCCTCGTCCATAAAGCGCTGCGGATTGAGCGCACCGAAGGCCATTTTGCGCGCGAGCGCCTCAAGCTCCCAGGTGACAAAGTTGAATGCCCGGCTCGTCGTGGCGACGTTCAGCCGGAACTTGAGGTCTTGCGGCGGCGGCCCTTCGCCGTGCACTAATAACATCACCCCCAACACCAGTAGCGCGGTGTGAATGACTCTATCCCAGTTGACCGGTAATTTGTTTCTCATCCCCCTAAGTGTAACCGCAACGGGTGAAAAATCAAGAAGAAGTTATACTTTATTAGACACTTGCTAAAACTCACACATCCCTTATAGTTAGAGAGGTAATGCTACATTTGGCTGCAAGGGCCTGAGACAAAAGGGGATTCTCGGAGGCATTTCTATGGAAATTGGTGTGGTCAAACGGATGGATATCAATGCGGAGGTGCAACGTGCCTATCTCGATTACGCCATGAGCGTGATTGTGGCGCGTGCGCTGCCGGATGCCCGCGACGGCCTGAAGCCGGTGCAACGTCGCATTCTGTACGCGATGCACGACATGGGCCTCAGGCCGGATTCGCCGTACAAAAAGTCGGCGCGTATCGTCGGTGAAGTGTTGGGTAAATATCACCCGCACGGTGACGCCGCAGTGTATGAGGCGATGGCGCGTATGGCGCAGGATTTCTCCATGCGCTACATGCTGGTAGATGGGCAGGGAAATTTCGGCTCCATCGACGGCGATGCGCCCGCGGCGATGCGCTATACCGAAGCCCGGCTGATGCCGCTGTCGACCGAAATCCTGCTGGACATCGAGAAGGATACCGTCGACTGGGTCGATAACTTCGACGGTACCCTCAAAGAACCAGCCGTGTTGCCTTCGCGGATCCCGAATCTGTTGGTCAACGGGGCCTCGGGTATCGCGGTGGGCATGTCCACCAATATCCCCCCCCACAACCTGGGCGAGGTGGTCGATGCGCTCATCTATCTGCTCGACAACTGGCAGAAGGTCGAGGATGTGGATGTCGCCGAATTGATGAAGTTTATCCAGGGGCCGGATTTTCCCACCGGTGGGCTGGTCTACCGCCAAGATACGGCGGACGGCGAGGATTTGCTGGTCAAAGCCTATGCCACGGGCCGCGGGCGCGTTACCATCCGCGCGCGCGCACACATCGAAGAGGGCGCGCGGGGACGGCAACGCCTCGTCATTACCGAAATCCCCTATCAGGTGAACAAAACCTCACTGCTGGAGAGCATCGCGGAAGATGTGCGCGCCGGGAATCTGGAAGGCATCTCCGACCTGCGGGATGAATCGGACCGCCAGGGGATGCGCATCGTCATCGAACTGAGCCTGGGGGCCAACCCCGACAAAGTCCTGAACGACCTCTACCGGCGCACGTCGTTGGAGACGCGCTATAGCATCATCCTGTTGGCGCTGGTGGATGGCGAACCGCGCCGCCTGACGCTCAAGCGTGCGCTCACCCTGTTCCTTGAATACCGCCTTGAAGTTCTGCAGCGCCGGGCGCGTTACGAACTGGAACATGCCCGCCGCCGCGCCCATATCCTCGAAGGCTTGCTGATCGCGCTGGACAACCTTGACGCCGTCATCGACACGATCCGCCGTTCCCGCACCGTTGAGACTGCGCGCCAGAACCTGATGAAGAATTTCAAATTGACGGAAATCCAGGCGCAAGCCATTTTGGATATGCAATTGCGGCGTCTGGCGGCACTGGAACGCAAGAAACTTCAGGACGAGTACCAGGAATTGCTGGCGACGATCAAGGAGCTGGAGGCGCTATTGAAATCGCCGGTCAAACAGCGCGCCGCGATTCGTGCCGAGCTGATGGATATGCGGACGGCGTATGCCGACGCGCGGCGCACGCATATTCTGGATGTCAAAGGCGCGACGGTGGCTGCCAGCGCGTTGACCCCCGACCAGCCGGTCTGGGTGACGGTGAGCCGCGAGGGCCGCATCGGCCGCATCCCTGACGACGGCAAGACCCCGCCGCGCGTGACTGCACGTCCGACGGAGGCCCCGCTGTCGCTGATCGGCGCTTCGACGCGCGATGTGCTCTATCTCTTCACGGCGACGGGCGATGCGATCGCCGTGCCGGTGCACCAACTGCCGGAAGGCGTGGCCTGGGATGGCGGCGGCGCGCCCTGGTCGACGCTGTTGCGGGTGAGCAACGGTCATCGGCTGGTGGCGGCGCTGGCGCTGCCAAAAACGCCGCCCGAAGGCCATACGGTCTTTCTCGCCACCGCCAACGGTCAGGTGAAGCGCCTCGCGCCCGAAGAGTTACCGGCAGTGGGACGCGACCTCACGCAGATTATTCGCGTAGATAAAGGGGATGCGCTGGTGGGGGTGGCCTGGGTGGTGGAGAAGGCTGAAGTCATTCTGGGAACGGCGCAAGGGTTGGGCATCCGCTTTGAGGTGACGGATGTGCGTCCTACCGGGGCGAAGGCCGGCGGGATGGCCGGCATCCGTGTGGAGGAGGGCGATGCCGTCGTGGGGGTGGCGGTGGTGCAGCCTCGTGCCTCGTTCTTCACCATCACCGACCAGGGCTTTGCCAAGCGCACACCTGTGAGTGATTTTCCGGCCCAGAAACGCGGCGGCAAGGGCGTGCAGATCGCCAAACTTGCGGCAAAGGAGCGCATTGCGAGCGTGGGCATGATCACCGGATCCAGCCGTTTGATGCCGGTGACGCAACGCGGCGCCTCGAAGACGGTGACAGGACGTTCTGTGCCGGAGCAGGGCCGCGCGACGCGCGGGGAGTCGATCATCGCGTTGCAGGGCAAAGATGCGGTGGTCGATGTCGTTTTTCAGATTGAACGTAGTGAAACGGTGAGCGAAAGTTAAATCGGGAGAGAACCAATGACCTATCGAGACGAACGATTGACATGTGCAACGTGTGGCAAAACGTTTATCTATCGCGTTGAAGAACAGCGCCAGCAGGCGGAGCTGGGCTTTGCGCCGGAGACGCCCCAACAGTGTGCGGAGTGTCGAGCGCAGGAGGCGCTGGGGCCGGGACTGCGGGCCGGTGTGGTGAAGTGGTTCCGGGAGGACAAACACTTCGGCTTTATCACCCAGCGGGATGGCAGTGATATTTTCTTCCACAACAGTGCGATTGAGGGGGACGTGGACCAGGTGATGCGGGAAAATGCGCCAGTCTGGTACGAGGTGACCATGACCGAGCGCGGTCCGCAGGCCGTCAACGTCCATTTGCGCGAGTGAATGGTTTGTTTTTCATCAGCAGATTAAGCCGATTTCGCAGATTGTGTAGTGGTCAAAGACATATTGCACCGCAGAGAGCGCAAAGCTCGCAGAGATTTATAGAATTTCTCCGCGCTCTCAGCGAACTCTGCGGTAAAAAAAGCCGTCCGGCAAGTTCAAACTCTCGTTGACCAGTACACGATTTCGCAGGTTGTCTGCTTTTTAGCAATGAAATCTGCTTCATCTGCTCAATCTGCTGATCAGGGATGAGAAACGATGCGATGCGCGTAGCGTTGAGTGGGTGGTTTTGGGATCGCCCGGAGACGGGGAGCGGCCAGTATTTGCGCTATCTGGTCGCGGCGCTGGCCGAGTATGCGCCTGCAGCGCAGTTTACGGTACTGACGCCCACACCGCCCGCGCCTGAAGCTGCCTGTGCGCCGAACGTGGCCTTTGCCGTCGTTCCGGGGAAGAAGACCAACCTCGGCAAGGTGTGGTGGGAGCAGGGGCCACTGCTCAAGGCGGCGCGGCAGCTCGGCGCGGATGTGCTCCACGTGCCGTATTGGGCGCCGCCGGTGCGCGCGGGTTTGCCCACCGTGGTTACCGTTCACGACCTCATTCCGCTGCTGCTGAAGCCTTATCGCGGCAGATGGCTGGTCAGACTGTATACGGCGTTCGTGCGCCTGGCATCACCGCGCGCCTCGCTTATCCTCACCGATTCGGAAGCCTCGCGCCGCGACATCGTCGAGTATCTCAACGTCTCGCCCGACCGCGTGCAGACGGTTTATCTGGCGGTGGATCGCATCTATCGGCCGCCTGGCTCACCGGATGGAACAGGTGAGGAGGGGAGTGCAGCCAGTTCACTGCGTTGTGAAGTCTCTGTCGCGGAAGACGCGGCTGTCCTGGCGCAGTTGGGTGTGCAGCCGGGATACGTGCTTTACCTAGGCGGCTTCGACGTGCGGAAGAACGTGAGCGGCGTGTGCGCGGCATTTGCGCGCGCCGTGCGAACTGTACCGGACGCGCGGCTGGTCATTGCGGGGAAGCTGCCGGCAGTGGATTCGGCGTTCATGCCTGATCCGCGCCGCCTGGTGCAGGAGGCCGGCATCCCTGAAGGGCGCGTCCATTTCGTAGACTTCGTGCCCGAAGCGGCCAAACCGGCGCTCTATCGCGGGGCGCGGGTCTTTATCTTCCCCTCGATTTACGAAGGGTTTGGCCTCCCGCCGTTGGAGGCGCTGGCGTGCGGTACGCCCGTCGTCGGTAGTCGCGCCGCCAGCCTGCCGGAGGTTATCCGCGAGGGGGGCATCCTCATCGACCCGGCGGATGTCGAAGGCATGGCCAACGCGCTCATCCGCCTGTTGACCGACGATGCCTTTCACGCCGAACTGCGCCGCCGCGCCATTCAGCGGGCCGCGCGCTTCTCCTGGGAAACAACCGCGCGGGAGACGTTTGCGGCGTATGAGAAAGCCATCAAACTGGCTGAGGTCTGAGTAGTTGTCGGGAGGATTGGCTGTTGTGGGACTTCTCCTATCTCGCAGGTCGGATGACAGAGGAACAGCCGCCGTGGTCATACGAGGCGCGGGCGGCGGAGCTATTATAGATTAGCCGGTTTCAAAAAGCGCATCTGAAAAATCAGGAGGTCGCCGATGTCTGATATGCTGGTGAAACTGTACAATCTGGAGAACAATTGGAATTTCATTGCCGAGCAGGAGGCGTTGGGGATCATCATTCGTAAACCCATCGGCCCCGAAAATCAACTCATCATTGACTGGGTGCGCACAAAGTTCAACCCGGGATGGGCCAGTGAAGTTGCTGTGGCCTTGCAGACCCATCCCGTGAGCTGCTTCATTGCTCTCAAGGATGGCGACATCATCGGATTTGCCTGTTATGATGCGACGGCATTGGGGTTCTTTGGCCCCACCGGTGTCGCAGAGGACGCGCGCGGCAAAGGAACCGGCTCGGCTTTGTTGCTGGCATGCCTGCTGGACATGAAGCTCAAGGGATACGGCTATGCCATCATCGGAGGCGTCGGCCCTGTCGACTTCTACCGCAAAGTTGCAGGCGCAGAAGTTATCGCCGATTCTGTCCCTGGAATTTATCGCGGGATGCTGAGACAACAAGGGCAGTAATCGTGTCCACTGCACACGATCTGGTCATCGGCATCGACAGCAGCACGACCGCGTGTAAAGCCATCGTCTGGAACACGCACGGCGTGGCCCTCGCCGAAGGACGCGCCACGCTGCCGTTGTGGATGCCTCGCCCTGCCTGGCACGAGCAACCTGCCGAAGCCTGGTGGGAGGCGTGCGTGCAGGCATTACGTGCGGCGCTGGCCGATGTGGACGCCAGCCGTGTCGCCGCGCTAGGCATATCTCCGCAACGCGAGACATTCGTGCCTGTGGATGGGGCGGGCGCGCCCTTGCGCCCTGCTATCGTGTGGATGGACGAACGCGCCCGCGACTTGTTGCCTGGCATCGCCCAAGCGTATGGCGCGGAGCGCATCCACCGCGAAACCGGCAAACCGCTTTCCGGCAACCTCACACTCGGTAAGATTGCCTGGCTGCGCGAACACGAGCCTGACATTTTCGCCCGCACGGCGCAGTATTTGG
>Ga0209381_1000464_pt1 | contig 97883 bp, 71 predicted proteins | sample DewCreD2012metaG_FD_184111 | JGI IMG/M metagenome (GOLD analysis project Ga0209381, IMG submission 184111) | Hot spring sediment bacterial and archeal communities from British Columbia, Canada, to study Microbial Dark Matter (Phase II) - Dewar... ... | reverse complement strand
CGCCCCCGGCGTACCTGCGGAAGCGTCCCGGCCACGGCCGGCGGCTCACCACCCCGCGTCGCGGCGAAAACGGGGCACCTCCCCGCTTGGCCGGCGACTGGGCCGCGATGCTGCTGAACGATTAAGGTGTTGACAAGGCGGGTTGCGGCTAGTATACTCTGGAAAGCATGTGAGTCGCCGGGCCGGCCGGCAAGCCATCTGCGTAGGGGCGCCCTTACGCCGGGGGTTCGGACCGAAACACAGGAGGACGCACGATGGGGAAGTTCGAGGATCCGCGGACGTTCCTGAAGAAGAAGCTGGGGCCGGTTGGGTTCAAGAAGTTCCAGGAGGGCATGCGCTTGGCCGCCGAAGGCAAAGGGGAGAAGAAGCCGAAGGCGGATGTCGAGGGACAGTCCGCTTCCTGCTATTCGCCTTGCGCGAGCTACTGCGACAGCAACAGCTTCCTGTCCTCCGGCGCGTACAGCAGGTTCAGCTTCGATTGATCGTCGGCAATGGACTCCGCCTCTGTGGCCGCTTCGCCTGAGAACATGGCTGTTAGGGACTCCGGCTCCAGCAGGCCCCTGTACAAAGTCTTCTCCACAGACGCCGGCCACTACCTGTACGACACGGCTACGAATCAGATCCTCACCGTGCCCGAGGACTTTGCGCGCCACCTCGCCGAGGAGGCCTTCTCGCAGGGCGAACTCGACGAGCTGGCCGCGGACCCCTGGGACGGCGTGCTCGTCCCCACCTCAGGCCTCCCTCTGACGCTGAGGCTGGACCGCGCAACGGTCGAGGGCGCTATCCAGGGCGAGTGCAAGCAGCTCATCCTCGAGGCGACCCGCGACTGCAATCTGCGCTGCAAATACTGCCTCTATTCGGGGCGCCAGCCCGGCCGCCGCGGCACCTACGAGCAGCACATGGCTCCCGACACGGCGCGCAAGGCCGTAGACTACCTGGCGGCCCACTCGTCCCGCAGCCCCGAGGCCATCGTCGGCTTCTACGGCGGCGAGCCGCTCCTCAACCCCTCCCTCATCCGCGCCACCGCGGAATACGCCCGCCGAACCATCACAGGCAAGAAGCTCACCCTCACCCTCACCACGAACGGCACGCTGCTGAACCGCGAGATGATGGACTTCCTCGCCGCCAACGAGTTCTTCGTCTACGTCAGCATGGACGGCCCCCGCGAGGCGAACGACCGGAACCGCGTCTTCGCCGGCTCGGGGAAGGGCACCTCCGATCTCGTGGGGGCGCGGCTGCGCGAGTTTCAGCGGCTCCATCCCGACTACTGCCGCCGCTCCGTCGGATTCTCGATGGTCATCGCGCCTGGGGCGGACCTCGTGCGAATGGCCGAATGGGCCGGCGAATGGGACCTCGCCCTCGCCACCGTGACGCGAGCTTCGGACGATACGGGGGAACTCGAGCAAGCTTTTCGCGAGCAGCCAGTGACCGGCTTCGAGCAACTCAAGGCGCAATACGTCGAAGCGGCTCGCACCGGTACGCTGCCCCAACGGCGGGGACACATCGGCTTCGCCCTCCACACCGCCCTCTTCTCCATCGGGCTGTCCGCCCTGCGCAAGCGGCCCGTGCCCACGTCGCCACATGACCGCGCCATCCGCCGCGGCATCTGCATCCCCAGCAAGCAGCGGCTGTTCGTGGACTGCAACGGCGACCTGTTCCCCTGCGAGAAGACGGACGGCTTCCGCCACCTCCGCCTGGGCCACGTGGAAACGGGGGTGGACGCCCAGAGGGCCTACGACATCATCGTCGGGTTCCACGAGTTCCTCGCGGAGGAGTGCGCCTCGTGCTGGCTCTGGCGGCTCTGCCCCGTCTGCTTCGTGGGGGCGACCGTGGGGAATGCCTACGAGCGCGAGAAGGCGCGGCGCGTCTGCGAGACTCATCGCCGCGAGATGGCCGAGACGCTGAGGACCTACTGCACCATCCTCGAGCACGATCAGGCCGCGCTCGATTGCTTCCTTGACTCGCAGGCCGTTTGGGTGTAAAAGACGCCCGGCGTGGATCGGTCGGCTTCTGCTGGACGGTACGGGAGTTTCCGAATGGCTTCGCCTCTTCACGCTGGCGCCAGCCCCGGGGCGCCGCGTCCCCCGCTCGACCGTGCCGCCTGCCGCGGCGGCCGGCTCAGCAGGCTGCTGCGGCGTCTCTTGGCGGAGGCCGTCGCGGCCTGCCGGGCGGCCGAGGGCACTTTCTGGGTGCCCTCCCCCACTCGCGCGGCGCTCGAGGGCGCGCTCAACCACGGCCAAACGACCGACATTCTGGAGACCGCCTCGGTGCCGATGGCCGACAGTGTCGTCGGCCTCGTCTTCTGCACGGGCACCGCGGCCTGCATCGGCCCGGGAGACCCGCACCACCCAGGCGTGGACGAGAAGACGGGCCTGCCCACCCGCGCGATGGCTGCCGCCCCCGTCCGCATCGGGTCCGACACGGTGGCCGTGCTCTCCGTGATCAATCCGTCGGGCGGCGGGGTCTTCTCCCGCGTCGACCTTGAGGCGCTCGAGTGGAAAGCCTATCTCGCCGCCCTCGTTATCAAGGATGCCCGCGATGAGCCCTGACCCCGTGGCCCTGGACGCGGCCCGCATCGAAGCGGCCACCGGCAGGGGGGTACGCGTGCTGCTGGTAGACTCTGGCGTGGAGACGAGCCACCCGGCGTTGCAGGGGGTGCAGATCCCCTGCTGGGGCGTGCGGCTGGCGGGGGGCGTGACGCCGTGCGTCGTCGAGGAGGGCGGCGGCGACGCGGTGGGCCACGGCACCGCCGTCGGCTGGCTCCTGCACCAGCACGCGCCCGAGGCTGAGCTTCACAGCCTGCGGGCCATCGGCCCCAGCCTCCACGGCTCCTCGGCTCTCATCCTGGCCGGCCTGCGATGGGGCGTCCGGCAGGGCTACGACCTGATCGTCTGTAGCTTCGGCACGGCCTGCGAGGACTTCCTGGGCGACTACAAGCGGCTGGTGGACCAGACCTTCTGCCGCAACGTGTGGCTCGTGGCCGCGTCGAGCAACTGGGACTTCCGCGACGCCGAGTATCCTGCGCACTTCCCGACCGTGCTCTCGACCGATTACGCGGCGTTGCACGGCTTGGCCCTCCAGCGGCGGCGGGGGAACCTCGTGGAGTTCGTGGCGAACGGGGAGAACCTCCACGTGCCGTGGCGGGGAGGCGGGTATCGCACCGTGTCAGGGTGCAGCTTCGCCGCACCCCATCTCGCCGCCCTCGCGGCCAGGGTGCGCCAGACCCATCCCGCCTGGAACGTCTGCCAGGCCAAGGCCGCCCTCTACGCGCTCGCCGAGGATGCCGCTCAGTAAGCCAGGCTCACGTGAGGAAATCTCCCAGCCACGGCGGGCGGTCCGGGGCGCCGAGGAGTTCTCGGGTATAGGCGTAGCCGGCTTCGGCGATCTCCTCCATGGCCTCGAACTGGAGGACGCCATAGCGTTCGACGGGCGGCCGCAGGCAGAGGTCGGCGTCGCGCTTCACCTCCTCGGCCTTGCGGTCGCTGCCGATGACCAGCGTGCGGATGAGGATGTCGAAGATGCCGGGGACGCGTCGGCCTCCCCCCCTCCGCCGCAGGCGGTCCCAGAGCAGGCGCCAGGGCGATGGGAACTCCTCGCATTCGACGGCCATCTCCGTCGGGGGGCTGACGGCGACCGCGATGACCCGTTCGCATCCCGCGCGGCGGAGCAGGTCGCCGGGGAGGTTGTTCAACACCCCGCCATCCACCAGGAGGTGGCCGTTCTGAATGACCGGCGGAAAGACGCCGGGCAGGGACGCGCTGGCCCGCACGGCCTTCCAGGCGGGGCCGCGCTGGTGGGCCTCCATGTCGGTCGTGGTCAGGTTGCACGAGACGCAGAGGAAGGGGAGCCAGAGGTCCTCGATGCGGGCCTCGCCGTAGACCGTGGGCAGCAGGCGGTCGAGCCTCCGGCCGCGGAGGAGCGAGAGGATCGGCAGCGTGTACTCCTTGTGCGGCCTGCCCTGGATGAACACGCGGCGGCCGCGGGAAAGCTCGGTCGCGTAGTCCATCTCCATGGCGAACGCGGCGCCGATGACGGCGCCCATACTGGCTCCCGCCACGCGGTCAACGGGCACGCCGGCCTCGCAGAGGGCGCGAATGACGCCCAGGTGCGCCAACCCTCGCGCCCCGCCGCCCCCGAGCGCCAGGCCCACCGCCCGCCCGGCGAGACACCGCGCCAGCCGGGCCATGTCCTCCCCCTTGCCCTGGCGGATGTGATAGTGCTCGGCCGGCGACAGGGCATCCAGCCAGGCTTGCGTCCCCGATGGCAGGCCGGCGTCCTGCGGGTGGAGAAGGACGAGGGTAAGCGGCTTGGAGGTTTCGGATCTCACCCCGTAATCCGCAATCCGCACTCCGCAGTCGCCGGGAGCGGGCGCGGCTACCAAGACGACCCGATCCGCTTCGCGAATGCAGCGGCGAGTCCAGGTTGAGTCCGCCGCGTCGGCTTGGAGGATGAAGAACCTATGCTGGGTCTCCTGCTCGTCGAGCCAGGCGGCGAGCCAGCCGCTGCGCGGGGCGCCGGGCTCGATGTCGGCGGTGTCGCGCAGGCCCGTGAGGCGGTCCAGCGTGTCGCGCGAGAGATGGAGCGTGGAGCCGAGCCTCGATAGCGCCGTGGCGAGCCGTGCCGCCACCTCGCCCAGCGGCACGTCCGGGCCGGCGGGCACGAGGGCAAACGACATCGTCCGCTGGCGGGCCGGCTCGGGCCGCTCGCGGGCGCGGAGGCGTCGGGCGAGGACGCGCGCCAGGCCCGCAACGATCTCGGGGTGCCGGGCGCGGAGCGCCTCGAAGGCCTCGGGCGAGAGGCGGGCCAGCACGCTGTCGCGCAAGGCGCGCACCTCCCCCGTGCGGGGCTCGCCCGTGAGGAGCGCCATCTCGCCCACGCTCTCGCCGGGAGCGACCTCGGAATGCGGAGCGGGAAGATCATTCCCCACTCCCCACTCTGCACTCCGCACGTGCAGACGTCCGCTCAGCAGAATATAGAGGCTGCGGTCCGCCTCTCCTTCGCGCAAGAGCACCTCACCGCCGGCAAGCGACACCCAGTCCACCTGCCCTTCGATCTCCTCGAGTGCCGCGGGATCGAGCGGCCCGAGCAAGGGGGCCAGCGCCGCGGCCAGGTGGCTGCGGCGGAGGCGCTCGCGGACCAGTTCCGCTAGGCGCTCCGCGATGGCGGGCGCGGTCTCAATGAGGGCATCGACCTCGGCGGCGCCCAGGCGCAGGAGCCTCGACTCCTCCACGGCTGCCACGGAGGCCGTGCGGGTGCCGGCGGTGAGCGCGCCCAGTTCGCCGACGACTTCGCCCGCCCGCAGGTCGCCGAGCATCACGGAGCCTTGTGGCACAGCCGCCCTCGGCTGTGGGTCGCGGGGCGGAGACGCCCCGCCCACGATCACAGGCGTGGGCGCCTGTGCCACATCCTGCGTCACGCGGAGCCGTCCCTCGACGATGAGGAACACCGCATCGGCCGGGTCGCCCTGGCGGAAGAGCGTGTCGCCCGTGCCCAGCCGCGCCTCGGTGAGACGGCCGCCGAACTGCTCTCGGAGCAAGAGGCCGAGGTCTTCGCGCCCGCTCATCGGGGGAGGGCCTCCTGCCAGCGGCGGTACCGGTCGAGACGCCAGGCCTCGAACCGCTCCCTCCAGGGGATGACCGGGTCGCCGGGATATGCTTCGCTCCGCCACGGTCTGGCGCGCCAGAGGCGCACCGTGCCGTCCTCGCTGCCCGTCACGATCGTCAGCCCGTCGCCGCTGAAGAGGACGTGCGTGACCACGTTCGTGTGCCCCTCCAGCACGGCCAGCTCGCGCCCCGATGCGGCGTCCCACACCCGCGCCGTCGCGCCCTCCACGCTCACGATGCGGGAGCCGTCGGGGCTGAGTCCAACACCATTCGGCGTGCCATTCCTGCCCCGGAACGTGTGGGTCGGGGTGGCTGAGGCAATGTCCCACAGCTTGGCCGCGAGGCCGCCCGAGCTTGTGACCGTGGTGACGAGGAGGCGCTGGGCGTCGGGCGTGAACTGCGCGCGCCAGGGCGAATCCCCCTTCTCGCCCCTCAGCGTGGCGATGGGCGCGCCGGTGCGGGCATCCCACACGCGGGCCGTGCCGTCGGCTGCAGTGGTGGCCAGGCGGGCGCCATCCGCGCTGAACGCGGCGTCGTGCAGGCCGCGCTCGTGGCCCGCCATCGTGGCGAGGAGCTTGCCCGAGCGGGCGTCCCACACCTTGGCCGTGCGGTCGCTCGACGCTGTGGCCACTTGCGTGCCGTCGGGACTGAACACCGCGTCCCACACGATATCCTCGTGCCCCACCAGGTCGGCCTGCATCTGGCCGGTCGCGGCATCCCAGACCTTAGCCGTGCGGTCACTAGAGGCGGTGACCACGCGCGTGCCGTCGGGGCTGAAGCGGACACGCGCGGCGCCGCCGTGCTGCATCTTCGCCACCCGAGGTTGCTCGCCGTCCAGCTCACTGACGAATACGGTGCCTGTCGCAAGAATGCTGGCGATGCGCCGGCCGTCGAGGCTGAGGTCCGTCCCAACAACGTACGGGGTCGCCGAACCCGGCAAGCGGGCGTCGCCGGCCGTGTAGTTCACGATGAGGATACCGTCGGCGACCACGGCGGTTCGGCTTGCATCGCGGCTGATCGCCACGTTCTGTAGCGCCGTGCCGCGGGACCAGGACTGCCGGTCAACACAGTAGAGCAGATGCTGCGAATGTGTGAGCGTCCATAGTTTCACCGTGCCGTCGGCCGAGGCCGTGGCGAAGCACGGACCACCGGGTATAAACGCCGCGGCATTCACCGGGCCGCTGTGGCCCGAGACCGTGAGCAAGGGAAGCCCTGTGCTGGCCTCGATGAGCGCCGCTCCGCTTCCCGCGGCGGCGAGCAGCCGCGTGCCGGCGGTGCTGGCGGCGAGGGGCAGGCCGCCGAATGTCCGAAGGCGCTTGCCGCTCGCGGTGTCCCAGATGCCGCTCGTGGCGGACTTGCCCGTGTGGCCAGTAACGACTCGCTCGCCCTTGCTCAGAAAGGCCACCGAGACAGGCGTACCCTCGCAGGGCAACGCGGAGACGGGCTTGCCTGTCTCCGAGTCCCACACCCGCACCGTGTGGTCGGGCGATGTGGACGGGGCCTCTGCGCCCCGCGGGGAAGAGCGAGACGCGAGCCAGGCATCCCAGGGCCGCGCGGGGCGTTCGCCGGGGGCGCTGGCGAGGCGCCGTCCCTGGCGGTCGAATGCCACGCACACGACGGGCGCTTTGTGGGCGGTCTCGGACCAAACGAGCTTGCCCGTCTCCGTGTTCCAGACCTCGACCGTGCCGTCCTCGGCGCCCGTGGCCACGAGGGAGCCGTCGGGGCCGAAGACCGCTGTGGTCAGCCCCACGTTGCCCAGCCAGCGGATCGCGTCCTCGGCCGTGGCGAAACGGCGCGTCGCGGCCTCGCGCCGCGCGCGGCCCAGCAGCGTGCGGAGCGGCGCGCCCGACTGCGCGTCCCAGAGCCTCGCCGTGCCGTCGGCGCCCGCCGTAAGCACCAGGTCACCCTTCGGGGCGAAGTGGGCGCAGACGACGTTGCGCGTGAGGTCCAGGGCGGCGACGAGGGTACCCATCGCCTCACGGGGCGCGGGGCCGAACTCGCTCACCGGCCCATCCTCCGGCCGCAGGGCGAACGGCTTTTCCTTCAGCGACTGCATCACGTCCCAACCCGTTCGCTTCGCCCACGCCTCTACGAGGGTGGCAGAGAGCTGTGGCGAAGCGGGCGGGCCGATGAGGAGGGCCGGGCAATGGCCGCTCAGGATGGCGAGGGGCTTCCCCGCGCCGGCCTCCCAGAGGCGCGCCGTGCCGTCGTAGGAGGAGGTGAGGACGCTCCCGCCGTCGGGGCTGAACTCGGCGCCGTTCAGCCAGGCCTCATGGCCAACGAGGGTGGCCGCGGAGCGGCCGGTGCGGGTGTCCCACACGTAGGCTCTGCCGTCGTCACAGGCGGCGGCGAGACGGGAGCCGTCGGGGCTGAAGGCGACGCTCTGGAGGGGCTGTCCGCTGCCGTGCAGGGTGCACAGGTCGGTCGAGCAGCGGGCGAGGAGGTGGCCCCACTCCCAGTTTCGCAGGGCTTCGGGCGCTCGCCAGAGGGCGTCGCGGGCCTGGTCGAAGCACTGCTGCTCGAGCTGCCGCGTGGCGAGGAGGACGTTGGAGAAGTATAGCTCCGCCTCCGTGCGGCGGCGGGCCTGCACGGCCTCGTCGCGTTCGCGCTGGGCGATGGCCGCGTGGTGGCGGGCGATTCGGCGCTGGACGAATGCGTAGGCGCCCAGGACGCCCAGGACGATCGCCACGATGGCGGCGAGGCTGGAGATGACGGCGAGTCGCTTGATGCGGCGGCGCTGGGCTTCGCGGTCGCGCTGGAGCTGGCGCTCGCGCAGCCGCTCGTCGTGGCTGCGGAGGGCGCGAGAGAGGTCGGCGGCGCGCGTCCAGCGGGCGGCAGGGTCGGTGGCGATGCAGCGGGCGATGCTCTCGCGGAGCACCTCGCTCGGGACGTGGCGCTCCCAGTCGCCGAGCGTGCGTTCGGGGTCGCCGACGGCGATCTGGTAGAGGGTCACGCCGAGGCTGTAGAGGTCGCTCTGGGGCGACGGGGGCGCGCCTCGGCGCAGCTCGGGGGCCAGGTAGTCCCACGTTCCCGCCACGCCCTCGACGCGCGTGCTGGTGAGGCTCTTCAGGACATCCTCGTCGACCGTGGCGCCCAGACCGAAGTCGGTCAGCTTGGCGATGAGCACGCCGTCGCCGCGGCGGGCGAGAAGCAGGTTGGACGGCTTGATGTCGCGGTGGAAGATGCCGGCGGCGTGGACGGTGTCGAGGGCGTCGGCGATCTGGGCGATGATCTCCAGGCGCTCGCCCAACGGCGGGTTCCCTGCCAGCCAGTCGGCCAGCGAGGGGCCTTCCACGTATTCCATTTCGAGGTAGTAGGGCGGGTGGTCGCCCTCGGTGATGTCGTAGACCTCGACGAGGTTCGGGTGGTGGTAGCGGTGGAGGCGCTTGAGCAGGCGGGCCTCGCGCTTGAGGGCCTGAAGGCGGTCGCGCTTGAAGCAGAACTTGAAGACCTGGCGCGACTTGTCGGCGGGGTTCCAGGCCTTCCACACTTCTCCGAATGCGCCCCGGTATCGCCGTGGGGAGTGGGGAGTGGGGAGTGCGGATTGGGAGAAAGTTCCGGCTTGGCCTGCCTGGTCGTTCCGCACTCCAGATTCCGCACTCCGCACTGCCTCTTCGCGCCCCAGGCGCTCTTCGAGGACCCAGTTGGTCCCGGGCACGGTGGCCCCGACGGCCGGGCGCCAGCCGAGCTCTTCGTCGGCCTGCTCGGCCGGCCAGCCCTTCGCCGTGGGCGCAGGGGCAGCGAGGGGCGCGTGCGGGCGCTCGCCCACTTCGCAGACTTCGTAGGCGTCGCTCACCCCCTTGAAGCGGTATGGCCCATGGTTGCACCAGACGACGGGTTCGAGGCCCGCCAGGTCGTCGCGGCACAGGATGGCCCGTGCGTCGTCGAAGACCGCCCGGGTGCAGAGAATCTGCCCGCCGCGGGCCAGGTCGGCGATGCGGGCGGCAGTCGAGATCTGGAGGCCGTAGATGTCCAGCCGCTTCGGGCCGTCCTCGTGGCGCTCCACCACGACCTGTCCCTGGTGGATGCCCACGCGGACCTGCGGCAGGTCCGGCTCGTCCCCGCGTGCGGCTCGCATGGCGGCCTGCATGTGCAGGGCGAATTTCACCGCCTCCGAGGGCGTTGCGAAGACGACCAGGAAGGAATCGCCGGCCGTCTCCACCTCCTGGCCATCCACGTCGCCGAGCGCCCCGCGGAAGATCTCCCTGTGGACGCGCACCAGGGCCGCGGCGCGGATGTTGCCCAGCGTGCTTTGCTGCCGCGTGGAGCCCTCCAGGTCGCTCAGGAGAATCGTGAGCACCTGCGTGGCGTGGGCGACGCGGAACCGCTCCATCTGCTCGCGCGAGGCGGCCGTCAGCCCTACCGGGTCCGGGGCGCCTGCCATCTGTTGTGCGCCAGAGGGATCGGCCGCGGCCATGTTCACGACGCGGGCGAGACCCGCACTCCCGAGTGTGTTTGCCCCCCTTCCCATGCTCCTTCTTACCTCTTTTTCGATGGCGCGTCAACCCCTCCTTGACACCCGCATGTCGCAGCGGCAGGATGAGGCACATGCGTGGCGATGTGAAGTGGCCGTCCCGCTGGAAAGGCAGACCAGGGGCTTGCGGCTCGAGCCTATCGAGGTGGGCGCACGCTGCCCATACTTGCTCAACCTTGAGAGGGGGAGGTGAGCAGGTATGGGCAGCTGGGCGAGGATTGGCGATTCTCGCGGCTCCGGCCATTTCCGCTCATCTGCGGGATGAGCAGGTATGGGCGGTGGAATGGCCGGAGGGCGTAAGGCGTTGCGGCATATAGGGTTGTGGGGTGGCCTCGCCGGCGCCGCAGCAGCCGTCCATCGCTCCCCGACGGCTGCCGTGTCAGGATCGCGAAACCCTGATTAGCGCCCTTTCTTCAACTTCTTCCGGCCCTTGGACCTCCGAGAAGTCAGTCAACCTGAGTAAGCAAGTGCCAGTTGGTTTGGGGAGATGCCGCGAGGACGGGATGCGTTCTCCACCCCGGATACTCCGCATATGCGGAACAAGAACCACTGCAGAGCCAGAGGTCAGGTGTGTCCGCATGAGCGAGTGTTCGTCCGCGCTTGGCTCGGGGAGCCACGGTCCCGCGCAGATCGCGGGGATGCGGTCTTGCATCGGAGCCCACGCCACACTCGGCCGGCGTCGGCTTCTCGCACGTCATTGAGGCCCCGTGACTTGCGGGTCAGGACGTTTCCGCCGCCAGTGTGAGCACTCGCCTTGCGGCAGGCTGGTTGACACGCTGCCGGCTCCCCCTACCGGCCCGAACGGTCCGGAACAATCAAGCGGGCGCTGCATGTGCCCCGAGGCGTTGAGCTACTGGAGGGCCTCCTGGATGCGGAGAATCTGCCGGGCGAGGAGCCAACGGTAGCGGTCGAAGAGCGCCGGGTCCCACAGGCCGTCGTGCTTGTACTTTTCCTGGACCTGGATGGCGTCCCACACGCTTTGCAGCTCGGCCTGGGCCTCGTCGGCGAGCCTCGTGTGGCCGGCCTCGCGGGCGCGGGCGATGGCGCGCTCGAGGGTGGTGATGTAGCGGCCGTCGTCTATGCCCTCGCGGTAGGCCTCCCAGAGCGCGACAGGAATGGGGCTGCCGTCGTCATCCGTGCGGTTGAAGAAGTCCATGTACCCGCCGTCGAGGTAGTTCCAGGGGTCGCTCACGACGCTCTGGTAGATCCAGGGGGTGAGGGCGCGGAAACCGCTGCGCCAGAAGCCGAAGCCGTAGGTCATGCGGGCGCCGGCCGCGGGCGTGTGGTCGTTCTCGCCGGCGATATGGTTGGGGTAGCACCAGTACTCGATGCCACGCTCCTTCATGTCGGCGAGAATCCGCTCGCGGGGGAAGGTGAAGGGCTGGCAGCACCACACGTCCACCACGGGCTTGAGGGGCGCGAATGCCTCGTGGGCGGGGTCGGCGGTGACGTAGGTGCGGGCGCCCTGCACCCGCTTGATGGCCTTCATCACCTCGACCATGAACTTCACGGAGAGGTCCGACTCCGACGGCTCGTCCACGGGGTAATAGAGGAGCTCGGGCCACTGTCGGCGCTGGCGCTCGGCCTCGATGGCGCGGACGCAGGCCGCCAGGTCGTCGAAGAAGCCCTGGGGTGGCATCTGGAGCAGCCGCAGGTGGGAGCCCATGGACGCCTTCATGTGCTTGGCGTAGATGTGGCCCGTGGGGATGTGGCAGACGACGGGCTTCGTGAGGCCGTGGCGGCGGCAGAGGTCGAGCGTGGCGTCGAGAGCGTCGAAGTCGAGCTGCCAGCGGCCCTTATCGTCCATGCGCCCGTTGATGCCGCTGACGATGGCGTTGAGGCCGTGGGCGGCCATGTCGGCCGCCTCGGCTTCGGCCTTGCGGCGCCACCAGTGCCGGGAGAAGGCATCGGGCGCGTTCCGGGCCTCGTCGTACGGATGGTGGTAATAGGTGCCGTAGACGAGCGAAAGGTCCTTCTGGAGCTTGATCGGGAGGACGCGGAGGACCAGGGGCACCCGGGCCGCCTCACGGGCGCCCACCGTCACTACGGCCTCCCCCGTGTAGAGCCCGCCGGGCGTGAAGGGGCCCACGTAGGCCGTGAGCCACACGCGGAAGCTCTCACCCTTCGGCAGCGACTGGGGCTTCACGAATGGCATGAGCACGTCCGGCGCGCGGTAGTAGGTGCCGTGAGTGCTGTAGTTGGGGCGGACGTGCATGTAGCGGACATAGCGCAGGCAGATGTCGTCCTCGGGGATGGCTTGGCCGTCGGAGGTCCTCAGTGCCCCGGTCCGCACGGCGACCTCGTCGAGGTCGCGGAGCGGGAGGAGGGTGAAGGTGAGCGGCTCGTACTCGTCGTGCGAGGCGAAGGCGCGCACCGTGGGGTCGCACTCGTCGCGTCTCGGCACCGTCTCGGGCCAGACGGGAGATAGATAGGGACGGTGGTAGACGAGGAAGCCGCGCGCCGCCTCGGCCTCCGTGGGTGCGGGCAGCGCCGCGTCGTCCTTGTGGGGCGTGTGCCTCCACTTGGCGAGAACGTCGTCGGGCAGGAGGAGGACCTCCTGTTCGAGCTTCGCGATCTCCGTGGCCCTCACCTTCTCCCACTCGGCCTCGGGCACGGCGAGCAGGGCATTTGCCACCCAGCGGCTCTTGGTGTCGAGGCCCATCACGAGCCGCTGCCCCGTCGCCGTGGCACGGCCCCGCAGGACGCGGCAGGCAACGGGCCCCGGGAAGGTGGCCGTCAGTTCGCCCCCCGGAGATGGCAGCAAGGAGGCCGCGACGTTCCACACCTGGGAGCGGTGGCCCCCGGCCGAGCCGCACAGGAGCCACACGCGGTAAGCGCCATCGGGCACTCGGAGGGCGAGGGTGGCCGCTCCCGCGCCCTGGACGCAGTCCTGCCGCAGGTCGGTGGTGTAGATGGGGGGCGGGTTGTCGCGGCCCCGCGAGGGGTCGGGCTTCCAGTCGCGCGGGACGGGATTGTCGCGCGAGACGAGGCCGTCCGCCTTGAGCCAGCCGGCGGGGCTGTCGTCGCCGAAGACGGTCTTGTGGGTCACCCGCAGGAAGCCCGGCCGCAGGGGCGAGGTCTCCGTGCCGAAGTCGATGCGAATCGTGCCCGTGAAGGCGGCGCCGGCCACAAGCAGGAGGACGGCAGGCCAGGGCTTGCTCATTTCTGCACCTCCCAGGGGGACTCGACAACGCGGAACGCCGCCGCCACGCGCTGGCCGGGCGCCTCGTCGAAGGCCACGAGGGTGTAACGTCCGACGCCGAGCTTCAGGCCGCGGAGGTCGACGGCGAGCGACTGGACGCCGCGGGTCACGGAGTGGGTCTCGCGGCGGAGCAGTTGGCTGCCCTCGTACACGGCCAGCGGCAGGCCCCTGGCGAGCTTGCCTGGCGGCCCGACGGTCTCGAGTTCGACCCCGAGCCGCGCGTCGTCGCGGTAGATGACCGGCGTCGTGACCTTCAGGCTGGCGAGACCGAACTCGGCGGCGCGGACGAGGCGGAATGCGCCGACGTGGAAGTCCAGCACGTCGCCGTGGCGGTAATCGCTCTCCGAGATGTTCAGGCCCAGCCGCGCCACCTGCTCCACATTCTGGATGCTGCGGATGGGGACAGACACGCGCGCCCACTCGCTCAGGCGGATCTCCTCGAGGTTGCGGCTGAGTGCCTGATGCTTGTCCGGGCAGAGGATCTGGAGGTTCAGCACCTTCCTCGGCGGCGCCGGGCGGGACATGGCGGCGTGGATGAGGAACTCGAACCGCTCGAACTCGGCCCAGCTCGTTTCGTCGGGCTTCTTGAGGTCCAGATATGTGCGGGGCCAGCCGATGGGGTAGTTCTTTTCGCCTCCGTGATGGTCCACGGTAATGTGGAGGTGAAGGGTCGGGTGGCCCTCGGCGCGGAGGGCTCTGGACGCCTCCACGGTGCACTCGGCCGGCCCCCAGCGAGCGGGGTCGGCGAGACCGTCAAGGTGCAAGACCTCGAGCTTGCCTTCGACCACCGTCTCGCCCCAAGTTGCATGGGCTGCCAGCAGACTCATCAGCGCCGCCGCGAGCATCGTCCGCATCGTGCCGTCCTCCTTCCGTGACCCGAGTGTAGCACACTTGGGTCACGCCCGCGAGCGGCGTCTGAGGACAAGCGGGTCTCCGGCCATCGCCATCGCCTCCCCGCTTGATCTGCCGCAGCCCCATGCTAGACTTGCCGTACCGGTTCCATCGGCGTTCCCCGTTCGTTATCGCAGAAGGATGGCATATGCGGGTAGCGGCTGGCGCGGGCATCCTGGCCATTGGTGTGCTCCTGTGGCCCGGCGCGCGCTGCGTTGGAGCCCTTGCCCGACCGCTGCCCGCTGGAGGAGAGACAGGGATGGACGGAGCCCCCGGCCTCGCCAGCACCGGCCCCGCCGCCGCGAGGCCGCGCCTGATCGTGCTCACCGACATCGGCGGGGACCCCGACGACCAGCAGTCGCTGATTCGCCTGATGGCCTTCGCCAACGAGTTCGAGATCGAGGGCCTCATCGCCAGCGCCTCGGGCACGCCGGGCGAGTTGAGGCGGGCGATCACCCAGCCGCAACTCATCCGCGAGATCGTCGAGGCGTATGGCAAAGTGCTGCCGAATCTGAGGCAGCACGCCGAAGGCTACCCCTCGGCTGAGGACCTGCTGGCGCGGGTCAAGAGCGGCAACCCACAGCGCGGCTGGGACCATGTGGGCGATGGCCATGACACCGAAGGCTCGCGCTGGATCGTCCAGGTGGCGGACCGCCCCGACCCGCATCCCGTGAGCGTCACGATCTGGGGCGGGCAGACCGATCTTGCCCAGGCTCTCTGGCGCGTCAAGGCCGACCGCGGCGAGGCCGGCTATCGCGACTTTGCCCGCCGCCTGCGCATCTACGACATCGGCGACCAGGACCGCATCGTCGAGCGCATCTGGAAGGAGTTCCCGGGCCTCTTCTACATCCTCGGCCAAGCCGCGAGGGGCAAGGACCGCCGGGAGGCCGTCTACCGCGGCATGTATCTCGGCGGCGACGAGTCGCTCACCTCGCGCGAGTGGGTTAATACCCACGTGCGCGAGGGCCATGGGCCATTGGGCGCGCTGTACCCGATGAAGACGTGGACGGCGCCGAACCCCCACTCGACGCTGAAGGAGGGCGATACCCCCTCGTGGTTCTACTTCCTGCCCACCGGCCTCGGCGACCCCGCGCACCCCGAATGGGGCGGGTGGGGCGGCCGCTTCCAGTCGACACCCGAGGGCGTCTACCGCGACGCCCAGGATACGGTGGGCACCGTGACCCACGCGCGGGCCTCGGTGTGGCGCTGGCGGCCGCACTTCCAGAGCCACTTCCAGGCGCGGATGGACTGGTGCATGAAGTCCCGCGCTGAGGCCAACCACGCTCCCATCGCCGTATGCAACGGCGACGCGACGCGGAATGCCCTCGAGGCCGTGGCCGCACCAGGATCTTGGGTCAAGCTCACGGCGGCCGGCTCAAGCGACCCCGACGGGCACAAGCTGTCCTATCGCTGGTGGGTCTACAAGGAAGCGGGCACCTATCGAGGCGAGGTGAAGCTCGTCACGCCCGACGCGGCAGAGTCCGCCCTGGCCGTGCCCGGCGATGCGGCAGGCAAGGAGATACACGTCATCCTCGAGGTCACCGACGACGGCGCGCCGCCCCTGACCAGCTACCGCCGCGTGGTGGTCAAGGTGCCGTGAATGGAGGCAACTACGATGAACTGCGCTGGAATGGCGTTGGGGGGCCTGACGTTGGCCTGTGTGTCCTCAGCGGCCATTGCCGCCACACCGGCGGCCGGCCCCCTGAGGGTGCATCCCACCAACCCCCGCTACTTCACCGACGGTTCGGGCAAGGCCATCTACCTGACCGGCTCGCACACGTGGCAGAGCCTCCAGGATGGCGTGCTGCCGAAGTACACCGTAGTGAAGCAACCATTCGACTACAATGCCTATCTGGATCTGCTCCAGGCCAACCACCATAACTTCATTCGGCTGTGGCGCTGGGAGCTGGCGACACATGAGCCGCAGCCGTGGCCGCGGAGCGGCCCTGGCAACGCGCGCGACGGCAAGCCGAAGTTCGACCTGGCGAAGTTCAACGACGCTTACTTCGCCCGGCTCCGCACCCGCGTGGCCGCCGCGGGCGAGCGCGGCATCTACGTGTCCGTCATGCTCTTCGAGGACTGGGTGTTCATGTCGAAGCGCGCCGAGTTCCCCCTTGCGGACCATCCTTTCCACAGGGACAACAACGTCAACGGCGTGAACGGCGACCCGAACGGCGACGACTGGGGCATCGAGATTCACACGCTCAAGGTGCCCCAGGTGCTCGAGGTGCAGAAAGCCTACGTCCGCAAAGTCATCGAGACCGTCACCGACCTCGACAACGTGCTCTACGAGATCTGCAACGAGGGCCTCCGCCACACCCGCGAATGGCAGTACGAGATGGTGCGGTTCGTCAAGAGCGTCGAGGCCAGGCTGCCCAAGCAGCACCCGGTGGGCATGACCGGTGTGGGCGACATGAGCGACGACTGCCTGAGAAGCCCCGCCGACTGGACGTCGCTCTCCACAACGAAATTCGACCAGGCAAAGGACACCTGGGCCTCGGCGCCGCCGGCCGCCGACGGCCGGAAGGTGGACCTCCTCGACACCGACCACATCGGCTGGAAGATCTTCATCAACGACGCCGACTTCACTCGTGCCTGGGTGTGGAAGGCGTTCACGCGGGGCCACAGCGCCCTGCTGATGGAGAACCTCGACGATTCGCCGGGCTGGATTGCGGGTCGCGCCGCGATGGGCCACACCCGCCGCTACGCTGAGCGGCTGGACCTCGCCGCCATGGCGCCCCAGAGCAAGCTGGCCTCAACCGGCTACTGCCTGAGCAATCCAGGCAGCGAGTACCTCGTCTACGCCCCGGAAGGCGGAAAGGTCACTGTGGACCTCACGGCGGCGAATGGGGACTTCGCGGTCGAATGGTTCGACCCTATCGCCGGCAAGGCCATCGCCCAGAACAAGGTGCAAGGCGGCGCAGCCCGCGAGCTGATCGCGCCCTTCCAAGGCGACGCCGTGCTTCACCTGACCCGCGCGAATTAGGCAGGAGATGCCACGATGCAACGGACAGTTCTCCGAGGCGCTTCGCTGGCGGCAGTGATGCTCACAGGTCTCGCGACGCTGGCGATGGCGGCCCATCAGGGCGTGCCGCGGATCGATCCGGACTACGCGGCCGAGGTGGACCAGTGGTGGGCGACGCACCCGTTCAACCCCGAGTCGCCCGAGCATGACCCGCGGATCGTCTCGCCCGAGCCGGTGGTGAGGCTGACGTCGGGCCAGAGCATCCAGGATGCCATTGACAAGCTGCCCGAGGGCGGTGGCACCATCAGGCTCGGGCCGGGCGAGTACGGCGGCTTCCAGCTCATCGCCCGCAGCAACGTCCACATCATCGCAGAGGGCAGGGTGGTCGTGAAGGGAGCCTTCCGCTATGCGGGCAATAGGTGGGCGGTAGACTACGGGCCGTACGACAGAGCCGTGAGCCGCCGCGGCAACCGGGTCAAGGAAGCCTGGGAAGCTCACAAGCGCCCGACGAGGAACTACTACATCAAGGGCATCACCTTCGATGGCGGGGGCACCCTCACGACGGCGGTGGTCCTCCAGCGGGTCTACGACGTGGTGATTGACGACTGCGTCTTCGAGAACTTCCACAACCCTAAGGCCCATCATCCGGGCACCATCTCGGGCCACGAGGGCCTCAACAACGTCTGGTGCCGCAACTGCACGTTCAGGGGCGCGGGCGTCTACGCCTCCTACCTCGACGGCGCCCATGGCTCGGGCATGATCCACTGCACCGTCGAGATTGACAGATACAACGGCGGCTTCCTCTACCTCACCAACGACGACTTCACCGAGGACATCAACGAGAACGGCCAGACCGACCGCGAAGAAGAGCGTACGGCGAAGTACATCGTCGTCTACGCCTGCACCTACAATGGCGACAACCGCGGCGGCTGCGCCCTCCAGGCTACGGGCGAGAACGTGCTGTTCATGAAGAACAAGGTGAACGGCACGCTGAGATACCTTGTGGGCTGTGACCCGCGGTGGACCGATTCCGACCCGGAAATCTGCTACCGCTTCTACGGTTTCAAGGTCATCGGCAACGCTGTCAAGGCGGTCACCGATGCGGTCCTCCTCTCGCGCAATCTGGCCCTGATCAGTTGCCCGCCGCACATCAAGATGGCCCCGCGGATGGGCAAGGCCACCATTCAGGGCAACACCCTCGAGAGCTGCCCGCGCCTCCTGAAGGAGATCACCCTTCCCCACCCCGACATGCGCAAGGAGGGGGCAAGGATGGCCGAGTTCGACGGCCCCAACGTGATTCGGAACAACACCATCGCCGGGAAGCTCATCCCCGAGGGCGACGTCATGGCGTTTCCAGGGCGGGATTGGGAAGAGGCAGCGCCGGAGTCCCAGGGCGTGAACCCGAAAGCCCTGGCCGAGGCCGTCGTCCACCTGAAGGCGAACTCAGGGCGCGACGGGGTGAACGAGCTGGCCATCGTCCGCAACGGCGGCCTCATCTGGAAGGGGACGGACATTGACAAGGTGCACGGCGTCTGGTCCGCCACCAAGTCGTTCACCAGCACCGCGCTCGGCCTCTTGGTTGACGACGGCAAGTGCACCCTCGACACGCTGGCGAAGGACCACGTGCCCGCGCTGGCCAAGGACTAACGGGGCGGTGACGCTGCGCCACTTCGCCACGATGACCAGCGGCTACCGAGCCGCGGGTGACGAGCCGCGCGGCGACCATGTCCACGGCCCCAGCCCCACGCCCTTCGTGCCTGACCCGCCGCTCTTCACGCCGCCAGGGTCGAAGTACGCCTACTGGGATTCGGCGATGAACTTGTTCGGCCTCGTGCTCACCCGCATCGCCGGCGACGGCCTGCCTGGTGGCCGCGTGGCCGTGGGTGGGCAAGCACTGGTCGGCCTACGAGAACGTGGGGCGGCGTGCTCGGTTGCCGATGCTTCCCCTGGCACGACCTGGCCGAGGCGCTCTGCCCGGCCTCGCCGCGGGAGACCCTGCTGCGCGTGAGCCTGGTGAGCCGCTTCCCGCACCGGCCTGTGGTACCGCGGGGGCTGCCCCGCGACGTCGGCACGTCTTGAGCGACATGCTCGCCGCGGCACGAGAGGACATCCTGTGCGAACGCCTTTCTTCACGACCTGGGGTACAAACACCCCGCCAGAAGACCAGTGGCCCGCCTGCGGGGCACGCTAGGACAAGCCATGCCGCCATCCGGCAATCCGCATGAGGGCGAAAGCCGAGCTTACAAGCACGCACGAATAGTCGGACCCCACGGCGCTGCCCGATGAGCGCTTGTCCTTCGCGCCTACCCTCTCGAAGGCAATGGAACCTTCGAGAGGCGGACCTTCTCAAGGCTCCCTCTCATCCACGATTCGGCGCGGGAGATGCCAGCGGAGGGCGATGCTGGCGAGGCGAATGGCCAGGGTGAGCGTGGCGGCCGACCACAGGGCCACGCCCTGCCCTGCCTCGGCGCGCATGAGCACGTAGAACAAAAACGCGCCGGCCATCGTGGCCGAGGCGTAGACCTCCTCGCGCAGCACGACCGGCACGTCGCGCGCGAGCACGTCGCGGATGATGCCGCCGCCCACGCCCGTGAGGCAGGCCATCGTCACGACGCCCACGAGGCCGGTGCCGGCGTCCCACGCCTTCGCGGCGCCAATGGCCGTGAACACGCCCAGGCCCACGGCGTCGGCGATCAGCAGTTCCCACCGCCCTCTCTGAACCCAGTGATAGAGCGCGAACACCGCAACCGCCGCCGCCACGGCGAGAGGCACGTAGACCGGATCGCGGAGCCAGAAGACGTCGGCCTTGAGCAGCGTGTCGCGGATCGTCCCGCCGCCGATGGCCGTCACCGTGGCCAGCACGGCCACGCCGAAGATGTCCATCTCCTTCCGCACGCCCTTGAGCGCGCCGGACGCGGCGAAGGCGAAGGTGCCTAGGTAGTCGAGGAATTGGATCGTCGTCATGGCGTTCGCTTCTGCGAGCGGGCGAGGACGTCCGCCCCAATCTCGTCGGCCTTGGAGCGGTAGGCTTCCCACATGGCCTCGACGAAGCCGCCGCCGGGGAAGGGCTGGTAGCCCATCGGCTTCATCGTCTTCTTGTCCACCGTGCCGACGGCGGCCTCGCTCACCCAGCGGTCCACATAGTCGAAGAAGGCGTCGTGGCCCCAGTGCCCTTTGGCGCCGAGGAGTCGCGCGGCGAGGGCCTGGCCGACCCAGGTGGGGCCGTTGAGGCAGCGGTAGCCCTCGGACTTCCAGCCGTCGTTGTCGCCCTTGAAGGGCGGGCCGGCCCACTTGTCGGGCGACAGGTGCTCGTGGCGGCGGGCCTCCGTGGTGTCTATGGTCCAGAGCGCCTTCTGGCCGTGGTAGCCGGCGCCGAAGTAGGTCTGCTGGTCTTCAGCGAACGCGGCTTTCACGCCCTTCATGCCGTCGTGGCCGAGGAGGACGCCGGCGAAGATGATGGGCATCTTGCGGCCCGAGTTGTGCCCGCCGTTGGCCCGCCAGAGGTCGGCGTCCGACTGCGTGACGCCGTAGTAGTCAATCCCCAGTTGCACGAAGCGGAGGAGCAGCATCTCGCGTTCCTTGTTCGGGTCGTCGAGGAGGAGCATGAGAGATACGGTGGAGACGATGTGGGTGATCTCGCGGCCGTAGTCGGGCATGTTCTCGAGCGGGTGCATCATGCGGTTGGGCCACTCGTAGAGGTGGTCGAGCCAGATGCGCTGGAGGAAGCGCTCGTGGAGCTTGAGGTCGGGGAGCTGCCCGGCGGGCTGGAGCCTGGGCAGCAGGTCGCGACGAAGCTGGCCAGCGGTGAACGCCAGCTTCTTGTCGCCCACGTAAGGTGGGCGGAAGGCGTCGGCGGCGGGGGGCTCGGCCACGCAGGTCAGGGCGGCCGCCGTCCGCAGCGGCCCGCGGCAGTACTGGCCGGGCACCATGTCGGGCGTCTTGTCGCCCACCTTCTCCATGCTGGCCGTGGTGACAAGCGACTGGCCTGGCTTGAGCGCGAGGGGAAATGCTGCCCGCAGCGAGGCGTCGTAGCCGGCGATGCGGTCGTCGTAGCCTTGGCGCTTGCCCGCTGGGGGATTTGCCACCGAGCCGTTCCGCCCGTCGGACGGCGCGGGCGTCACGCCCTGCACCGTCACCGGCCCCACGACCCACCAGTCGCCGGTCACATATCGCCCCACGCGTGCCGGCTCGGCAAAGGTCCACGTGATCCCGTACTGGCTGACCGTTGCCTGAGGCCCGGTCCCCTCCCCTGCTCTGGCTGCCGGGGCGAAGGCCAGGAGAACCGCTGCAACAATGCACTTCGCTGCTGGCATGCTGTTCGCTCCGCGGGATCGAGGGATAGTATAGCACACGCGAGGGGGGCGCGCGAAGGCTAGGCCCTCGCGCCCAGGGCATCACGGTAGACCTCGAGCGCGGCGGGGAAAGGCTCGAGGGCGCGCTCGAAGATGCCGAGGGAGTAGGCGACAATGAGGCCGTAGTTGGAGATCGGCACGCCCGCCTGCTTGCAGCGGAGGATGCGGGTGAGCATTTCACGGCGGTTCATCATACACCCGCCGCAGTGGATGACGAGCTTGTACGACGCGAGGTCGTCGGGGAAGTCGTGGCCCTGGATCGTCTCGAAGTGCAGCTTGCCGCCGACGAGCTGGGTGAGCCAGCGGGGGATCTTCACGCGGCCGATGTCCTCGGCGATCGGATGGTGCGAGCAGGATTCAGCCACGAGAATGCGGTCGCCGGGCCGCAGCGTTTCACAGGCGAGGGCCCCGCGCACCATTTCGGCCAGATCGCCCTTATAGCGTGCGAAGAGTATTGAGAACGACGTGAGCGGGATGTCGCGCGGCGTGTCGGCCACGACCTTGAGAAACGCCTGAGAGTCGGTGACGACGAGCTTGGGCGGCTTCTTGAGGCGGTCGAGGGCCTCGCGCAGCTCGCGCTCCTTCACGACCAGTGCGAAGGCGTCGCCGTCAATCAGGTCGCGGATGGCCTGCACCTGGGGCACGATGAGGCGGCCCTTGGGGGCCTCCTTGTCTACGGGCACGACGAGCACGGCCATTTCCCCCGGCCCCACGAGGTCGGCGAGAATCGCGGGGTTGTTCAGGAAATCGGCGGGCGCCGCGTCGAGGAGCGCTCGCCGAAAGTCCAGAATCCCGGGATTGTGGGCGGGGCGTCGCTGCTCCGCGTCGGGAAGGCAAACGGTGCGGACGGTTCGGACTTTCTCCCTCTGGAGGCGCTCGACGAGGGCGGCGTCGGGCTCACCGAGGTCGCACTTGTTGAAGACGACGATGACGGGGCACTTCCGCGCGCGCAGTTCGTCGTAGATCTGCTGCTCGAAGAGGCCCCAGTGGCCGGGCTCGGCGATGATGACGCCGAGGTCGGTGCGGTCGAACACTTTGCGGGTGCGGGCCACGCGCATCTTGCCGAGCGCCCCCTCGTCGTCAATCCCCGCCGTGTCAATAAACAGCACGGGGCCGAGGGGCAACAGCTCCATCGGCTTCTCGACGGGGTCCGTCGTCGTCCCTGCCACGTCGGAGACGATGGAGACCTGCTGGCGCGTGATGGTGTTCAGGAGGGACGACTTGCCGACGTTTCGCCGGCCGAAGAGGCCGATGTGAAGTCGCAAGCCTTTGGGGGTTCTTTCCATGAGCGGAGTGGCTCCTCCGACGATCCCTGCCTTGATGTATCGCCCGTAATCCGTAATTCGTAGTCCGTAACAAGAGAGAGGAGCGTGACAGCTCCTCTCCTGTTCCGGTGACGGATTACGGATTAAGCATTACAGATTCTCCCTGCGTACCGGTGGCGTCCCGAGGCGGCAGACGGCTTCGGGGCTGACCATGTCGTTGAACTGCTCCTCGGTGAGGAGGCCCAGCTCGATGGCGCACTGCTTGACGCTTTGGCCGGATTCGGCGGCGATCTTGACGAGGCGGCAGACGGCCTCGTAGCTCAGGCAACCCATGAGCGCGGTGGCCGTGGCGGTCGAGGCGGCGATGTGCTCGCGGCAGCGCTTCTCATCGGCTTCGATGCCCTCGACGCAGAGGCGCCGCAGGATGTCGCAGGAGCGGGCCAAGAGGTCGAGGCTCTCGAGGAGGCAGTGGGCGATGAGGGGGAGGAAGGCGTTCAGCTCCAGGTTCCCCGATGCGGCGGCGAAGGCGATGGCCTGATCGTTGGACATCACAAGCATGGCGGCCTGGCTGACGGCCTCGGGGATCACGGGGTTCACCTTGCCGGGCATGATGGAGGAGCCGGCCTGGCGCTGGGGCAGGCGGACCTCGCCGAGGCCCGCCTCGGGGCCGCTGGAGAGGAGCCTCAGGTCGCCGGAGATCTTCAGGAGCGAGGCCGCGCAGGCCTTGAGGATGCCGGAGACCTCGACGAACACGTCGGCGTTCTGCGTGGCTTCGACGAGGTTCTCGGCGCGGGCGAAGCCGATGCCGGTCAGCTCGCGAAGCGTGTCCACCACGCGGAAAATGTACTGCCGGGGCGCGCCGATGCCGGTGCCAATGGCGGTGCCGCCGAGATTGATGACCCGCAGGCGCTCCTCGCACTTGTAGATGCGCCAGCGGTCGCGGTTGAACGCCTCGGCGTAGGCGCTCATCTCGCGGCCCAGCGTCATCAGCACGGCGTCCTGAAGCTCCGTCCGTCCGACCTTCACGACGTGGGTGAACTGCTTCTCCTTGTTCTGGAAGGCTTCCTGGAGGGGGACGAGTTGGTCTTCGAGTGCGCGGACGAGGCGGATGGCCGCCAGCCTGAGAGCCGTGGGGTAGGTGTCGTTGGTGGACTGGTGGCGGTTGACGTCGTCCAGGGGCGAGACGCGCGTGTAGCGGCCCAGCGGCTCGCCGAGCAGCTCCAGCGCGCGATTGGCGAGCACCTCGTTGACGTTCATGTTCGTCGAGGTGCCGGCTCCGCCCTGAAGGGAGTCCACCACGATATGGCGGTCGAGCTTGCCCTCGGCCATCTCCTGGCACGCAGCCTCGAGGGCGTCCGCCTTCGCCTCGTCGTCGCCCCAGGCTCCGAGCGCTCGGTTGGTCTTCGCACAGGCGAGTTTCACGGTGCCGTAGGCGCGGATGAGGGCGGGGTGGACGGGGCGGCCGGCGAGGGGGAAGTTCTCGCTGGCCCGCAGGGTGTGAATGCCCCAGAGCGCGTCGGCGGGGACTTCGCGCTGGCCGAGGAGGTCGTGTTCTTTGCGGTATTGCGCCATGCTTCAGAAGTAAAGGTCGCGCTCGTCGGTAGTCCTGATGCGTTCGAGTCGCTCGAGGAGCTGGCGCTTCATCGGGCTGTCGGGCATCTGGGCCAGTTCCTCGGCTAGGCGCCGTTCGCCCGCGGCGCGGGTCTCCGGCGAAGCATAGTCTACCAGATACTCCGTCAGCGTGGAAAGCGCGTTGGGGGTGCAGAAGCGCTTGATGAAGCCGGGGATGGCGAACTCCATGAAGTGCTCGCCCGTGCGGCCCAGTCGGTAGCAGGCGGTGCAGAAGCTCGGCACGTAGCCGTCGTCAAGGAGTTCATGGATGACGGCGTCGAGGGGGCGGATGTCGCCCAGCTCGAACTGCTCGCGGTCGCGCACCTGGGCGTCGCCGACCTCGGTGTAGCCGCCCAGCTCGATGCGGCTGCCGGCGTCAATCTGCGAGACGCCGAAGCCCATGGCCTCGCGGCGCAGGGCCGCGGGCTCGCGGGCGGTGAGGATGAGGCCCGTGTAGGGCACGGCGAGGCGCAGGATGGCGATCACGCGCTTGAAGTCGGCGTCGCTCACCTCGTAGCCCGTCCGCAGGTGCACGCCCGAGGCGGGCCGCAGGCGCGGGAAGCTGATGGTGTGCGGGCCGACGCTGTAGGTCTTCTGGAGGTGGACGGCGTGGGCGACGAGGCCGAGGACCTCGAAGCGCCAGTCGTAGAGGCCGAAGAGGGCGCCGATGCCCATGTCGTCGCAGCCGGCCTCGAAGGCGCGCGAGAGGCCGTGGAGGCGCCAGAGGTAGTCGCCCTTAGGCGTGCCTTGCTTATGCATGCGGGCGTAGGTCGGGTGGTGGTAGGTTTCCTGGAAGATCTGGTAAGTGCCGATGCCGGCGGCCTTCATGAGCCGGTAGCCCTCGTGGTCGAGGGGCGCGGCGTTGATGTTCACGCGGCGAATCGAGCCGTGGCCCTTGCGGATGCTGTAGACAAGGCGTACGGTGTCGGCCATGAACCGGGGCGTGTAGCGCGGGTGCTCGCCGAACACGAGGATGAGGCGCTTGTGGCCGTGGTCCTCCAGGGCCTCGACCTGCTGGCGAATCTCGGCTTCGCTCAGCGTGCGGCGGACGGCGTCCGCGTTGGAGCGGTGGAAGCCGCAGTAGGCGCAGTCGTTGACGCAGTAGTTGCCGATGTAGAGGGGCGCGAAGAGCACGATGCGGTTGCCGTAGACGGTGCGCTTGAGCTGCCGCGCCGCCTCGAAGATCTCCTCGACCAGCGCGGGGTCGCCCGCGCGCACGAGCAAGGCCGTCTCCTCCACGCTCAGCGCCTGCTTGGAGAGGCTCTTGGCAATGATCTCACGCACCTGGCCGGGGTCGGGCGGCGCGGCCTCAGTCAGGCTCGTGAGCAGCGCGTCGTCAATGAAGTCCACGGCGCCCTTCGCGGAGCCGGCCAGGCCCTCCGGGCACGCCGGACTTGTCAGACTCGTCGGACTTGTCGGTCGCATGGAACACCTCGATATCACACGCGCGCCGGAGGGGCCACGCGGTCAAGTCGCCGGGAATGGCCTGGCCCCGTGCCGATGGTGCGGCCCATGGCAAGGATGCGTTGCTTCAGGGCCTCGTGGGTCTCGCGCGAGGCCTCGAACAGGCAGGCTTTGGCCGGGTAGATCTCGTACAGCGCCCGGTACTGGGACGGCGTGAGGTTGGGCATCACCACGTTGGCCCCACGGGCCAGGCCCATTTCGCGGCCGTTCTCGCGGTTCAGCGTGGCCAGGGCCGTGGTACTGGGGATGTTCGCCCACGGGCAGACCAGCCGCGCGAGGGCGAGAACCTTATAGGTCATGAGTTCGGTGTTGGGCACCTGGTCGGCGACAGGCGGGACGCCTGCGCCGTCGCCGAGAGGGGTCGCGGGATGTGGAAGGTAGGGTCCGACCCCGATCATGTCGAGGTCCAGCTCGCGGAAAAGCGCGATGTCGGTGGCCAGGTCGTCGTGGGTCTGGCCCGGGATGCCGATCATCACGCCGCTGCCCGCCTCGTAGCCCAGCTCGATGAGGCGGCGGAGAATTGCGATGCGGTCGGATGGGCGGCCCGCCAGCGGCGGGTGGATGCGATCGTAGAGGGCGCGGTTCGAGGTCTCGAAGCGGAGCAGATAACGATCGGCCCCCGCCTCGCGCCAGGCGGCGAGGTCGGCGTCGGGCCGCTCGCCGAGGCTCAGGGTCACGGCCAGCGGAGCTTCCGCCTTGATGCGCCGCACGAGGTCGGCCACCCCCTCGCGCGTCAGGCCGTAGTCCTCGCCGGCCTGGAGTACGACCGTGCCAAAGCCCAGCGTGGCGGCTTCCCGGGCGCAGGCGAGCACTTCGCTGGCCGTCAGGCGATAGCGTCGGAGCGCGCGGTTGGGCGCGCGCAAGCCGCAATAGCCGCACGAGCGGACGCAGTGGTTGGAGACCTCGACCAGGCCGCGCAGGTGCACCGCGTCGCCGACGTGCTCGCTGCGGACGGCGTCGGCGGCGCGCCACAGCTCATCGAGGCGCTCCTCGTCGCTCTCTCGCAGCCATTCGAGGATCTCGCTTCGCTTCATCGGCGTCGTGACCTTCAGTGCGTCTCGTCGGGCTTGACGACGGGCAGCCGCACGATGAACGTGCTGCCCTTGCCCGGCGCGGTGTCGAGGGTGACGCGGCCCTGGTGGATCTCGACGAGGCGCTTGACGATCGTGAGGCCCAGGCCGGTGCCGGGCACGTTGGCCGTCTGCGTGTTCTTCGCGCGGTAGAACTCGTCGAAGGCACGCTCTTTCTCTTCCGGTGTCATCCCGATTCCGTCGTCCCTCACGGCCACCTTGGCGTACATGCCGTTGGGCTCGACCTCCACGGCCACGTGCCCATTCTCCGGCGTGTACTTGATCGCGTTGTCAATGAGGTTCGTGAAGATGCTCACGAGGGCCGCGCGGTCGGCTAGCACGGGCGCGCCGGCGCGGTCGGCGCCCTGGAGCCTCAGCTCGATGTGCTTGGCCTCGGCCCGCTCGCGGCAGGCATCGGCCGCGGCGGCCACGGCCTCGCCAAGGTCGAGCGGCGCGCGCTTGATCACGAAGTCGCCGGTCTCCATCGCCGTGAGGTTGAGAAGGTCACTGACCATGCCCCGCAGGGCCCGGGCGCGTAGCAGGGAACGCTCGAGCATCTTCCGGTCGCGCTGGGGGTCGCTGCCGCCCACGCCGCTGAGGATGACGTTGAGGTAGCCCTCAATGGCGGCCAGCGGACTCTTGATCTCGTGGGCCACCATGGAGACGAACATGGACTTCGCGATCTCGAGCTTCTTGAGCGCGGTGATGTCGCGGAGCACGGCCACGGCGCCTAGAATGTCGCCGCCCGGCTCGAGCACCGGGCTCGCGTTGGCCATGTACGTGCACTGGTCGAACGCGATCTCGCGCGAGACGATGAGCGGCAGCGCGTTGGCGTGCAGCGCCTCGGTGACGAGGTTCGTCAGCGGGGCGCAGGCCAACTGCTCGAGCGGCGCGGGCAGCGGTAGGGCCGCGCACTCGGGCAGCATGCGGGCCGCGGCGTTGTTGCGCAGCACGACCTGCCCGTCCCGGTTTACCACGATGACGCCGTCGGTCATGCAGTGGATCACCGTGTTGCACTTGGAGCGCTCGAAGGCGACCTCGAGGAGGCGGTTCTGGCGCTCCTCGCGCAGGCGGCGGGCCTCGAGGGACAGCGCCCGGCGCTCGAGGCCGTTGCGCACGGGCAGCAGCAGTTCGTCGGGGGTGAACGGCTTGGGAATGTAGCCGTAGGCGCCGCGTTTGGTGGCCTCGACGGCGGTGTCAATCGTGGCATAGGCGGTGACGACGAGGATCAGGGCGTCCGGGTCCAGCTCGTGGATCTTCTCGACGAGTTCCAGCCCGCCCATGCGCGGCATCTTGAGATCCACCAGCGCGGCCGTGAAGTTGCCGCGCTCCCGGAAGAGCTCGAGCCCGGCCAGGCCGTCGGCGGCGGTCTCCACCTCGTAGCCTTCATCGGCCAGGATGCGGCGGCAGCCCTCGCGCATGCCGAGTTCGTCGTCCACCACCAGGATGCGCACGGGGTCGCTCATCGCTCCTCTTCCTCCGGGCGGCGGGCCAGGAGCCTGTGGACCGCCGCAAGCAGGTCCGCCGGCAGCACGGGCTTCTCGAGAAAGGCCTCTGCGTGCATGGCCGACAGCTCGTCGCTGGTACGCGGGGCGAAGTCGAGGCCCAGCCGCGAGGCGATGGCTGTGGCGACGATCACGGGCACGCCGCGGAGACGGGGGTCGGCCTTGATCTGCCGGGCAAGCGAGAAGCCGGAATCCAGGCCGGTCATCATCAGATCGGTGATCACGAGGCAGGGCGTCTCGCGGCCCAGAAGGCCCAGCGCGGCCGGCGGGTCCGGCGCGGTGGCCACTCGGTAGCCGGCCGCTTCGAGAACGTGGCTCGTCATGTCCAGGAAGTCCGGGTCGTCGTCCACAAGCAGGATCAGGGGGGCCTCGCGGGTCATCGTGCTCCCCCTTTGGCCGTGGCACTGGGGAACGGGAGAGCAACGTCCGGCGCCGCCAGGCCGTTGCCGGTGGGCAGGGTGACGGTGAACGTGGTGCCATTGCCCACGCGGCTCTCGACCGCGATATCGCCCGAGTGCATCTTTACGACACCGTAGCAGATGGCCAGGCCGAGGCCGGTGCCGCGCCCCATCTCCTTGGTGGTGAAGAAGGGGGTGAAGAGGCGCGAGAGGTTCTCCTCGGGAATCCCGCAGCCTGTGTCGGCCACGCGGATCTCCACGCTTTGTCCGGCATCACACAGCCGGGCGCCCACCTCCACCCTGCCCCCCTGGGGAGTGGCATCCACGCCGTTGTGCACCAGGTTCACGAGCATCTGCTTGATCTGGGCGGCGTCGAGCATCATGGGAGGCAGCTCGGCCGGGACGTCGCAGGTGAGCGTCACGCCGGCCTCTTTGGCTTTGGGCGCCAGGATGGCGAAGACGTCGGCCACCAGGGCCGCGAGGTCGGTCGGGGCCTTCGAGACGCGCGACTGGCGGGCGAAGTCCAGCAGCCCGCGCACGATGGCCTTGCAGCGGGTGGCCTCGTTGGCGATCATCTGGAGGTCGGCCCGGCGTGGGTCGCCCTCGCGCAGTTGCTTGAGGAGCATGTGCGAGTAGAGGAGCACGGTGCCCAGCGGGTTGTTGATTTCGTGGGCCACGCCGGCCGAGAGCTGGCCCATCGAGGCCAGCCGCTCGCTCTCGATCAGGCGCTGGTGGGCCGACTTGAGCTCGGCGTGCGACGCCTGGAGCTCCTTGCAGGTCTCCTCGAGTTCTTCGACCAGATAGGGCAGGCACATCTCGGGCTCGGCTAGGCCCTGACAGACGGCGATGGCCTTCTCGCGGCACGTGCGGTAGCCGCAAGCGCCGCAGTTGAGCTGGTCCTCGGGGGCGAACTTGCGCAGCGAGCGGAGCGCCTGGGTGATCTCGGCCTCGGTCGGATGCCGGAGCTTGAGGTCCTGAGGCGTATAGCCGCGGCGCAGGTCCAGGCCCTCGAATTCTGCCAGGGCGTCGGCCAGGTCGCGCTGCGTGGTGAAGCGGCTCTGCTCGTTGACGTAGTCGGCGATGATCTCCTTGCGCGCGAACACGCTGAGATCATTCAGGATCTTCGGGCCATTGATGCAGCCCTCGCAGAACAGGATGTCGAAGAAGCGGGCCTGGCTGCGCCCCTCGGCCACGGCGTCCAGGGCGTCGAGCACGCGGTCCTTGCCCTCGGTGATGACGACCGCGTTCTCGAGGATGTCGGTGGAGAGCCCGGCCGTCTTCAGGAGGCCGCCCGAGATGGGGAACGAGCGGCCGATGTGGCAGCGGGGGCTGTCGAACCCGCTCTCGGGCAGTTCGTCGGGCGCAATGCCCGCGTCGCGGATCATGTCGGCCAGCTCGCGAAAGGTCAACACGCCATCCACCTCGCCGGCCACCTTCGGGTCGCGGATCTCGTTCTTCTTGGCGATGCAGGGCCCGACGAAGACGATCCGCACCACGTCGCCGTGGCGTTTGCGGATGGCCCGGGCCGCGGCGATCATCGGCGACACGATTGGCGCCAGCGCGTCGTGGAGCGCCGGCATGTACTTCTCGACAAAGGCCACCACGGCCGGGCACGGGGAGGCGATGACGCGGCGGCCGGTGCGCTGGGCCTCCCGGAACAGCCGCCCGTAGGCCTGGCTGCACAGCTCGGCCCCAAAGGCGACTTCCCACACTTCGGCGAAGCCCAGCCGCCGCAGGGCGGCGACGACTTTGCCCGGGCGCGTGGGATGGAAGGCGGCGGGAAACGAGGGCGCCAGGCAGGCGAACACGCGGGAGCCGTTCCGCAGCATGCGCCGCACGCTGGCGATGCTATCCTCGATCAGCTTGGCCTTCTGCGCGCACACCTTCACGCAGTTGCCGCAGGCGATGCAGCGCTCCTCGATGACCATGGCTTGCCCGCCCTCGACCTTAATGGCCTTGGCCGGGCACTCGCGCACGCAGGTGTAGCAGCGCTTGCACTTCTCGCGGATGGTGGAGACGATACCCATGACACTGGCTCACAACGGAGGGGATGAATGGATGGGTGGATGAATGGATGAATGACCAATGCAAGCAGGCTCTGGCAACCATCCAATCATCCATTCCTCCATCCATCCCCTCCAAGGCCGAAACTCCCCTAGACCTTCTCCCTCGGCTCATAGTGCGTGTGGAGAAGGTGATGCGACTTCTCGCCGAGGGGTTTGACGAGGAACTCCTCGTAGATCTGCTTGACCTCGGGGTTCTCGTGGCTCTTGCGGAGCTTCTTCCCCTCGTCTTCCTTATAGATGGCGGCGATGCGTGCCTTGCGCACCGCGTCGGTCGTGAGGCGCGGCTGGCCGCCGCCGCCGATGCAGCCGCCGGGGCAGGTCATCACCTCGACGAAGTGGTACTGGCCCTCGCCACTCTTGATCCGCTCGATCACCTTGCGGGCGTTGCCCAGGCCGTGGGCCACCGCCACCCGCACCGTGACGCCCTCGAGGAACTTCCAGTCGGGCACCGCCTTGGGAATGGTGAGCTCGGCCTCCTTGACGCCCTCCAGGCCGACGATCGGCTTGACGTGGAGGTTCTTGAAGGGCAGCGGTTCGCCGGTGACGATCTCGTAGACGGTGCGGAGCGCGGCCTCCATGACGCCGCCCGTGTTCGCAAAGATGTCCGCGGCACCGCTCGACAGCCCCAGCGGGGCGTCCATCTTGTCGTCGGGCAGGCTCGTGAAGTCAATGCCCGCCTGCTTGATCATACGGCCCAGCTCGCGCGTCGTCAACACGATGTCCACGTCGCGCACGCCGCTGTCGTTCATCTCGGGCCGCTGGGCCTCGAACTTCTTGGCGGTGCAGGGCATGATCGAGACGACCACGATGTCCTCGGGCCGCTTGCCGATCTTCTGGGCGTAGTAGGTCTTGGCTACGGCGCCGAACATCTGTTGGGGCGACTTGGCGGTCGAGATGTTGGGCAGAAACTCGGGGTAGAAGTGCTCGCAGTATTTGACCCAGCCGGGGGAACAGCTCGTGAACTGAGGCAGGGCCACGGCCTCCTTGTCCACCAGCGCCTTCTTCAGGCGCACGAGCAGCTCGGTGCCCTCCTCGATGATCGTGAGGTCGGCGGTGAAATTCGTGTCGAACACAGCGTCGAAGCCGAGGCGGCGGAGAGCCGTGACCATCTTGCCCGTGACGAGGGTGCCCGGCTTGTAGCCGAAGCACTCGCCGAGCGCGGCGCGGATGGCGGGCGCGGTCTGCACCACGACGTGCTTGGTCGGGTCGTCGAGCGCGGCCCACGCCTCGTCAATCTGGTCGCGCTCGCTGATGGCGCCCACGGGGCACACGGCGCCGCACTGCCCGCACTGCACGCAGACGACGTCGCTGAGGTTGGTGCCGAAGGCCGGGCCGATGAGGGTGTTGAAGCCGCGCTTCTGCGGGAAGAGCCCGCCGACGCCCTGGGTCTCGCCGCACACGGTGACGCAGCGGCGGCAGGCGATGCACTTGGCCATGTCGCGCACGAGGGCCGGGGTGCTGGTGTCCTTGGGCCGCTTGCCTTTCTCGCCGGCGTAGGTGACCTGGCGGATGCCGAGCTCGCGGGCGACGCTCTGGAGCTCGCAGTCGTCGTTGCGGTCGCAGGTCTGGCAGTCGCCCTCGTGGTCCGAGAGCAGGAGTTCGACGATGGTGCGGCGCGCATCGCGCACGCGCTTGGAGTTGGTGAGCACCTTCATGCCATCGGCGGCAGGCATGACGCACGAGGCGACGAGGGTCTTGGCGCCCTCGACCTCGACCACGCACACGCGGCACGCGCCGATGGCCTGCACGCCCTCGAGGTAGCACAGGGTGGGGATTCGGATGCCCGCCTTCTGGGCCGCGTCCAGAATCGTCGCCCCGTTGCTGACCTCGACGGGGATGTTGTCCACTGTCAGCGTTGGCATAGGGACTTGGCTCCTTTCGTTGTCGCGGCCGCCTCCCGCAGGTCGGGGACCTGCGGGAGGTGCTCGCGGGGGTCACTCGCGGCGGAAGTCGCACCGCAGGCAGCGTCGGGCCTCGCGGACGGCGATGTTCTCGGGCCAGGGGCGCTCGACCTCGCGGAAGTTGCTGCGGCGCTTGTCCACCGGGATGCGGCGGATGCGGGCCCGCGGGTACTCCACGGGGTCGGCGTCGGGGTCGAAGTAGGTGTCCACCTGCTTGTCCTTGCGCCAGAAGGGATGCGCCTCGCCGCTGAGGAAGGCATCCATTGCCACGGCCGCCTTCTCGCCGGCCGCGATGGCGTTCACCACTGAGCTGGGGCCTGTGACGGCGTCGCCGCCGGCGAAGAGCCATTCGACCGATGTCCGGCCGCTCACGGCGTTGGCCTCGATGAAGCCCAGCTCGTTGAGCTTCAGCGGCGTGCCGTTGATGATCTCGCTGGGGTCGAGCGACTGGCCGATGGCCGCGATCACCTGGTCGGCCTTCACGAGGTAGGTGCCGTCGCCTCTGGCGGTCGGCGAGCGGCGCCCCGAGCGGTCGAACGCGCCCAGCGTCATCGAGCGGCACCTGACGCCGATCGCCTGGCCGCCCTCGCTGACGATCTCGACGGGGGCAGTGAGGCACTCCAGGCGCACGCCTTCCTGTTCGGCGCCTTCGACCTCTTCCGTGTAGGCCGGCATCTCAGCGCGGGTGCGGCGGTAGAGAATGGTCACGGTGCGGGCGCCCAGGCGTACGGCCGTGCGGGCGGCGTCCACAGCGGCGTTGCCGCCGCCGATGATCGCCACGTTGCGCCCCACGGGCGCCGAGCCGCGGATGTTGTACTCGCGCAGCCAGCGGATCGCATCCACCACCCCGTTCGCCTCTTCGCCTGGGATGCCCAGGCGCACGCCGTTCGGGGCGCCGATGCCGAGGAACACGGCCTCATAGCCCTCGCTGCGGAGGCCGGCCAGGGTGATGTCCTTGCCCAGGCGCACGCCGGTCTCGATCTCCACGCCCATGCGCTCGATCATGCGCACCTCGCGGGCCAGCTCTTCGCGGGGCAAGCGGTAGGCGGGGATGGCCTGCACGAGCATGCCGCCCGGGCGAGGCTCGGCCTCGAAGATGCGCGGGCGGTAGCCCAGGCGGGCCAGGAAATAGGCGCACGACAGGCCGGCAGGGCCGGCCCCGATGATCGCGATCTTGCGCTTGGCGTTGGCCTCGTTCTCGCGCATCTCGGGGAGCTGCACGGTGATTTCTTGCTCGACCATGAAGCGCTTGAGGAAGCGGATCGAGAGCGGCTCGTCGAGCGTGGCGCGGCGGCACTTGTCCTCGCACGTGTGAAAGCACACGCGCGCGCATACGCTGGCGAACGGGTTGCGCTCGCGGTGCAGTCGCAGGGCCTCGGCGTAGCGCTTCTCGCCGATCAGCGACACGAAGCCGGGCACGTCCACCCGCGCCGGGCAGGCGTTCTGGCAGGGGGCGCGCACGAGGCCGGGGCACACGCCCGCCGGGCAGTGCTTTTCGCGGATGTGCGCGTCGTACTCGTCGCGGAAGTAGCGGATGGTGGAGAGCACGGGGTTGGGCGCCGTCTGGCCCAGGCCGCACAGCGCCGTGTCCTTGATCTTCTTGCCCAGGTCCATCAGCCGCTCGACGTCGCCCTCGACGCCCTTGCCGTTGCAGATGCGATCGAGGATCTCGAGCATGCGCTTGGTGCCCACGCGGCAGGGCGCGCACTTGCCGCATGATTCCTCCTGCACGAAGTCCAGGAAGAACCGCGCCACGTCCACCATGCAGCTATCCTCGTCCATCACGATCAGGCCGCCGGAGCCCATGATGGCGCCGAGCTCGGTGAGGCTCTCGTAGTCCACTGGCACGTTGAGGTGCTGGCGTGGGATGCAGCCGCCCGAGGGGCCGCCGATCTGCGCGGCCTTGAAGGCCTTGCCGCCCGGGATGCCGCCGCCGATGTCGTAGATGATCTCGCCCAACGGCGTGCCAATCGGCACCTCGACGAGGCCCGTGTTGTTCACGGCGCCGGCCAGGGCGAACACCTTGGTGCCCTTCGAGAGCTTGGTGCCGAACGAGGCGTACCACTCGGGGCCCTTGAGGAGAATGGCGGGCACGTTGGCGAAGGTTTCGACGTTGTTGAGCACGCTGGGCTTGCCCCAGAGGCCCTTGTTGGCCGGGAAGGGCGGACGGGGCCGCGGCTCGCCGCGTTTGCCCTCGATGGAGGTCATCAGGGCGGTCTCCTCGCCGCACACGAAGGCGCCCGAGCCCTTGCGCACCTCGAGGTCGAAGCAGAACTTCGTGCCCAGGATGTTCTCGCCCAGCAGGCCGTACTCGCGCGCCTGCCGGAGGGCGTGCTCGAAGCGCTCGACGGCGAGCGGGTACTCGGCGCGGATGTAGGCGTAGCCCTGCGAGGCGCCGATGGCATAGGCCGCGATGGCCATGCCCTCGATCACGCTGTGCGGGTCGCCCTCGAGCACGCTGCGGTCCATGAACGCACCCGGGTCGCCCTCGTCGCCGTTGCAGAGGATGTACTTGACGTCGCCCTCGGCCTTGCGGCAGAGGCTCCACTTGAGCCAGGTGGGGAAGCCGGCGCCGCCGCGGCCGCGGAGACCCGACTGCTTCATCTGCACGATCACCTCGTCGGGCGTCATGCTGGTGAGCACCTTGGCCAGGGCCTGGTAGCCGTCGCGGGCGATGTACTCTTCGATGTTCAGCGGGTCGATCACGCCGCAGTTGCGCAGCACGATCTTGACCTGCTTGCCGAAGAAGGGGATGTCGCCGATCGCGCGGATCGGCTCCTCCTTGGCCGGCTCCTTGTGGACCAGGCGGTCCACCACGCGCCCCTTGAGCAGGTGTTCCTCGACGATCTCGGGCGCGTCGCCCGCCTCGAGGCCCTGGTAGAAGACGCCGTCGGGGTAGATGACGGCGACCGGGCCCACGGCGCAGGGGCCGAGGCAGCCGGTCTCGACGACTTTCACCTCCTTGTCGAGGCCCCGCCGTTCGACTTCGGCGCAGAAGGCGTCGCGCACCTCATTGGCTCCCGAGGCGACGCACCCGGCGCCCGTGCAGACCAGCACGTGACATCGCGTCGTATCCATGCGTTTCTGTGCCCCTTTCACCTCAGTAGGTGATGATGTGCTCGATGACCGGCCGGCCACCGAGGACGTGTTCCTGGATGATCTCGTGGACCTTGTGCCGGTCGAGCTTACCGTAGCGGAACTCCTTGCCCGCCTTGTCGGTGATGGTCATCATGGGCTCCTGGTCGCAGAGGCCCAGGCAGCCGGTTTGCTTCACCGTCACGTGGGCCGCCTTGGCCTCGCTCAGCTCGCTCACGACCTGCCCGAGCACGTCGCGCGCGCCGGCGGCGATGCCGCAGGTGCCCATGTGCACGACCACGTGGGTGTCGCCCTGGCTCGTGCGCAGTTCCACCGCCGCTCGCGCCTTGTCGCGGATGGCCTTCAGGTCGGCCGGGCTCGTGATCTTCTTGTCCACGGCTCAGTCTCCCTTCTTCGCGGTCACGTCCTGGAGACGCACCTGGTCGAGGATGTCCTTGACCTTGTTGGCCTTCACCCGCTGGTGCACCTCGCTGTCAATCATCATGGCCGGGGCCAGGCCGCAGGCACCGAAGCACCGGGCCACACTCAGTGAGAACATTCGGTCGCCGGTCGTCTCGCCCACGTCAATGCGCAGGTGGTCCTTGATCGCCTCCAGCACCTGCTTGGCGCCACGCACGTAGCAGGCGGTGCCCAGGCACACGCGCACCAGGTGCCGCCCGCGCGGCGCGGTGGAGAAGAACGAGTAGAACCCCACGACCCCCGCCACTTCGCTGTACGACTTGCCCATGCGCAGGCTGATCCGCTTGAGCGCCTGCTCCGGCAGGTAGCCGAAGAGGTCCTGAGCCGATTGCAGCACGGGGATCAGCGCGCCGCTCGTCTCGCGGTACTTCTCCAGCACCTCGTCGAGTTGGGTGTAGAGCGACTGCTCTGTCACCTGCTCCTCGACGGCGCCGCTCGCCTTTCCGTCCGACATGCGACTTTCTCCTTTCTTCTCACGCCTCACGAGGCGTCCCATCACGCCAGGATTTCAACCGCGGCCAGCCCCTCGCGCACCTTCTCGGCGAGCCGCCGGGCCACGGCCAGCCCGCACCGCTCGCCGAAGGGAAGCTCCCTCTCCACCTCCGAGGAGCGCACCACACACTCGCGGCCCTCGCCGTGCCCGGGCCCCCGGACGATGAACCGGCACCAGACGTCCACGTCAGGATTCGTGCACACGACCGAGGACAGGGTGGCGGCCAAGTCGCCCATCGGGCTGCGGTCCACGTGCCCGAGCTGCATGCAGGCCGCCACGGCCAGACCGCCCAGGGGCGAACGGCTCAGGGTCATGCGCCCGCCGGCACGCTCCACTGCTCCCTGGAACAGGCTCAGGCCCAGGCCCGTGCGCTTCCCGGCCTTGGTCGTGTAGAAGGGGTCGGTCGCCTGCTCCGGCGGCACCGACAGGCCGGGGCCATTGTCCTCCACCACGATCCGCAGCTTGTCGCGCGCGAGGTCCTGCTCGATCGTCACCGAGATCACCGTGGCCTCGGCGCGGATCGAGTTCTCCATCAGGTCCAACAGGTGCAGCGACAGGTCACGCACAGCCACACCTCCGGCCCGCCCGCGCGCGCAGGGCGAGCCCCAGTTCCTCAAACGTGGCGTCCTCGGCCTCGAGCCACGTGCGCCCCGCGCCCAGCTCGTCGAGCGAGTGGGCGTCCGAGCCGCACACCAGCGGCAGGGCCGAGGGGATGCCGGAGCGGGACTTCCATTCCTCGTTCCGCACCCCGCGTTCTGCGTTTCTTCGGGCGCCGGCGGCCGAGATCTCCACCGCGTCGAACGCGGCGTCGGGCGGGAAGATGCCCAACTGGGCGATGACGCCGTAGGAGGGCCGGTCCACGTGCGATGCCACGGCCAGGCCCCCGTGCTCGTGCACGAGCGCGACAGCCTGGGTGAGATCGAGCCCGCAGCCCGTCGAGAGCAGCCGGCGATCGGCCCGCGCGCGCGAGTGGAGCGTGGCGCGGACCTTCGCCCCCACCGCGCCGGCGGCCGCCGCATCGGCGAAGAGGCCGAGCACGTGGATCTCCTCGCGGGTCGTGATCTCGATGCCGGCCAGCACGGCCAGCCGGCGGCCGGCGGCCTCCTGCACGGCCGCCGTGTTCTCCGCGCTGTTGTGGTCGCAGATCGCAATCATCGCCAACCCCAACTCAAGCGCCCGAGCCACAATGGCGGGCGGGGTCATCTCGTCGGCGGCACACGGCGAGTGCGCCGTGTGCACGTGCAAGTCGGCCGCAAAGCGCCTCACGCATGGCGTCCCCGGAGCCCCAGAGCATGCAGTTGCCCCACGAGGTCGAAGGCCGACGCCCGCGAGGCGAGCAGCGGCATCTGCTCCTCTACGGCCTTGGCCAGGACCGGCGCCTCCGGCAAGCGGCCGGCGGCGAACACCACCGCCGATAGCCCCGCGTGGACGGCCACCGCGAGCACGTTCATGTGCACCTGAATCGTCACCAGTACCCCTCGGCGGGGGGCATTGGCCAGGACGTCGCTCAAGAGGTCCGAGACGTGGCCGCCCGCCACTTCTCGCCCGTCGAGGGGGACCTCGGGCGTCAGGTTCTGAAGGCCCAGGCGCTCGATGATCTCCGTCAGCCTCACCGCTTGTCCTCCTTGTCCAGGCAGCGTTGCAGACACGCGGCCGCCTCGGCATCGCCCAGCACAATGTCCTCGGCCAGCGCCCGGCAGGTGGGGGCGCCGCACAGCCCGCAATCCCCGCCCGGCAGTTCCCGGAGGAGCCGGTCCATCTCGGCCAACTTGGCGATCGCGCGCCCCATGTCCTCATCGAGGCGCAGGCCCCGCCGTGCCGTGAAGGGCCTGTCGCGGCGGATGGCTCGCGCGGCCGGGCGCGCCGTGCCGCTGGCGCCGGCCCACCGCCACCGAGCCACCGCGGGCTCGCCCCGGAACAGCGGCGAGCCGAAACATCCCTCCTCGCAAGCGAAGAGCTCGAGCACCGGCACATCGGCCAACAGGCCGTTCTCCGCCTCCTCCAGGGCGGCGATCACGCGGCGGGCGCCTGCGATGCGAAGAACGTCGTCCTCGCGCTCCTCGGCCGCTTCGGGCCGCGGGACGCGCGGCGAGGCGTCACCTTGGCCCCCTTCGGCGAGCTGCCGCCGAACCGCCTGCACCAGCAAGCTGGATGCCACGATTCCGCGGAGCCGCCCGCGCGAGGCGGCAAGCACGCTGCATTGAGCGGGGCAGCCCGCCGCAACAGCAGCGTCCCGGCCCGCCGCCTCGCTCACGGCGGCCTCCACGGGGGAGGCGAAGGGGGCAAGGTGACGGATCAGCGATGGAAACCGCATCTCCACCAGGCTCACGACTGCCGGGCACACGGGCGACAGCACGGGCCAGGGCCGGCCCGCCTCGCGCGCCAGTGCCCCGACGGCCTTGCGCAGGGCCTGCTCCCAGTGTTCCTGCACCCAGACGTCGGCCACGCCCAGCGCGGCCAATGCGGCCAGGACCCGGCCCGGGCCGAGGCGCGCGCCGAAGGCCGAGAGCAACGCCGCGGGCGCGATGAGTGTTGTGCCGGCCACTCGGTCCAGGGTTTCCTCCACGCCTTCCAGCGTCAGAGCGCCGGCCGGGCAGGCCGCGAGGCACGCGCCACACCCGAAGCAGAGGTGCTCGAGAACCTGCGGACGACCGCCACGCACGCGAAGCGCCTCTGTGGGGCAGGCGCGCAGGCAACGCAGGCAGCCGTTGCACCGCGGGGCCGCCACACGCAGCCCAACGGGCATGCGGCTGCCCGCCGCCTGGGGCGCCAGGTAGATGCGGAAGCGCAGGCGGGTGCCGCTGCCCGGCGCGGACTCGAGCTCGAAGCGGTCGCTGTTGCGCTGGATGTTGGGCAGGCCCATGCCTGCGCCGAAGCCCAGCTCGCGCGCGGCTGCGGGAGCGGTCGAGTAGCCCTCCCTCATCGCCGCCTCGATGTCGGGGATGCCCGGGCCGGCGTCCACGACCTCCACGTCCAGCACCCCCTGGTCGAGCGTGACGCGCATCTCCCCGCCGTGGGAGTGGATGGCCACGTTGGCCTCGGCCTCGTAGGCGGCGATCATCGCGCGGCGTACGGCGGTCGGCTCCGCGCCCGCCCTCTTGAGCATGCCCTTGAGCTCGCTGGAGGCGGCCCCAACGTGCTCGTAGTCACCGGCGATGATGCGGTACATGGCGGTGCTCATGAGGGGGAGGCCGAGCGCTCGCGGCGCAGGCAGTCGTAGAGCCGTCCGCACGTCTCGAACATGTCGAACGGCGAAACCATCAACACCGTGCCGCTGTTGGCCGCGGCGCGCAGCAGTTCCGGCCCCGGGACAATCGCGTTGAGGAGACAAACTGCCGACCCATCGAGCAGAGCCACGGCGCGAACGAGCTGAGCTGTCGCCAGATTCGTGGCAATGAGCGTCGTGGGCGAGGCGTGATTCAGAAGATCGCTCATGCGGTCGCCGGCGTAGACCCGCTCGATTGCGCGTGGGCCACCGCCGTCCGCCGTGAGAATCCTGGCGCCGAGCGCCTTGGCAAGAGAGTCCAGCGTCACGCACACAGCCTCCACCCTCCAACTGCCAGGGTAGAAAGCAACCCTCGTGCCGGATTGCACAAGAAGGCGCGCCGGAGGCCCTAAATAGCTTTGCGGCAAGCGGTTACACATGCAGCCGTGGCTGGGAGAGGCGGGGCTGCGCTAAGGGCGGGCGGCGAGGCGAAAGGACTGCAAGGGGGGCTAGAAGGCTCACCTCGATTGTAAGTCGTTGACATGGCGTGTGATACAGGTTCTGGGCATCCGGCTCACATGGGAGACTTATGCCCATGTGCCGCTGCGCGGGCGATCAGCTCTCGCGGAATCCTTCCTTGTTCAGGTCGTACTTGCGCATACGTTCGTAGAGGGCGCGGCGCGAGATGCCGAGTGCCGCCGCGGTGGCGCCAACCTCCCCCTTCTGCTCGCGGAGTGTGGCCTCGATGACGGAGCGCTCGGTCCGCTCCATCTCTTCGCGCAGAAGCCCACCGGTGGCCGGCAGCGAGAGCAGGCGGCCTGAGGAGAAAGCCTCATCGAGGGTGAAGTCGCCAGCTACACCAGCCTGCGCGGTGATGACCATCCGCTCGATGGCGTTCTTGAGCTCGCGCACGTTGCCCGGCCAGCTGTGCCGCAGCATGGCGCCGAGGGCCGCCTCGGTGAGCTTGGGGACGGCCACGCCGTTGCGCTCGGCCGCCTGCTTGAGGAAGAAGGAGGCCAGGAGCGGGATATCCTCTCGCCGCTCGCGTACCGGCGGCACGACGATGGTGAGGACGGCGATGCGATGGTAGAAATCTTCACGCATGCGGCCGTTTCGCACCTCCTGCTGGAGGTCGGCCTTGGTGGTGGCGAGGAGGCGCACGTCCACTTTGCGCGGCCTGTCGTCGCCAAGGGGCTGCACCAGCCCGTCCTCGAGCACGCGCAGGAGCTGCACCTGCGCCCGCACCGAGATGCTCTCGATCTCGTCGAGCAGCAGGGTGCCGCCCGAGGCGGAGACCAGCTTGCCCGCGCGCTCCGCCTCCGCGCCCGTGAACGCGCCCCTGGCGTGGCCGAAGAGCTCGCTCTCGAGCGTCGTCTCGGGCAGTGCGCCGGCGTTTACGGGCACGAACGGCCTCTGGGCCCTGGGGCCCTCGGCGTGGATGGCCCGCGCGACGAGCTCTTTGCCGGCCCCCGTTTCGCCCGCGATGAGCACCGGGGCGCTCGACCGGGCGACCACCTCGATCTGCTCGTAGAGGTCGAGCATCGGGCGGCTGCGGCCGACCATGCCGAACCGGCCGTCCTCCTCCGAGGAGAGCATCCTCAGGCGCCGGCGCAGCTCCGCGGCCTCGCGCCGGAGGGCCATCTTCTCCATCGCGCGCGCCACGCAGGCCAGCAACACGTCGGCCTCGAACGGCTTCTCTACGAAGTCGTAGGCCCCCCCCTTCAGGCATCGGACGGCCATGGCCACGTCGCCGTGACCGGTGACCATGATCACGGGCGGCGCGAAGCCGCGTCGCGTCACCTCGGCCAGGAACTCCTCGCCATCGAGGCCGGGCATCTTCACGTCGGTCACCACCACGTCGGCCTCGGGGAGGCCGGGCCAGGCCAGCGCAGCCTCGGCCGACGAGAAGGCCTGCACACGGTATCGCCGCAGGCGCAGCATCTGGGTGATTGACAGGCGCGCGGCCTCGTCGTCGTCAATCACCACGATCGTGCCCGATGGCTGTTGGGCGGGGCTAGACATCGCTTCCCAGGGCCTCCCGGATTTCCTCGGGCTTGGGCAGTGGCAACCGGATGGTGAAACGCGCGCCGCGGCCGCGCTCGCCCACGGCAGCGATCACGCCGCCGTGGTCCTTGACGATCCGCTCGGAGATCGTGAGGCCCAGGCCCGTGCCGTGGCCGTGTTTCTTGGTGCTGTAGAAAGGGGTGAAGAGCTTCGTCGCCTCCTCGGGCGAGAAGCCCTTCCCTGTGTCGCTCACCTCGAGCACCACGGGGCGGTTGCCGTCAGCGGCGCACGCCGTGCGCACGGTCAGACGCCGCGTCGCCGTCTCCTCCATTGCCTGGCGGGCGTTGGTCAGAAGGTTCAGGAACACCTGCTCGAGGCGGGTCCGGTCTCCGAGGATTCGCGGAAGCTCTGGGTCCAGTTCGAGGCGGGTCTCGACCCCGGTCAGCCGCAGCTGCGGCATCAGGAACTCCACGCTCTCGCGGATGATGGCATTGAGGTCCACCAGGGCGAGTTGTCTCTCGGCCTTGCGGGTCATGCCGCGCATCTGGTTGATGATGCGGGCCGCACGATCCACCTGCTCGGTGATCAGGCGCAGGTTGTCCTTCACCTCGTCTGACGCGCCGCCTCCCTCTGCGATCATGTACAAGGCGTTCTTGGCAAAGTTGCGGATGCCAGTGAGCGGCTGGTTGAGATCGTGCGCCACCGCGGCGGCCATCTCGCCCATTTCGGCGAGCCGGGTCGAGTGCACGAGTTGGTCCTCCTGGCGGCGCGCGAGGTCGGCCAGCTCGCGGCGCTTGGCCTCTGCCTCCTTGCGGTCCGTGATGTCGTACACATTCATCAGCACCGTGCGTCCAGAGTCCTCCTGCGCAACGGAGCTGAGCACATCGGCCCAGAGCCACGAGCCGTCGGCCCGCACGAGGCGGGCCTCGTAATGCAGGTCTGCGAAGCCCCTGGCCTCGCGTTCGGCCACCAGCGCGCGCACGCGCGGCAGGTCCTCCGACAGGAACAGCTCCCACACGGTGCGCCCCACCAGCTCGGCTGGGCGGCGATGCAGCAATTCCCCCAAGCGCTGATTGGCGAACGTGATACGGAAATCGGGGTAACAATAGAGGAGGATGCCCGTGAGGGATTTCTCGACGAGGAGCTTGTGATGCCGCTCCGAGAGGCGCAAGGCCTCATGGCTGGCCGCCACGCGCTCGCTGAGCGCCGCGGCGCACGCCCCGGCGGCCACGAGGAACCCCGCCCGCGCCAGGTCGTGCCACAGCACGCTCGCGGCCAGTCCGGTTGCATGCAGCGTCAGACTGATGCCGGCCAGCAGCACCGACACGGCCACGCCCCGCCACCCCCACCAGAGCGCGGCCAGCACCGCGGGGATATAGGCGAAATGGGTGTAGACGAACTCTGTCCGCCGCACGACGTTCAGGTACACGCTGGCGGCGCCGTACAGGCCCGCCAGCACGCCCACGACCAGCAGGCGCACCATGCTCCGCCGCTTTCGCGTCATCCCGGCCTCGCTCGGTTCTTCCGCCTCCACACTCTATTCTATCTTCTGGGCTTGTGCGGCGTCAACCCGACCCCGCGTCTCGTGGTTTGACAGAGGCGGCCCATCATTCTACAATCCAGCGCGACCCAGGGAGAGAGTCATGGCCACGCCGGGTCGCCACGCGCTCTTTGCCGCCGCGCTCGTGCTCGCTCGCGCCGGGTCAGCCGACATCACGGTGCAGGGCACCGTGTACTACTGGAACGGCCACGAGCGCGCGTACAAGGTGGGCGATACCCTCGGCGCCTGGAAGACCGCGGCCAACACCCAGGTGCAGGTCGAGAACGACTGCCTCGCGGTCGGGGACATCACGGCCTATACTGACTGGACTGGGCAGTACAAGGTCACGTTCAAGCAGCGCTGGTTCCGCCCCGACTTCAACCACCTGCGCGTCAACATCGAGGTCCGCGCCCAGGTCCGCCTCGAGGACCGCGAGCCCACCGAGCGCGACGTCACGGTGGCCTGCTACAAGACAAACTACATCCTGGGGCTTGACGTCGGCGGCCCGATGCGGCTCTTCCCCTATAACGGCCAGACGGGCGACGTGTACATCAAGGACAAGGAGACTCGGACGCTGAACGTCTACGTAGGGCCGAAGGAGTGCCCTGAGCCGCCGGCGCCGACGATCCCAGGCTGGCAGAACCTGCGGGTGACGGCGTGGGACTACGACGACGACGGACGGCGCACCACCGCGGCGATCTTCATGACCCAGTGCTGCTACGAAGCGTACCGCTTCCTGGTGGACAACTGTGCGGACAAGAAGGAGCTTCGCCGCTCCGCCAGCATCTTCTACCCGGCCAACAAGAGCGCCTACGTCTTCAAGCCTCAGAAGGGCGCCTGGATCGACATGGGCAAGGAAGACCTCTTCAGGGATGAAGAGCTGCGCGCCGAGGAGCGGTGGAGGAACTGGCAGGCCCTGCGCTGCACCATGCTCCACGAGTTCGGGCACAAGCTCATGCATGACGTCTACTGGACCCTTCCCAAGCCCTATCCCTGGGGGCATGGGGCGCCATTCGACGACGCGGCCAACGACCACGATCCCCTGGCCTGCAAGACCGAGGAGATGGGCCTCTGCGAGGGTTGGGCCGACTTCCTCCCCGCCGTCCTCCAGCGCTCGCCGACCCTCAAGGGCGAGCGGGTGTTCGTCTACGACCCCGCCGGCCTCGTCCACTCCGGCTACAACATCGAGTACGCTTGGTACCCCGGCCTGCCGAAGACCACCGCCGATAAGGGCTATGCGGAGGCCGGAGGCAACGTGGCCTGGCGCGCCGACGTCAAGGGCCGCCGCGACTGGAATGAGAGCGAGGTCGCCGCCGTCCTCTGGGACATCCACGACGGCACCGGCTGGGAATACATGCCCAAGAGCCAGCAGGACGCCAAGCCGGCGGCCTGGCCCGCCGACCTGATGTGGTTCGAGCGCCTGTGGGACCCCAAGCTCGAGCGCATCTGGGCCATTCTGCGCGAAGAGCCCGAGTGCCTCAACGATGAAGACGAGATGGAGGTCAACCGCGACAGCTTCTGGACCTTCTGGCTCGCCAAGCACGGCGGCGACAAGGGGCTGGTCCATGGCCTCAAGGCCATCCTCCACAACCGCGAGATGCCCCACAAGCTGAAGCCGCAGAAGGCCCCCGAGATCACCAAGGTGCGCGTCCTGCCTGGCTGCTCCACCGTGCTCTTCGCTGACCTCACGGTGAAGGAGAGCGACGAGGAGGACCGCCCATTCCTTTACTACAACGTCGCCTATGGCAAGGGCGCCGAACCGCTGAAGCTGCTGCACCAGAGCGACCGGCCGCTCGAGGGCGCCTGGGCCGGCGACCAGCTCGCCGCCCGCATCCGCCTCCCCGCGCGAGACCAGTGGGACCGCCTGATCGTGAAGGTCCACGACAGCATGACCTGCGCCTTCGCGCAGACGGGCGACGCTACCTGGCAGGACGATTCGGCGGGCGGCGGGCCGCGGCTGCGCCTCATTGACGCCAGCGGCGGCGACTACCCTGACACCCGCACCGCCGCCATCGGGGCCGGGGGCACGGTGTGGACGTGGGGCAACTCGCAGGTCGGCTGCCACCCCCTCATCGCACAGAACCTCAAGCAGTTCGCCGAATGGCGCTCGCGAGCCAACCAGGTTCCGGGCATCAGCGGCGTGGTCGCCATCGCCTGCGTTCAGGCGGGCCACTACGTCGCCCTCAAGTCCGACGGCACGGTGTGGACCTGGGGCAAGTTGAGTAACAGCGCGGGAGAGCTCGGCATCGGCGAGGCCAAGCCCGCGGCCAACTGCGCGCCCAACCAGGTCCCCGGCCTCACCGATGTGGTCGCCGTTGACGCCGCCATTGACATCAGCGTGGCCCTGAGGGCCGACGGCAGTGTGTGGGGCTGGGGCCACAACGCCAACTACGACCTCGGCGACGGCACCCGCGTCCGGCGCAAGAGCCCCGTCCAGGTCCAGGGGCTGCCGAAGAAGATCAAGGCCATTTCCGTCTCCCCTCATAGCTTCACTCTCGCCGTGGACGAGGATGGCGAGGTGTGGGTCTGGGGCTGCGCGCCCAGGGGTGCCATCCAGAGGCCACAAACGGGCTACCGCGAGCTTCCGCTCAAAGCGCCCGAGAAGCTGCCCGACCTGAGCGACATCGTGGACGTGGCTGCCGGCGCTCCCTCCCTGGCCCTCGACCGGCGCGGCGCCGTGTGGGAGATCGCCTCCAGCGACTACTTCACCCAGCACAAGGACTACCGTGGGCCTGGCCGCGTGCCGGGCCTGCCCAGGATCATCGCCATCGCCGGCAGGGGCTCGCCACGCGTGGCCCTGGCCGAGGACAGCCAGGTGTGGACCTGGGCGCAGACGAACGACCATGGCCAACTCGGCGACCCGAGGCGCCAGAAGCCCGAGGACTGCATCCGGCCGGCGCCCCTCGCGAGCATCCGCGGCTGGGTGGCCATCGCCGCCGGCGTGGGCTTCGGAGCCGCCGTCCATCAGCAGGGCTACGCCGTCACCTGGGGCCTCGGCAAGGCCCGAGGCGACGGCCAACGGGAGGACACCGACGCGGTGAACACCGTCATGGCCCATTCCTATCGCGTCCCCACCCGGCCCGGCGAGGACCCCCAGTTCAAGCCAATCCCGCTCTGGCTGTTCCATTGACGCGGAGGCTCTTGACAAGACCTCGATAACCGGGCAGGATATACTGTACGATACGACCGATGCTCCCGACAGCCGCGGGCCGGCGCGACTTCGGATGGTGTGTAGTCATCTGGCGCCGAGGCAGACGTGAAGATCCCCACCCTACTCGCGGCAGCTCTCGTAGCCGGTGTGGTGCCGCTATCCGCGGGCGAGGCGCCGGCGTCCCCGGCCGAGCGGCCCCGCAGCGCGGCGCCGCAGGCCACGATTGACGATGCCGTGTTCGGCCGCCTGAAGGCGCTCGGCATTGAACCGGCCGCCCCCTGCACCGACGAGGTCTTCCTCCGCCGCGTCTACCTCGATGTCATCGGCACCGTACCCACACGCGAAGAGGCCAAGAGCTTCCTGCTCAACGTTTCGCCCGGCAAGCGCGCCGCGCTGATTGACCGCCTGCTCGAGCGGCCGGAGTTCGCCGATTACTGGGCGATGAAGTGGAGCGATCTCCTGCGGGTCAAGGCCGAGTTCCCCATCAACCTATGGCCCAATGCCGCGAACGCCTACTTCACATGGATCCGCACCAGCCTCAAGGAGAACCTGCCCTACGACCGCTTCGCCCGCGAACTGCTCACGGCCAGCGGCAGCAACTTCCGCGTGCCGCAGGTGAACTTCTACCGCGCCCTTCAGAGCAAGGACCCCGAGGCCCTGGCCCGCACTGTCGCGCTCACGCTCATGGGCGAGCGCGCCGAGAAGTGGCCCAAGGAACGCCTGGCCGGAATGGCCGCCTTCTTCTCCTGCGTTGGCTACAAGAGCACCCGCGAGTGGAAAGAGGAGATCGTCTTCTTCGACGTCGCCAAAGCCGCTGCCCCCGACGCACCGAAGACCGCCACCTTCCCCGACGGCACGAGCGCGACCCTCTCGCCCGACCGCGACCCACGCGAGCTCTTCGCCGACTGGCTGATCACGCCCAGGAACCCCTGGTTCACCCGCAACATCGCCAACCGCGTGTGGTACTGGCTCGTGGGACGCGGCATCATCCACGAGCCCGACGACATCCGCCCTGACAACTCGCCCAGCAATCCCGAGCTGCTCGCCCTCCTCGAAGACGAGTTGCGGGCGGCCAACTACGACCTCAAGCACCTCTTCCGCCTCATCCTCAACTCGAAGGCCTACCAGCTCTCCGCCGTGCCCAAGAGCCCCCATCCCGATGCCGAAGCCAACTTCGCATTCTACGCGATCCGGCGGCTGGATGCCGAGGTGCTCATTGACGCCCTGAACCAGATCACCGGCACCACCGAGGAGTACTCGAGCGCCATCCCCGAGCCCTTCACCTGGATCCCGGAGAACCGCCGCTCGATCGCCCTGCCCGACGGCAGCATCACCAGCGCGTTTCTCGAGATGTTCGGCCGACCGCCGCGCGACACGGGCCTCGAGGCCGAACGCAGCAACAAGTTCACCCCCGCGCAGCGGCTGCACCTCCTGAACTCCAGCCACGTCCGGCGCAAGATCACCGAGGGCGGCCCGCTGCAACCCCTGCTCAGCGGCGCCAAGAGCCAGCAGACCGCCGCGACCGAGCTCTACCTCACCATCCTCTCGCGCTTCCCCACACCAAAGGAACTGGAGATCGTAAAGGCCTACTCGGAAACCGAAGAGGGCAAGGGAACCGCCGCCCTGGTGGACCTGGCCTGGGCGCTATTCAACAGCACGGAGTTCCTGTACAGACACTGAGAACCGTCTCAGAACCCACGTGGGTTCTGAGATAGCCTCTAAGTCTCTGGCCGTCGGCCCGCGCGGGCCGAGACCGCATCGCACAGAAGGCGAGGTGTTGCCATGAGTGAGCCAACGGACGCGGGCATTGGGCGCCTGACCTCGGGACTTCGAGCCACGGGTGGCACCCCGGTCTCACGACGCGAGGCGTTGCACCGCGGCCTGTGCGGCGCCGCTGGCCTCGCATTCGCCGGAGGCCTGAGCCGGTCCGCCAGAGCCGCGGCCCCGCAGGCCAAGGCGAAGTCCGTGATCCAGATCTGGATGTGGGGCGGCCCCCCGCACACCGACACTTTCGACCCCAAACCCGATGCCGGCCGCGACTATTGCGGCCCATTCACGAAGCCGATCCCCACCAAGGTGGACGGGCTCCAGATCAACGAGCTGCTGCCCCTGCTCGCCGAACAGGCCGACAAGTACTCCGTCATCCGCAGCATGACCCACGGCAATAACGGCCACGAGACGGCGGCCTACATGGTCCAGACCGGCCGCAACCCGGGCGGCAAAGTGGTGTACCCGAGCATCGGGGCCGTCGTCTCCTACTTCAAGGGCTACAACGCGGGCTACAAGGGCCTCATTCCGCCCTACATCGTGCTCACCCAGCCGCAGGGCCGTTTCTCCGAGGCCGGCTTCCTAGGCTCGCGCTACAAGCCGTTCGCCACGGGAGGCGACCCGGCCCGGCCAGTGTTCCTCGTGGAGGGCGTGGCCGCCCCCGGTATCACCAAGGAGCGTCAGAAGGCGCGACGCGACCTGCTCCACGACCTCGACGGCCTGGGCCAAGCCCTCAAGGACGACCCGCGCCTGGAATCCCTCCGGAAGTCTGAGGAGCAGGCCTACGACCTCATCCTGGGCGAGGCCGGCAAGGTGTTCGACCTGTCGGAGGAGGATGCCGAGCTCCGGACCCGCTACGGCCGCACCACTTTCGGCCAGTCGTGCCTGGTGGCGCGGCGCCTCGTCGAGCGCGGAATCCCCTACATCACCATTAACTACGGTGGCTGGGACACCCACAAGGAGCACTTCCAGGCCATGCGCCGCAAGTTGCCCGAGATGGACCGGGGCATGACCACCCTGCTTCAGGACCTGAGCGACCGCGGCCTGCTCGACAGCACGATCGTGTGGTGGAGCGGCGAATTCGGCCGCACGCCCAAGGTGGACTGGGGTTCGCCCTGGAACGGCGGCCGCCATCACTTCGGCCCGGTCTTTTCTGCCGTCGTCGCTGGCGGCGGCTTCAAGGGCGGTCGCGTCGTCGGCGCCTCCGATGCCAAGGGCGAACAGGTCAAGGACCGGCCCGTCTACCCCTGGGACCTGCTGGGCACGGTCTACGAGCTGCTGGGCATTGACCCCGACGCCACGCTGCCGCACCCCACGGGTGAAACGGTGCACATCACGCCGAGGCCCGGCGAGGGCTACAAGAGCGGTGGCCGCCTCAAGGAGCTCGTGTAGCGGATGAAACGCGTTGCGACCCGCCTGCCCGGCCTGCCGTTGGCCCTGTGGCTGGCCGCCTTCGGAGCCGCGCCCTCGGGCCTCGCGGGCGAGCAGGGGCCTCACCTCGGCTACATCTATCCGGCCGGTGCCCAGCAGGGCACCACCGCCGAGCTCACGATCGGCGGGCAGAACCTCGCCGGCGCGAGAGACGTGCGCATCACGGGCGGCGGCGCGCAGGCCACTTTCCTGCGTTACGTGCGGGCCATGTCGCAGGGGGTGATCAACGACCTCCAGGACAAGCTCGCCGAGGCTGCGGACCTCGAACGGCGCCGGCAGGCCGCCACCGATGAAGGGGACACGGAACTGGTGAGCAAGCTCGGCCTGCTCATCGCCAAGACGATTGACGAATTCGAATTGATGGCAACCAAGGCCGGAGTCGAGGACCCAAGCCCCAGAGGCTTCGCCGAGCTGCGGCGCAAGCTCTCCGACCCCAAGAGACAGCTCAACCCCCAACTGGCCGAGTCCGTAGTCGTCCGCGTTACCCTGGCGCCGTCTGCCGAGCCTGGCGAGCGCGAGTTGCGCCTGTGCGGGCCATCGGGCGCCTCCAACCCGCTCTTCTTCCACGTGAGCCAGTGCCGCGAGTACCTCGAGAAGGAGCCCAACGACCGCACGCCAGACGGCGATGCCCTGACAGTCAAGGTGGACGACATGGACTTCCCGAACCTGGGCGAGTTGCCGGTCGTGCTGAACGGCCAGATTATGCCGGGGGACGTGGACCGCTTCCGCTTCGAGATCAAGAAGGGCACGCGGCTCGTGGCCGCCGTGAGCGCCCGCAGCCTCATCCCCTATCTGGCCGACGCCGTTCCGGGCTGGTTTCAGGCCACACTGAGGCTCTGCGACGCCAAGGGCAACGAGCTGGCGTTCTCCGACGACTTCCGGTTCCAGCCGGACCCGCTCATCTACTACGAAATCCCACAGACAGGGCTCTACATTCTGGAGATCCACGACGCCATCTACCGCGGCCGCGAGGACTTCGTCTACCGCATCTCCGTGGGGCAGTTGCCCTTCGTCACCGGGGTCTTCCCCCTGGGCGGGCAGGCCGGGGCCAAGACCGCGGCCAGCGTCGAGGGCTGGAACCTCCCGGTCAGCACGCTCACGCTCAACACCCAGGGCAAGGCGCCCGGCGTCCTCCCCGTCTCTGTCGCCGCCGGCAAGCATGTCTCCAACCCAGTGCCCTTCGCTCTCAGCGCCCTGCCGGAATGCGCCGAAGCTGAGCCTAACGACGACGCACAGAGAGCCCAGCCGCTCACACCGCCCGTTATCGTGAACGGGCGCGTCGCGGGCCCTGGTGACCGCGACCTCTTCCGCTTCGAGGGCAAGGAGGGCGACGAGGTCGTCGTTGAGGTCGAGGCCCGGCGGCTAGGCTCCCCGCTCGACTCGCAGCTCAGGCTCACCGACGCTACGGGGAAGATGATCGCCTTCAACGACGACTTCGAAGACAGAGGCACCGGCCTCAACACCCACCACGCGGACTCGTTCCTGCGCGCCAAGTTGCCCGCGGCTGGCGTGTACTACGTGCACCTCGCCGACACACAGAACAAGGGCGGCTCCGCCTACGCCTACCGCCTGAGAGTGAGCCCGCCGCGGCCGGACTTCGAGCTCCGAATCGTGCCGTCCTGCATCAACGCCCGCCCTGGCGCCACGGTGGCCATCGCCGTCTATGCGTTGCGAAGGGATGGCTTCACGGGCGAGATCGCCTTGAAGCCCCAGCAGGCGCCTCAGGGGCTTGCGCTGGCCGGCGCGCGAATCCCGGCCGGCGAAGACGACGTGCGGCTGACGCTCCTCGCTCCGCCCATCCCACAGAGCGGGCCGGTCCGCTTCAGCTTGGAGGGGCGCGCCACCATCCAGGGAACGGAAGTCTCTCGTGTGGCTGTCCCCGCCGAGGACATGATGCAGGCTTTCGCCTACCACCACCTCGTGCCCAGCAGGGATGGCCTCCTCCTGGTAACAGGATCGCCGGTGTCCACCCCACCGCTGACGCGGCTTGGCGACGAGCCCCTGAAGCTCGCGCCAGACGGCACAGCGGAGGTCCGTTTCGCCGTGGCCAAGGGCGCGCGGGCGCTGGAGATGCAGGTGGAACTCGATGATCCCCCCAAAGGGATCGCCATCCAGAAGATCACGGGCGAGGATCAGACCGTGATCGTCGTGTTCAGCGCGGACGCCAAGGAGGCCAGGCCTGGCCAGAAGGGCAACCTCATCCTCAACGCCGTCCGGGAGTTCACCCCCGAGGCAAGAGAGGGTGCGCCTGCCCCCACTAGGCAGCGGGCCTCGCTCGGCATGCTGCCTGCCCTGCCCTTCGAGATCGGCCCTGCCCCAGCTCCCGCCGCCATGCCTGAGAAGCCCAAGGCCAATTGACGTCGCTGGCCGCTCTCAAGCGCGCAACCGCCCTCGGCCCAAGGATGTCAGCGCGCTGCGTCCGACAGAATGAAGTCCTTGGGCGCGTCCTCGACGGCCACTGCAACTTCCTGCTTCGCGCCGCCGGGGCAACGGAACCTGACGGTGCACTTGCCCGGGTCGCGGGTGCAGAGGAAAGTGGCGGGCGAATGGCCCAGGATCGGGAGGGCGCCGAGGCACTCGCGCGACTTGTCACCCACCCACACGCTCGCCGTGACAGGGCCGGTCACTCCCTTCGGTAGCCGGAGCCGAAGGCCGGGGATGCCCGTCTGCTCATTGAAACAGAGGAGGAGGTCGCCGTTTGTCAGAAGGGTGGCGAGGTCCACCGAGCCGTCGCCATTGAGGTCGGCAGCGGCCAGGAAAAGCGGCCCCAGGTGCGGCTGGCCGCCCTCGGCCGGCTCGATGGGCAGGCGCACCTCGCTCTCCTCTGCGAAGGAACGGAAGCCGCGGTTCCAGTGGTAGAGCATGCGGCTCTCAGGATAGGTGAAGCAGAGGTCCTGGTGCCCGTCGTGATTGAGGTCCATGACCTTGGCGTCAGCGGCTCCGGCGGGGCACTTGGAGCTCATCGAGCCGCTGTGGCGAATGACCTCGCGGAGACTCCCATTCCCATCGTTCTCCCAAAGGCCATTCTGCTGGGGCCCCGCGAGGAAAACGTCGAGGTGGCCATCCTGGCTGAAATCGCCCACGGTCGCGATGGCACCCCCATCGCCTGTGGCGACGGGGCACCGGCTGGGGGGCAGGAAACCGCCGGTCTTGCCCCGCCACAGGAGGCTCGCGGTGACGCGGGGCTGAAGGATGTCCACGAAACCGTCGCTATCGAGGTCCGCGACAACGCACGCCGAGGGCCGGCCGAGGCCAGCCTGAACGCCGGCAGGCGGCAGACTGCACCTGGTCCATTCGCCCTTGGGCGCGGCCACCACGAGAAAGGGGGCGGCGGTGGTGGTGCTCACGAGGAGGCCGGGGCGCCCATCAATCGAGCAGGGGGCGATCGCCAGGCAATCGGTGCCAAGGTCGGGAGCGGCAGCCGCTCGCCGGAACCTGCCGTCGGGGCCCGCAAGCCGCACCGCGGCCGCGGAACCGTCCCACGACACGAGATCAGCCAGGCCGTCGCCATCCGCATCAACCCACGCGAAACGGCGGCTCTTGGTGTCCAGCCCTGTGGAGGCCGTGATCTCTTCGGCAGCATCGTCGCCCTTGGCGCGGAAGAGCCTGTCGCCGGCGGTCGAGCCAACAAAGAGACAGGCCTTCTGAACCGCGGGGAACTCAATGGCGGCGAGCCCGGCGACCTCGCCACTCACGTTACCGGCCTTGGCGTGCGCCATCCAGCGGACTCCCGCCGTGACGGGCACGGTGATGTCGGGGGCTTCGGCAAGGAGCCTCGCTGTGCGGATGAGCATGTCGGTGCCGCCGGCATAGGTGCCCGACAACTGAGGGGCGTAGCCCGCGAGGCCCCAGCGGCCGTCGCCCGCGGCCTTCAGGTCGAACCAGAGGCCGGCGGCGTGCAGGCAGGCCCGTTTCTCGCCTCTGAGCGTGCCGGTGAACAGGATGGCGGGTCCCCTGGCATTGGCCTTGAGCACCTGCTGGATGTCGCCCACGTGGTCCCGAGAGCACTCGGCAAGGCTGATGGCGAAACTTCCAGCGGCCTTGCCCTTGATCGCGGCAACAGCGACCACCCGCCACTCGAGCGGGTCGTCGGTTGCCTCGGTCAGCCCGGCAAGCACAAGGTCGGCTTGATCCACCAGGTGCCGCGGGGTGAACCTGGGATTGATGATCCCTAGGCTGGCCGTCGAGAGAGCAAACGCAAGCAACACGCAGGTGCAGCCACGAGCCATCGGGACCTCCAAGCGGGACGGGGACTTCGGTACCTGGAAGCTCTCCGACAGGATACGGGAACCCGAGCGGCGCTTCCAAGGCGCCCGGGGCTCAAGAACGGCGCCGGAGGGCGTGCCGGACTGCGCGTGGGCCGTACGTCGCCGCCACGCGGATGGGATGAATCAGATAGTAGAGCCAGTGCAGACCTCCGGGCAGCGGCACAGCGACGCGGTCGGTCCTGTTCGGCCTGAGGCCCTCGCACAGGAGGTGGAGGTAGAACCGCAGCCGGTCGCGCCGCCGCTCCAGCATGCGGCGCTGAGTGGCCCATCGCTCGACGTGGCCGAAGGGGTCGTCCCCTGCACACAGGATGCGGCGTCTGGCTTCGGCGACCAGCGCGTTGAGCCGAGGGTCGTGCGCCGCAGCCGCCAGGACCTGCTCCGGCACGGCCAGGCCCAGTAGGTCCCTGGCCAGGAGAAGACCCCAAAGAAGCCTTCGCCTGCTTCCCCTCCTCCCGGCAGTCGCGAGGATCGCCGGCCAGTCGATCCGGGGTTGCGCAGAGACGAATTGTGCGACATCGCACACCCCGAGGAGGCGGTCCCAACAGTGTTTCGAGCCGTGCAGGCAGAGGGCCAGAAGCGTCTCCTCAGGGCCGAGGGACGGCACGGCCACGTCCAGCAGGGGCACGGTGACCAATTGGCCCGGTTTGTGGAGGCCCTTGCTCTCGCCAGACGTGTCGAACGGCAGACCCTCCCATCGGTGCAGCTCCACGGTCAGCCCGCTGCCCGGTTGCTCGAGATTCCATCGGTAGGCGTCGAAACCCTGTTCCCTCAGCAGCCGCCGGGCGCGCTTCAGCTCCCGCCGGCGGACCAGGAGGTCCAGGTCACAGAACTCGCGCAGGCCGATATCCCCGTAGGCGACAGCGGCCAGCACGGGGCCTTTGAAGGGCACCGCGCGTACCGCGTGCGCGGCAAACAGCTCCAGGAGCCTTAACAACTCCGCTGCCATGAGCAGGCTGCGGAGCATGTTGCCTCGATAGTGCGCCGTGAGCTCCCTGAGGGTGGCTTCGGGCACTCCGTGTGCGCCGATCGCCGTCAGGCTCCGATAGAGGAGCAGGGCCACGCCGTTCGAGTGGGCAAGGGCCATGAGACGCGGCCAGTGGATCCCCTCTGCGATCAGGGCAGTGATCCTGTCAACCCCGTCAGGCTCAAGGTGGGTGCGTGCGCAGCAGAGCAGGAGTTCCGCTTCGCGGCTCTGGGGTGGAACTTCGGGCATCGCAGCCAGGCCTCGATGAGGCGAATCCCCTGGGACAGCCGAAGCCGGTCGGGGGCGTTCTACAGGTCGTAGAGGCCGTCATCGTGGCTCGGTGCGCCGCCCACTCCACCGTCTGGGCCACCTTCGCCAAAGGCGTCCTGCATCTCCTCCTCGACTTTCTCGGGGTCCTCGCCTGCCTCAAGGCGGCGGATCATCTCGTCCATCTCCGGCTCCAGGCTCTCGCCGCTGGCGTCGGACAACCGCCGCATGACGGCAGCCAGTTGCCGCGGGTTGTTCTCGTCAATGGACTCCATGTCGCGCGCCAGTTCGGCCATTGTGCGTTCCATGCGCGCCTCTTCCGCCGGGCTCAGATCGTCGGTCGCATCGGGCGCGGGGGATTCCACTGCCTTGGAGCGTTCGCCGTGCTTTCGTCCCGCCGCGAACAGCGAAACGAGCCTGGTCATTCTCCTGCCACCGCATTTGGGGCATACCGGTTTGCGCTTCGACGCTTCAGGCGTGCGCGCGAGAAAGTCGAAAACCCGATTGCAGTCCTCACAGAGGAACTCGTACATTGGCATGGCCAAAGCCTCCTGGCTCTGGTGGCGACAAGGTGCTGAGATGGACCTCCCCCTTCCGATGGTAACGCCTCATGCCTGTCGAGTCAAGCGTGCGCGAGTGCGCGCGAGTGGCCATTAATCGTTCGCTAAGGACGGGAGGAGTCCAGTGGCGGAGAGCCGGAAGGGGCCTTGTGAGGCGCGAGGGTTGGGGTCAGATGCCGCAGAGGGTTGTCTTGTCGCCCCAAATAACTCGCCACGATTCTCGCTCGATGTGGCCACAAGCGTCTCGCTTGTGGAACCTCACCAGTAGCCCCACGCACGGCAAGCGGGACGCTCGCCGCTACAACTGGCAAGCCGACGCCGCGCACGTGATCGAGCGAGGATCGTGGCGAGTTATCCAGAAGCCCCCGGCCATGGGCTTCCGCGGCCGGAGCAGGCCGCAGCGGATGAGTCCCCCCGCCTTCGCGAAGATCGGCGCAGGACGGCCCGTCCGCTCAACGAGGCCGTTCAGGGTGGTACCCAAGGGGGCAGTTCCGCATCGTGGGCGCCACCCTCAAGCGGCAGCTTGAGGGTGCTCTTCCCGCTCGTGCCGCGCAGCAACCCGAGAAGGCGGGCCAGACCCCAGCCACTTGAGCACTTCGGGTTGATACGAGGCCGAGGCGGCCCGGTAGTTCACCTGCCCCCCTGGGCAACGGCGCGAAGGCCCGCCTGAGCCGTCAGCCCCCCCTCGCCCTCCGCCTCCTCCAGCACGAACGGCATCGCCCCGTACTGCCGGCGAACCGCTCCCTGCGCCTTCCTCGCATTGCCCATCGATTCTTCGCCCCACTGGTGAACCCTTCTGATACATACCTTCGCCCGCTGAACGCACCATGCCACATCAGAACCTGAGGTCCAACACTCTTGGAGATCCACTATCGAACGATCGGGGGCGCCCTTGCAATCGAGCCAGCGAGCCTGCATAATCGAGCGAACAGCCGGAGGCGAGTGCCATGCGCGTACCACCCTGCCCTGCCCTTCTGCTCGCCGCTCTGTCGGCGACGTTCGCGTGTGCGGGAGCGCTCGACGTTGGGCAGCAGACCCGCGCGCAGGTCGAGGCCGACTGGCTGGCCCAGGCCGCACGCATGAGGCACCCTGCGGCGCCCGCAGCACTCACGCCCGCGCTGATCCGCGCCGAGACCGAGCGGGCGAAAGCCCTCGCCAACCGCGTGCTGGGAATTGCTCGCGGTGGCGCAGGCGCCCCGCCTGCGGGCCACAGGCAAGATGTCTGTGCCACCCTCGAGAAGGCGTTGGGCGAGCTGGCGAGGCTCGAGCAACAACTCGCCGCCGTGGAGACGAGAGGGGACACCGTCGTCCAGCCCGTGGCGCGCGAGCTGTACCTCAGCGTCCGCCGCGCCAAGCGCTCCATCGCCTTCGCCAACCCGCTGCTGGACTTCGACAAGCTGCTCTTCATCACTCGGCACGACACCGCGGGCGTGTTTCACATGTGCGACCAGTTCTACGGCTGCAACGCGCGCCCGGGCGGCGGTCTTTTCGCGCTGCACGACCCGTTCGGCGAGAGCCCGAAGCTGGTGAATCTGCTCGAGAACGTCCCGGTCGAGAAAGGGCGCCTGGCCGGCCGCACCCTCGCCGGCGGCGCCTTCCTGTCACCCGACCTTTCGTTCGACGGCCGCATCCTCCTCTTCGCCCACTCCCAGGCCACGGCCTTCGCCAAGTCGGGCGGCAAGGAAACCTACCTCTGGGGGCCTGAGATCAGCTACCACCTCTTCCGCTGCAACGCCGACGGCACCGGCCTGGTTCAGCTCACCGATGGCCACCCCGACGACTTCGACCCCTGCTGGCTGCCCAGCGGCCGCATCGCGTTCGTCACCACCCGCCGCGGCGGCTACCTGCGCTGCGGCCGCCACTGCCCCGTCTACACGCTCTTCGGCATGGAGGCCGACGGCTCGGATATCCAGCCCCTCTCCTATCACGAGACCCACGAATGGCACCCCAGCGTCGCCCACGACGGCAGGCTCGTCTACAGCCGCTGGGACTATGTGGACCGCGACACGAACATTGCGCATCACCTCTGGACCTGTTACCCCGACGGGCGCGACCCGCGCTCGTTCCACGGCAACTACCCCGCGAGACGCGAGTCGAGGCCCTGGATGGAGATGAACATCCGCGCCGTGCCCAACTCGGCCAAGTTCGTCGCCGTCGCCGCCGCCCATCACGGCCACGCCTATGGGTCGCTCGTGCTCATTGACCCACGCCGGCCCGACGACGGGGTGATGAGCCAGCTCGAGCGCCTCACGCCCGACTGCCTCTTTCCCGAGGCCGAGGGCCGCCCCATCGCCAGGTTCATGCAATACGGCACCCCGTGGCCTTTGAGCGAAGACGACTACCTGGCCGCATACGACGCCGACGCGAAGAACCGCGGCATCTACTGGCTCGACCGCTTCGGCAACCGCGAGCTGATCTACCGCGACCCTGCTATCTCGTGCTCCGACCCCATCCCGCTGCGGCCGCGGCCCATGCCGCCCGTCATCCCCGATGCCACAACCCAGACCGCCCGCAGCCGTGTGGCACAGCCGCCCTCGGCTGTGGCCACCATCGCCGTGGTAAACGTGTACGACAGCGACTTTGATTGGCCGGCCGGCAGCAAGGTCGCCGCGCTGCGCGTCATCCAGTTGCTTCCCAAGTCCACCCCGCCGCCCAACGTGCCGCGCGTGGGTTGCGCCGACCAGACGAATGCCCGCGCCGTGCTCGGCACCGTGCCCGTCGAGAGCGATGGCAGCGCCTGCTTCGAGGCCCCCGTGGGCAAGCCCCTCTACTTCCAGGCCATCGACGAACGGGGGCTGGCTGTCCAGTCCATGCGCTCGGCCACCTACGTGCACCCCGGCGAGTGCCTGGTGTGCCAGGGCTGCCACGAGCGCAAGAGCACCACGAACCCAGCAGGCGGGGCATCTCTGCCTGTGGGCGGGGCGTCTCTGACCCGCGTTCCTCTGGCCCTCCGCCGGGCGCCCTCCCCCATTCAGCCCGACGTCGAGGGATCGAACCCCTTCAACTACCCCCGGCTCGTCCAGCCCGCACTCGACCGCAACTGCGTGGCCTGCCACACCGAGAAGAACGCCCTCGACCTCACGGGAGCTCTCGACGGGCCGTTCACCCGTTCATACAAGAACCTGGCCGCCAGGTACGGCTTCTACTTCGACGTCAGCAATGGCTCGATCAACCGCGGCGTCCACGGCGGCAGCCGCACGGTGCCCGGCCAGTTTGGCGCGAAGGCCGCGCCCCTGATGAAATACCTCACCGAGGCCCACCACGGCGTCAACCTCAGTCCAGAAGACTTCCACCGCATCGCCCTGTGGCTCGACTGCAACAGCGAGTTCCTGGGCGCTTACGAGAACGCCCCCGCCCAGGCACGTGGCGAGGTCGTGCGCGCGACCCTGGAGTGACCCTCCCCCTCCCCTGCTGGGCCCGAGCCGACGAGCCGCGCTGAAGACCCGGGTTGCGCGGCAGGGCCTGCCGGCGTAGAATCGCCGCACGTCGGCAGGCATTGCCTGTCCCCCACAGAACCCGCAGCGGAGCATGGCACGATGAGCGGACTCTTCGGCGTGGTGGCGAAGGAGGACTGCTGGGACTACTTGTTCTACGGCACCGACTACCAGTCGCACCTGGGCACTGAGTTCGGCGGCCTGGCGGTGGCGAACGGCGCCAGCATCACGCGGCGAATCCACACGATCAGCCAGGCGCAGTTCAAGAGCCGCTTCTACGACGAGCGCGAGAGCCTGCCCGGCCGCCTCGGCATCGGGGTCATCAGCGCCAACGACCCGCAGCCGATGATGCTCCTCTCCCGCTTCGGCGAGTTCGCGGTGTGCATAGACGGCAACATTGTGAACCGTGACGCCCTGGTGAAGGAACTCCACGCGATGGGCGTGTCGTTCGGCGACCCTGTGCGTGGCAAGGTGAACTCTGCGGAACTGGTCGCCCGCCTCATCAGCCTGGGTGACGACCTCGTGGACGGCATTCACAAGATGTACGCGAGGATCGAGGGCGCCGTCTCGGTGCTGGTGCTGACCCCCGACGGCGTGTACGCGGCGCGCGACAAGCTGGGCCACAGCCCCCTCGTCGTCGGCTCCGACGGCAACGCCTGGGCCGTCGCCACCGAGTCCACCGCCTTCCCCAACCTCGGGCTTGAGGTGAAGAAGTTCCTCCTGCCCGGCGAGATCGTGCGCATCACCGCCGACGGCATGGAACAGCGCGAGAACGGATGTGAGAGCGACCAGATCTGCTCGTTCCTGTGGATCTACACGGGCTTCCCCGCCTCTCATTACGAGGGGATCAGCGTCGAGCGCGTGCGCGAGAACAGCGGCATGTCGCTGGCCAGGGGCGACGACGTGGAGGCCGACTTCGTCTCGGGCGTGCCGGATTCGGGCATCGCGCACGCCATCGGCTACGCGATGGGCCGCAAGATCCCCTATCGCCGCCCGCTGGTGAAGTACACGCCCGGCTACGGCCGCAGCTACACGCCCCCGTCGCAGGAGATCCGCGACCTGGTGGCCAAGATGAAACTCGTGCCGATCGCCGACGTCATCCGCGGCCATCGCATCGTGATCTGCGACGACTCGATCGTCCGCGGCACGCAGTTCAAGAACTTCACCGTCAAGAAACTCTGGGAGAGCGGGGCGCGGGCGGTCCACGTCCGCATCGCCTGCCCCCCCCTCATGTTCCCCTGCCGCTACAACATTTCCACGCGCAGCATAGACGAGTTGGCCGCCCGCAAGGCCATCCACGCCATCGAAGGCCGGGCCATCGAGGACGTGTCCGAGTACCTTGACCCCACCTCCGACAAGCATCGCCAGATGGTGGACTGGATCGCGAAGGACCTCACCGTCACGTCGCTGAAGTACCAGACGCTCGACGACATGGTGGCCTGCATCGGCCTGCCGAAGGAGAAGCTCTGCACCTATTGCTGGAACGGCTGCGGGAAGGGCTAGATAGCTCGCCACGACTCTGAATCAACATGTGCGGGGCCTCCGCGCCCCGCCGCCTCCTCGGCCTGCTCGCGGGGCACAGAGCCCCCGCCCACAAGCTCTCGCGCCCACAGAGCGGAACAGCGGCGGCGCAGCTGCCTTCCTCAGCCGCTGATTCCAGATCGTGGCGAGACATCTGTAGCGGAGTGCGGGCCAGGCGAGCCGGCGCCTACTTCGCGCGTCGGCTGGTTCGGCGGGCCTCGCGCGCGGCCCGGCGCTGCGCGCGCCGTTCGGACAGCCTGGCGCGCTCCGCGTGCAGGCGCTCCATCGCCCGGTCGCGCAGCCGCCGCACGGCAGGGATATCCAGGCTCAGAATCCCCAGCCCTAGCGTGATGAGCAGCAGGCCGGGGCCCGGCAGGAACAGCTCGACGATCCCGAAGAGAACCACCAGCACGCCGAAGGCCACCCGGACGGCTCGGAACGCCACACGAAGCATCGCTCACCCCTGAAGGCCCTCTGCAACGGCGACGGAGGGCATGCAGTATCCTACCAGACGCTCTGCGGGTTTCAACCGCTGCGAGTCATCGAGCGGCGCGCACACAGGCCACTTGACGCCGGCCGGGCGGCGGACTAGACTCTTACGCCATTCCGATCCAGCCTCCCCAGGAGCCCTTCCGTGCTGCGGTATGCCTTGACGATCTTCCTCAGCGCGTTCCTGCTCTTCCAGGTGCAGCCCCTCATCAGCAAAGTGATCCTGCCGTGGTTCGGCGGCACGCCGGCGGTGTGGACCACAGCGATGCTGTTCTTCCAGGTGCTGCTGCTCGGCGGCTATGCCTACGCGCACGTGGTGGCGACAAAGGTGCCGGCCCGCCGCCAGGCGACCGTGCACCTGGTCGTGCTGGCTATCGCCGCCCTGCTGCTGCCGATCCTGCCGGGCGAGCACTGGAAGCCCACCAGCGACGGTGCGCCCACGTGGCAGATCCTGCTGCTGCTAAGCGCGTGCGTGGGCATGCCCTACTTCGTACTGGCCTCGACCAGCCCGCTGATGCAGGCCTGGTTCAGCCGTACGCACCCGGAGCGTTCGCCGTACCGTCTCTACGCGCTCTCGAATGTCGGGTCGCTGCTGGCGCTGCTGACGTTCCCCTTCGTCTTCGAGCCGAGGTTCACCCTGCACAGCATGGGCATGGCCTGGTCGGTGGCGTTCGGCGTTGCGGCGCTGATGGCCGCGTACTGCGCATTGCAGATGCGCCGCGTGGAGCCCGCGGCCGACGAGGCCCGCCCCGCCCCCAATCCGGTGGACGACGACAGGCCGACCCTCATCCGCCGCCTACTGTGGCTCGTGCTGCCAGCCTGCGGCTCGACCATGTTCCTCGCCGTGACCAATCAGATGTGCCTCGACGTAGCCGTGGTGCCCTTCTTCTGGGTGTTGCCGCTGAGCCTCTACCTGCTCACCTTCGTCATCTGCTTCGACAACGAGCGATGGTACTTCCGCCCCGTCTTCTGGGTCCTGATGGTCGGCGGCGTATGGGCGATTCTATGGCTGATGCACAAGGGCGTGGACGCCGACGTGACCATCCGCCAGATGTTGGCCTTCGTGGGGCTCGGCGCCTGGGCCGAGGGCCTCGGCGACCCCGCGGTGGTGTGGACCCAGATCCTCGGCTACTCGATGGGCCTCTTCGCCTGCTGCATGGTGTGCCACGGCGAGCTGGTGCGGCTGAAGCCCAGCCCGCGGCACCTGACGGGCTTCTACCTCCTCGTGTCGGCCGGCGGGGCGCTCGGCGGCGTCTTCGTGTCGCTGATCGCGCCGAGAGTCTTCGACACCTACCTCGAGCTCCACATCGGCCTGTGGGCCACGTGCGCGCTGGCGATGGCCGCCTTCTGGATGGACAAGAAGCCGCATCTCCGCTGGCCGGTTCCGTGGGCCGCCGCGCTGGGGGTGGCGGTGTACTTCCTCGTCGCCGCCGCCGTACTGCTCTTCGCGCCCTTCGGGTGGCTCACGCTCGGCGGCACCAAGCCGCTGGCCGCGCCCGAGTTGCTCAGCCTCTGGGCGGGTGTGGGCGTGCTCGTCTCGGGAGTTTGCGTGTTCGTCGAGCGGAGCGGCCTTCGGCGCTGGGGGTGGCTGGGAGCGGCCGCGGGGTTTCTCGTTCTGGCTGCCGCGCTGCATCTGGCGCCCATCGGCGGCTCGCCCGAGCACAGCGAGAGCCCGGGGGCCTGGCTGCGCGCGCCCCACATCCTGGGCCTCTGGCTGCTGGGCGCCGCCGTTGTGCTGGCCCTCTGGCAGCGGGCGTGGCTATGGACTCTGTGCCTGCCGGCCTTCGTGGCGGCGCTGGCCGTTCTGGGCCTCGACCTGGGGGGGATCGCTTCCGACGCGATGGGCAGCGCCATTTCGATGTCGCGCAACTTCTACGGCGTCCTCAAGGTGGGCAAGTACCACGAGGGCGACCCCGACCGCGAGCAGCTCATCCTGAGCCACGGGCGCATCAACCACGGCGCACAGCTCACCTCGGTCGAGGGCCGCCGCCGGCCCATCACCTACTTCGGCGAGAACAGCGGCATCGGCCTCGCCCTGCTCCACGGAGCCTGCGACCCCGAGAAGGGCATGCGCGTGGGAGTCCTGGGCCTCGGCACCGGCACGATTGCCGCCTACGGCAAGAAGGGCGACGTCTATCGCTTCTACGAGATTAACCCGCGCGTCATCGAGCTCTCGGGCCGCAAGGGCACCGATTGCCCCGACCCCATCTTCACCTACCTGACCGACAGCGAGGCCGACTGCGCGTGCGTGCTGGGCGACGGCCGGCTGTCTCTCGAGCGCCAGCCCAGCCAGCAGTTCGACCTGTTGGCGATGGATGCCTTCTCGAGCGACGCTGTGCCCGTGCATCTGCTCACCCGCGAGGCGTTCGACATCTACCGCCGCCACATCAAGAAGGACGGCATCATCGCGGTGAACGTCACCAACCGCTTTGTGGACCTCGAGCCCGTGGTTCGGGCGCAGGCCGAGCGGCTGGGGCTGCCGTGCGTGCTCATCCGAGGCTCGAGCGACTACTACCGCGACATCTACTACTGCACCTGGATGCTCGTGACTTCGAACAAGCGCTTCCTGCTTCATCCCGACGTGCTGGCGCACACCGCCTCGGACCAGGAGGACGGCGGCGGAGGCGCCGAGAAGCGCCCGGCCATCCTGTGGACCGACGATCACAGCAACCTCTTCCGCATCCTGAAGTAGGCGGGCGGGCCACACGGGGATGAGGTAGCCCGCGCCCGAGGCTCACGCCTTGCCCGCGGCGCCGGTGAGGGTGATCCACTTCTCCACGATGGCGGCGAAGGCGGCCATGCCCTCAACGAGGGCGGAGGGCACCCAGAGCCGTTCCCCGGCGTTCCAGCGCTTGTGCATCGTCTCGCGCAGCGCGCGGTTCAACTCGCTGGCCACATTGACCTTGGCCACTCCGAGCGAGATGGCGCGGGCGAGTTGGTCGGGCGGGGTGCCGCTGCCGCCGTGGAGCACGAGCGGCACGCCGGCCGCGTCGCGCAACTGCGCCAGCCGCTCGAAGTCGAACTTCGGTGGCCGCGTGTAGTTGCCGTGCAGGTTGCCGAACGACACGGCCAGGCAGTCCACGCCCGTCGCTTCGACGTAGGCCTTGGCCTCGGCCGGGTCGCTGAGCGCCGTGTGGCCCATGCCCTCGCCGGTCACCTCGTCTACACGCCCCACGGCGCCGATCTCGCCTTCGACCGTGACGCCGCGCGGCCGTGCCAGCTCGACGACGCGGCGGAGGGCCGCCGCGTTCTCGTCGAACGGCCTGGTCGAGTAGTCGAGCATCACCGCGGTGAAGCCGGCCGCGAGGCAGCCTTCAACGGCTTCCATCGAGTTGCCGTGGTCGAGGTGCAGGGCAGCCGGCACGTCGTAATGACCCGCAATGGCGCGAGCAGTGTCGGCCAGGGCCGCGTACGACAGCAGCCCCTCGCCCGGCCCGCTCATCAGGATCACCGGCGCGCGGCAGGTCTCGGCCGCATGCAGCACGGCGTTCACGGTTTCGGCGTTCCACACGCAGAACGAGGGCACGGCATAGCCGCGCGCCCGCGCGTCCGACAAGAGGTCGGCCACTGGCACGAACTTCACGGGTGTCCTTTCGGTCTATGGCCTCCCGAAGGTTCCAGTACCTTCGGGAGGGTAACGGGGGGGCGCGGTCTCACGGGGCCTCGCCCCAGTCGGGGATGTCGAGAAGCGCTCCGTCGCGGAGGGCCGACTTGTGCGCCATGATGCCTGGAGCGAAATAACGGACGGCCTCCCAGGCGTGGATCGCGGGCCGGCGGCCGTGGGCGATGGCGTCCACGAACTCGTGGACGAGATAGGCGTGCGAACCGCGGTGGCCGCCGTAGACCGCGGCGTCGGAGTCCACGCCGCGGCGCCAGGCGGCGAAGACGTCGGGCGGCAGCGGGTCGCGCATCTGCTCGACAGAGAGCGGCGTGGCGCCCTGCTTCGTCATCCAGTGGCCGCCGCCCACGTGGCCCTCGACGAAGCACCCGTCGGTGCCCCAGAGCTGGAAGCCCTCGCGGCCGGGATGGCCGATGCGGCGGTGCTCGCAGATGCGCACCGTGGCGCCGTTGGCGCACTGGAAGAGGGCCGTCTCGTTGCTGATCACGTTGCCGCCCTCGGTTTCGGGGCGGAACCAGTCGTCGTTGGGGTGCACGTAGCCGAAGGCGGCCACCTTGGTCATGCGCGTGCGCATCACCGAGAGCGGCCCGCCGATCGAGTGGCTGGGATAGTGCATGGGCACGCCGCCGCTCTTCGACGGGTCCCAGTCCTTGCCCCAGCGGTTGCGCGCCACCTCGCGCAGGCTGCACCCGGGCGAGTCAATGTCGTGCAGGTACTCGCCCTCGCCATAGACGAAGCGGCCGAAGGCCCCCTCGGCGGCGCGGCGGCGGCAGTACATCGCCTCGGGATGGTAGTACGAGGTCTCGCCGAGCATGTAGTGCAGGCCCGTGCGGCGCGCGGCGGCGACCAGTTTGTCGCACCAGTCGAGCATCGCGTCGCCGTCCTCGAGCGAGATGACGGGCACGGCGGAGTAGACGTGCTTGCCCGCCTCGAGGGCCTGGATGGCCTGCGGGGCGTGGAGCCAGTGCTGGGTGAAGAGCGCCACGGCCTGGAGGTCGCTGCGCAGGATGGCGTCGAGGCTGGGATAGGTCTCCGCCACCTGGTGGCGTTCGGCCGCGGCGCGCAGCCGCTCGGGACTCACGTCGCACAGGGCGAAGCGCTCGACGAGCGGGTGGTCGCGGAACAGCCGCACGAAGCCCGAGCCGAACGAGCCGACGCCCACAAGGCCGATGCTGATGCCCATGTTCTCGCCTTTCGCGCTGCTGCCCTCCCGAGCGTTCCAGTACGTTCGGGAGGGTATGGCCATGCATGAACGCCGCGGCAGACAGACTACCCTCCCGAAGGGATGGGAACCTTCGGGAGGGAAGAGGTTACTCGGCCAGTTCCACGACCAGACTCTTCATCGTCGGCTTCGACGCGCAGAAGATCGTGTAGGTTTCGGTCGGCTTCGAGGCCACGTGGACGTCGCGCTTCTCGGCGCCGCCCTCCCGAACGTTCCAATACGTTCGGGAGGGTATGGCCATGCATGAACGCCGCGGCAGACAGACTACCCTCCCGAAGGGATGGGAACCTTCGGGAGGGAAGAGGTTACTCGGCCAGTTCCACGACCAGACTCTTCATCGTCGGCTTGGATGCACAGGTGATCTTGTAGGTCTCGGTCGGCTTCGAGGCCACGTGGACGTCGCGCTTCTCGGCGCCGCCCTCGTCCCACGTGTAGGTCACTTTGACGGGGCGGAAGCCGCCGTGGGGCTCCAGGTAGTCGGCGTCAATGCGCGTCTGATAGATCATCGCGACCGTGCGCTGCGCGCCCGTGTAGCGGACGAGGGCCGACTTCGTGTTCGCGGGAACCTGATCCAGGACAAAGTACTTGCCGTGGTTGCGAGTCGGACCCTCGCAACGGCCGATGGGCTGCCACGTCTTGCCGCCGTCGAACGACGCCGCGATATCCCACGAATCCTTCGGGTCGCGGGCGCGGTAGTAGATGCCCACGCGCAGGCGGGTGATGTCGCCCGGTGTCTCGACGGGGAACGTCACCTCGCCCGTCGCGGCCGAAAGCACGAGCAGGTCGTCCTTGATGTTCTTGCGCTCGGGATGGAAGTCGGTGTAGAGGACCTGCTTGCCCTTGTTCTTGGGGTCGGTGGAGCCCTCGATGGTGATGGTACCCTCGGGCGGCTCGGCACAGAAGGTGATTGTGTTCTCGCCGCGGTCGAGCGCGGGCAGGGGCCGCTGCGAGTGCTGAATGTCGTGGGCGATCTTCAGGGCGTCGAGGCCCGTGCCCGCGCCCTTCAGTGTGAACTTCAGGCGATAGTCGTAGCGGCGGTAGACGTGGGGCTTGAGATCGAGCTTCTGATCGCCCGAGGCCGTGAACTTGCCGATCTCCTTCCAGTCGAGGCCGTTGTTGTCGGAGAAGGCGACAACAACTTCGCCGCCCGCGCCGACGAGGGCCATGAGCGTCAGTTCGCCGCCGAGGCAGACGTAGCTCGATGGCATGCGCAGGACGAGTGTGGCCGGCTTCGCGGCGTCTTTCACGAAGAGGGCTGGGCCAGTCTTGCCTTCGCCCTGGAAGCCCAGATTCTCGCACGTGAGCGCCGCGGCCGCGAGCGAGCCGTCAGTCAGCGGAGGCTCGTACTCGAGCGTGCCGTTGCCCACGCGGCCGTTGGCCAGGTCGCCGTAGCGCGGGGTGTAGACCATGAACTTCTCGCCCGGCTTCATCGCCAGGCAGCCGGGGGCGCCGCCGGCTCCGTCCTGGTTCACGTGCAGGCCCTTGTGGCCCCAGTTGCGCGTGAGGCGCTCGCCGGAGCGGAGCTGCACGTTCACCTGGTAGCCCACTGTGTAGCCGCACTCGTAGGCGAACAGCATCGAGCCGTCGTACTCCTGCATCGTCGAGTACCAGCCGTGGGTCTTGGCGGGGAGCCAACCCGTCGCGTCGTAGAAGGGGCAGTTGGCCAGGAGCGCCGGGCCGCGCTTCCAGCCCGTCCAGCCGTTCTCGGCGTGGAACTTGCGGAGCTTGGCGTCGTCGCCCTTGAAGCCGGGGTTCTTCTCATACCAGTCCTTGATCGCCGCGGCGATCTCCTCGACGCTCGCGAGGTCGCCGTCGGGCTTCGGGAAGTAGTTGATGAGCGACGCATCGAGCAGGTGCCACTTGCCGCCCCAGGACACTTCGGGCACGACGTGGGCCTGAATCGTCCACCCGCGGGCCTCCAGGCCGGCGGCGCGTGCGAGCGATTGCACATGGGAGGCCGCGTTGCCACACATCGAGTAGCCGTAGACGTTGAACATCTTGATCGCATCGAGCACGGCGTTCTCGAGCTGAAGGAACTCGACGGGCGGTGCGTCCTGGTGCTGGAAGCGCACGACCGATTCCCACACGGCCAGCGCCTTCTCGCGGTCGGACATGCCGTCCTTGATGAACGACTTCCTCCAGGCGTCGAGGCTCGAGACGTCCTCCACCTTGTCCGAGAGCACCTTCACGTGGCTCACGATGCCGACGGCCTTCGGTGCGTCGCCGGCCGCTGCCGCCGCGCCCGCAGCGGCCAGTGCATTGGCGGCCAGCGTCCACACGACTCGCTCGCGCAGCGTCATGGTCTGCTCCTTTGTTCGGGCCAATCGAGCGCACATTATAGAGCGCCCCGCCGTGGCTTTCCAGTGGCGCTCTCCAGTCCGCGGAGGGCCGGGTGCGGGCCGGAATTGCAGGTGGCTGCGGGAGCTCCGAAGGAGCGAAAGGGGATAGCGCAGGGCGAGGCTGTGGGCGGGATGTCCACATCCCGCGAAGCCCGCGATGCCTCGCGGGACGGGGACGTCCCGCCTACAGGGGACGAACTGTCTCGGGGGCGATCTGGTTCCCAGGCGTTGCCCTGAACTTTACGCTACGAGCCGTTCAGGCGGAAGAGAGGAGCGATGCACCTACATTTCCGGCCCGCACCCCGGAGGGCCCCGTGGCTTGCAGGCGTCGCCGCGCCAGGCTATGATGCCGTGCATTGTCTTGCGCAACGCCGTGTTGGGGGGTCAGTCGCATGGACGCCAGACACGCGCCGCTGGCATTCCTGCTCGCCGCTGCGTTAGGAGCACCGGCCATGGGAGCTTCCGCGCTCGACGACCTCTTGCGGCTGCGCGACGGACGCAGCCGGCGGGTGTCCTCGACTGCCAGGCTGCCGGACGGACGCCCCGACCCCGACAGCAATGCCGACAACGTCACCGTGCCGCCGGGCAAGACGCACGTGCTGGCCGACCTCAAAGGGCCGGGCATCGTGACGCACCTGTGGATGACCTTCCTCGGCCCCGAGCCGCACCCCTGGGCGCCCAACGGCGCGGCCAACCACCGCGAAATGGTGCTCCGCATCTTCTGGGACGGCCGAAAGGAGCCCGGCGTCGAGGCCCCCGTGGGCGACTTCTTCGCCGCGCCGTTCGGCCAGCGGATGGCGGTGAACAGCCTGCCCGTGGCCGTCGAGGGCGGCGCATCCTACAACTGCTTCTGGCCCATGCCCTTCGCAAAGTCCGCCCGCATCGAGGTCGAGAACGACGGCGACAAGGCCATCGCGCTCCTCTACTACAACGTGGACTGGGTTCAGAAGGAGAGCCTGTCGCCCGACACGCCCTACTTCCACGCCCAGTACCGCCAGGACTACCCGCTGAAGGAGGGCGGCGGCGACTACCTCGTCTTCGAGACCGAGGGCCGCGGCCACTATGTGGGCACCGTGCTCGGCGTGCGCTCGCGCAGCCCGGGCTGGTTCGGCGAGGGCGACGAGAAGATCGCCATTGACGACGACACCGAGCCCACCGTGTGGGGCACGGGCACCGAGGACTACTTCCTGTGCGCCTGGGGGCTGCGGACGTGCGGCTTCCCCTACTTCGGCGTGCCTTACACCGACGGCGGCCACGTGCTCGGCGGCAGGACGTGTGCCTATCGCTGGCACATCGCCGACCCCATCGTGTTCCAGAAGAAGATCCGCGTCGCCATCGAGCGCATGGGCTGGATCTCAGTGGACGAGAACCCGAAACACGAGAGCACGAGCTGGAACGAGCGGCAGGACGATTACTCGAGCGTCGCCTTCTGGTATCAGCTCGGCGAGCCCAAGCGGTTTGCCAAGGTGCCCCCCTGCGCCGAGCGGCGCTTGCCGGAGATTGACATCATCATCCGCGGCAGCGATCTTGCCGATAGCTTCCCGCGGGTTCTGAACCCGCGGGAGCTTGGGCCGCGGGAGGCCGGGCCGTACCACGGAGCGGGCCCGGCCATCGTGCAGAAAGGCGGGCAGTGGACCGATTATGCCCAGATGCTCTACCAGCCGCCATCGGCGAAGGACGCCTGGGTCGAGGTCCCTTTCGAGGTCAAGCGCCGCGAGCCGCGCCGCCTCGTGCTCAGGCTCACCACGTCGTACGACTTCGGCACCTACGAAGCGTATCTCGACGGCGTGAAGGTCGGGGAACGGCTTGACCTCTACAGCCCGGATATCCAGGTGCGCGAGTTCCCGCTCCTCGACCTGTGGCTCGACGCCGGCCCGCACAAGCTGCGCCTGGTGTGCGTGGGCAAACGCGACGCCTCGACCGGCCACTGGCTCGGCCTCGACTCGCTGCGCCTGCGCGAGCGCCGACCCCGCGTCGAGCGCTACGGCTGGGACAAAGAGGCCGACTGGCGAAAGAAGCCCGTGCTCTACTGAGGGAGGCCAATGGCCATCAAGAGGCGAGAGCGCAGGTCATTGGTGATGGCCCTGCTGCCAACCCGGCCCCCTTCTCGTGGCTGAGCGTGGGCATAGCGAATCAGTTCGCGAAGAGCGTCGAGCAGGGGATCGCCGAAGCGCTTGCCCCAGCCTTCCTCGACAATCTTTCTTCGCAGGTTGAGGACCGTCTCAAGCAGCAGGTCAGCGCTGGCTCTGACAAAGCCTCGCCCCCTTCCCTTGAGGCACTCAGGTAACTGCGCGCTCACCTTGCCCGTAAGGCGCTGTTCAGCCTTGCTTCGGGCATCCTCGTCGGGGAATCAAACGTTGCCGACGAGATAGAACTCAAGGGCATTGACGTCTTCAATCGCTGGCAACCACCTCGCCTGGTCCTTCCGCCACAGACGGCCTAGGTTGGCCAGTGCAACACCGTGCATGCGCCAACCTGACCAGCCCTGCCCATCCCCACGATCCACATACACGCGCTGGGCCGGCCCTCGTGCCTTGCACTCTGCGATGCGGACCGTTCCATCACCTCGGACCGCTACGACATCCACATCAGAGTACCCGCCCTTCAGACGCAGAGGATGCCGGACCACCGTGAGGAAGCCATCCAGGCGCCAGGCGCTGGCGACAAGGGATTCGAGAGCCATCGCTTCCATTGACGCACCCTCCCATTCCAGTCAAGTTGTGAGAAGCGCGGCGGGGCACCGGCGGCTACGTGGCCTGCAACGCCTTGGCGCGGCGCGATGCGCTGCGTTTCTGGCGCGTGAAGCGCACGGAGCGCAGCAGGGCTCGCTCGACTGCCGGCGGAAAACCCACCAGGGCGAAGTAGCTGGCAGGGTAGAGGTAGTCCTCGCCCTCATTGTCAATTACCCGGAGGTAGTCCGATCGCGCCGCGCTCTCATCGGGCAAGACGCGATAGACCCTGCGCAGTGTGAGCAGATCCGGGTCATCCGTGTGCAGACACAGGGCAAACTTGACTTCAGGCTGTCGGCGGCTCGTGGTCATCTCCTTAGTCCAGGAAGCGCTTGATCCTGGTCTTCTTGCGACCGATCCCGTGGGCCTCGAACCAGTGCAATTCGGCGCGGCGCATCGTGCCGTTTGCCAGACGCACGGTCGCGAAGCCCTTGAGCTTCCGCCAGCGACCGGTGCCATACCGCTTGCGCAACAGCGAGGCGATCCGCACCCCGCCGCCGGCGGCGATGATCTCGATGTCCGTGATGTCACCGACCACGGTAAACTGCATCGGCTTGCATTATCGCGCAGCGCCCGAAGGGATGCAAGCTCCACCAGTTGCAGCGGACCGGTCGGCGTGATAGAGTCTCACCCCACAACAGCCTCGTTCGGTCTGGGCAGAGGGACACTGAGTGTGTAGAATCGTTGACTTCCACACCCACGCCTTTCCCGACGGGCTGGCCAAGCGGGCTATCGCCACGCTCGAGGCGCAGCCAGGCAACGCCAAGGCCGTGTCCGACGGCACGATCGGGGCGCTGCTGCGCTCGATGGACGAGGCGGGCATCGCCACCTCGGTGGTGGCCTGCATCGCCACGAAGCCCGACCAGTTCCCCTCGATCCTCAAGTGGTGCCTGAGCATCGCCTCCGACCGCATCGTGCCCTTCCCGTCGTTCCACCCCTTCGACCCCGAGGCGCTTCAGCGCATTGACGCCGTGCGCGAGGCGGGCTTCAAGGGCATCAAGCTCCACCCCTACTACCAGGGCTTCGAGATGGACGACCCGCGCCTGCTGCCGGTCTACGAGCGGCTCCAGGAGAGCGGCCTCCTCCACCTCAGCCACACGGGCTTCGACACCGCCTTCCCCCGCATCCGCAAGTGCGACGCCGTGCGCGTCCTGCGCCTCCTCGACCGCTTCCCGCGCCTGCGGCTCGTCACCTCGCACGTGGGCGGCTGGATGGACTGGGCCGAGTCGCGCAAGCACCTCGTCGGCCGGCCCATCTACATGGAAATCTCGTATTCGATGGAATTCATGAGCGACGACGAGGCCCGCGAAATCCTCCTCGGCCATCCGAAGGAGTATCTCCTTTTCGGCACCGACTCGCCCTGGTCGAGCCAGAAGGCCGCCGTCGAGCGCCTGTTGAGCCTCCGCCTCGGCCCCGAGCGCGAGGCCGCGCTGTTGTGGGAGAATGCCCGGCGGTTGTTGGAGTGACCCCGATCCCAACGCGAGACGCGGAACGCGAAGCCGCTTTCTCAGGGCTTCAGTTCTGTGAGTTCTGGGAGTTCTGGGTGGGAGTTCTGGGGCCACCTTACTCAATCGTTTCAGTTCTGGAGAGTTCTGGGCAGTAGAGTTCTGGGGCCACCTTACTCAATCCCGGCCGCTCGTGCCGGACGCCGCACGACCGAACGCCCGGGCCGCCGTTGCTGCCGGAAGACGGGGGCCAGCGCGCGAAGGGTGGCGTTGACGCTGGCGCTGTCGGGGAAGACGTCGAGGACCTCGGGGTCAATGACGACAACGTTGGCTCCCTGAGCGTATCGGGCGGCAGTGGCCCCCCGCACGGCGTTGGTGAAGTCGTACTCCGGCCGCATCGTGTCGCGGTCAGCGCGCGCCTTGGCCTGTTGGCTATTCTTCTTCATATCGTCTCCGTTCCGATGCCGAGGCCCGCCTTGCGGAGATCAGGCGGGTGCGCGGTGGCCTCTCCGCGAAGGCCACCACCAGAAGCCGGCGGCGGCTCGAGTTCCTAGCAGAATGCAGCGCTCCTCCTCCTCAGAGTGGTCGGGGTCCGCCATGAGAAGGGCGAGCGGGTCCTCGAACACCGTGGACGCCTCTTCAAAGGTCACGCCGTGCTTCCGGGCGTTCGACTGTGCCTTCCCTGTGTCCCACTCGAAGGTGTACCCCACTTCGCATCCTCAGCGGGTTCGGGGGCACGGCATTGACTGTAGTGACTGTAGTATACCCCGGCCCAGCCGGAATGCGAGCGACCTGGCGCGTCATCGGGGTCATGAGGGTCACTGGCCCGGTTGTGTCGCGGGGCGCAGGGTCAGCAGGTCGTCGCTGAGGACGGTGGGGCACCAGTGCTTCTCGATGAACTCGACGACGAGTTCCGTGCCCTTGTCGTGGGGCACGTGGGGCGGGCGCTTGGGGTTGTACATCGTGTCGGTGAGGTCGCGCACCAGGACGCACGGGACGCCCCAGCGGGTCATCTGCTTGATGGCAAAGGAGCGGTGGAGGACGCACATGTTGGTGTGGACGCCGAAGAGGATGAGGGTCTTGATGCCGCGTTGCTGAAGGAGGTTGTAGACCTCGCCGCCCTTGTCGGTCACGGCGTCGGGCTCGGCAATCTCGATAGCAGGGTGCTCGCTCTTCCAGGCGCCGTAGACGCGGCAGGGCGGGTCCTCGGTGCAGCCCTGGTCGCTCGCGTCAATGGGCAGGGGCGGGTCGGGCAGCTTCTTCGGCTCGGGCGGTGTCACCTGCGGCGCGGCCTGAGCACGCTTGCGCTGGGGCGTGCCCTCGTAGAACCTCATCGTGTCGCTGGGCGCGTGGATGATCAGCACGCCCTGCGAGCGGAGGAACTTGACGACCTCGGCCATGCGCGGCAGCATCTTGGCCAGGCGTTCGTTCGCCCCCTGGCACCAGTGCTTGTCCCACACGTCGCACAGCAGGAGCGCCGTCTCGGCGGGGACCAGTTCTTTCTGCGTGACGGTCTCCTTCCACTGGCCGCTGCCGGACGGCTCCTCGATGCGCGTCTGCAGGTTGAGGCGGAGCACGCCCTGCTTCTCTGCCATCTTCGCTTCTCCTGCCGTCGCCACGGCCAGCAGTGTGGAAAGGCATGCCAGCATCGCCCACCATCGGGTCATCTTGTGCCTCCTCACCTGAGGCTGCGACGTTACCCTCCCGAACACATTGGAACGTTCGGGAGGGCGCCTGCTCCCTCCCCTCCCGAAGGTTCCAATACCTTCGGGAGGGTAATCCTGCTTGTCCCCGTCCTGATGCCCGCTATAATAAGGGGGCGCGCCCTGTGACGCAAGGAGGCGACGAGATGAGTCTGTTCGCAGTCCTGGGCCTGCTGGCTGCCGCGGCCTCTGCCGAGGAGTGGAAGGCGCCGCCGATCCAACTGCCGAAGCCTCTCAAGCACCCCGTCATCGCCGCCACGCCCGAGGAGTTGGGCCGGCTGCGGGCCGCGCTCAAGGCCACCGGGCCGGCCCACGATGCCGTGGCCCGCGTGGTGAAGCAGGCCGATGAGGCGCTGAGCAAGCCCCTCGCCTTCCCGCCGCGCGGCGGCCAGCACAACCAGTGGTACCAGTGCGACAAGTGCCAGCTCGCCCTCAAGACGATTGACGACACGCACCACGAATGTCCCCGCTGCAAGACGGTCTACAGCGGCGAGCCCTACGACGACGTGGTCTACGAGCACCAGCACTACGCGATCATCCGCGGGGCATCCAACGCCGCCTGGGCATACGCCCTCACGGGCGAGCGGCGCTACGCCGACCACGCCGCCAAGGTGCTCCTCGGCTACGCCGAGCGCTATCTCCGGTACCCCTACCACGCCAACACGCGGAACAACCTGGCCTGGAAGATCGTCTCGGGCGGCCACCTGTTCGAGCAGACCCTCAACGAGGCGGCCAGCCTCTCTTGCGACCTCGCGCCGAGCTATGACCTCATCCACGACGCCCTCTCGCAGACCGACCGCGCGGCCATTCGCGACGGCCTGCTCGTGCCAATGCTCAAGAACATGGACAAGCACAAGGCCGGCAAGGGCAACTGGCAGACCTGGCACAACGCCGGCATGCTCGCCGGCGGCGCCGTCCTTGGCGACCTCGCCTGGGTCGAGAAGGCTATCGCGCAGCCCCACAACGGCTTCATCGAGCAGATGAAGGTCTCCGTGAGCGACGAAGGGATGTGGTACGAGAACAGCTGGGGCTATCACTTCTACACCCTTCACGCCATGACCCTGATCGCCGAATACGCGCGCCGGCTGGGCATTGATCTGTGGAGCCACCCCACGCTGCGGAAGATGTACACCCTGCCCGTCCACTACACGATGGCCGACGGCTCGCTGCCCCGCTGGGGCGACGATGTGCACGCTTCGGCCCGCGGGGCTGGCTGGCTCACGGAGTACGCATACGCCGCCACCAAGGACCCCGATCTCCTCCCCCTCCTGCCGCAAGCACCCTACTGGCAATCCGTGATGCTCGGCCGCGACCCAAGCACGAAGGCCGAGCCGCCCATCCTCACCAGCAGGGTCTTCCGCAGCGCCGGCCACGCCATCCTGCGCACCAGGGGCGAGGCCGGCCTCACCGCCGCCTTCACCTTCGGACCCTATGGCGGCTACCATGGCCACTTCGACAAGCTCTCCTTCGTCTTCTTCGGCCACAGGGAGGAGCTCGGCGTTGACCCCGGCCGCGCCGCTTCCCAGGCCTACCGACTCCCCATCCACCGCAACTGGTACAAGCCCACGCTTAGCCACAACGCGGTCCTCGTGGACAAGCAGCCGCAACGCCCCGCCTGCGGCAAGCTGGAACTCTTCGTGGCCAATCACGAGTACGCCGCCGTCGCCGCCTCCTGCGATGAGGCCTACCCAGGCGTCTGCCACAAGCGCCTCCTCGTCCTCACCCCAACGTATCTCCTTGTCGTTGACCAACTTACCTCCGACAAGCCCCGCCGTTTCGACTGGGTCTACCACAACCGCGGCACCACTATCGAGTGCGACGCCGTGAAGGAGCCGGGCAAGGTCCCCGACAAGTTTGTCGGATTGGAATACGTCCAGGATATCAAGACCGGCGCCACCGCCTCGCCCATCCGCGCTGCATTCGCCGGCAAGACTGTGACCACCCATCTTACAATGGCCGGGGCAGAAGAGACCGAAGTTCTTATCGGCGACGGCCCTTGCGCCTCGATCCTCGACCGTGTGCCCATGGCCGTGATCACCCGCCACGGCACCCAGACCGCCTTCGCCGCCGTCCTGGAGCCTGTCCCTATCGGTCGCAGGCCCGCGGTCCGTGCCGTCGAGCTGACCGGCGCTGTCGTCACCGTCCACAGGGGGGACGCAACCGATCAGGCCACTCTCTCTCTGGCAAACGAGCTCGACGTCACGACCGGAGGAAAGGCCGTTCTCGTAACGCCAAGATAACCAGGCCCCTCCGAGCGCGGGAATCCGAGCATCCTGATGGGCCTCCGAGGGGCATCCTATCGAGGAGAAGAGGATGGCAAGCACGGGACCCGTCGGGTTCGCCTTCGTCGGTTGCGGCAACATCGCGGGGCCGTATGCCGACTCGATGCAGAAGCACCCCGACAAAGTGGAGATTGTAGGGGCCTACGATATCAATGCTGAGGCGGCAAAGGCGTTCGCCGCCAAGTACGGCTGCACCCAGTATGCTAGCCTCGACGAGATGCTCGCCGATGGCCGGGTCGAGGCGGGCCTCAATCTCACGGTTCACCTCGCCCACCCCGAGGTGACGCAGCGGCTCCTGCGCGGCGGCAGACACGTCCACAGCGAGAAGCCCCTTGCCGCCACCCGAGAGGACGGGCAGGCATGCGTGCAACTCGCTGCCCAGAGAGGACTCCTGTTGAGTTGCTCGCCTTTCGTCATCCTAGGCGAGGCCCAGCAGACACTCAAGAGGGTGATTCGGGATGGTCTCGTCGGCCAAGTGAAGGAAGTCTACGCCGAAATGAACTGGAGCCGTATCGAGGCCTGGCATCCGGCGCCCGCGCCCTTCTACGGACGCGGTGCGGGGCCTCTCTTCGACGTAGGCTGCTATCCGCTGAGTGTGCTCATCCAGGTTCTCGGGTCAGTCAGGGCGGTCCGGGCCATGGGGGGGATCCGCCTGCCCGAGCGCACCGTTGCCGCAGGGCCGAACGCGGGCAGCCGATTCATAGTAACCAATCCGGATCACACATGTACTCTTATTGAGTTCGCATCAGGTGCCCACTGTCGTCTTACCGCCAGTTTCTTTGCGGTCAAGAGCGCGCAGAGCGGCATCGAGGTACACGGCACCGACGGCTCGTTGCGCCTCGATTCGGTCGTTGGCTTCAACTCGCGGCTCGACCTGTGCAAGCCGGGTGAACGCGAGTGGAAGTCTCTGCCCCTCCTTGGCGAGCCCTATCCCGGCGTTGAGTGGGCGCGAGGCCCGCTCGATTTGGCCGCGGGCATCCGCGACGGCAAGCCCCTTACATGCCCAGGAGAAGCCGCGTACCACGTCCTCGACGTCACACTCGCGGCGCTCGAGGCCTCGGAGGCAGGCGGCACCGTCCTCGTGCGCTCGCATTTTGAGCCAGGTCCATGAGCCCTCGTAACTGTTGATTCGAAGGCGCCTTGCGTTTCTTCAAGTCACAGAGTCGCCTTGCAGGGCGAATTGGCTTGGGGGGTCATGGCAAGGATGCCAACGCGGCCGACGGCTGTTGGCATTCCTGCTCTGTTGCAGCGATCACGACCCTGTGAGACCACGAAGCCCTGCGTCCCGACCTGTGGAGAAGCGTGGGTTGAGAGCCGGGCGCCTTTCTGGATGCTCTATGTCGGTCGGGTCTAGTGCCTCACGTGTTGGACAGGGGCAATGGCAACCGCCACACGACGGAGAGTCCTGAGCTTCATGCTCGGCACGCTCGCTTTTGCGGCGGGCCAGTGGCTGTGGCTGGCCCCCGTGCTTGGACATGGTTTGCGGTCCGTCACAATCTACGCGTTCCTCCTCTCTGCAAACGCCTTCTACCTCTATAATCTCTTGTTTCACATCAGCTTACGTTCGCGCCGCATGCAGGCCGGGTATGTCGCCTGGTATGCCATCCTCTTTGCGCTCTTCGCCGCTGTGGCCCCTTCGGCGCCGTGGACCTTCGGCGGCGCGCACCGTCTGCTTCTTTTCGGCCTCTTCCTCGTGATCACCAGCAGCCTGTTCCACGTGCCCAAGGCCTTCGGGTTCATGGTCGTGCTCCTCATAGCCTACCTGGTCTTCCCGTTCTTCGCCGAGGCGACCCTGGTGCTTCTGGCGATCTTCTATCTCATTGTATTGGAAGAACTTAGGATCGCCAAGGGTACGCACAGCTACCTGGTCGTAGCGTGCTTTGCTCTGGGCTTCGTGCTCGTGCTTGCGGTGCTCTTTCCCCTGGTGAACCTGGGCGTGAGCCGCTCGCCGCAGGACCTTCGCACCGCGCTTCTCGGCTCTGACCCGGCCGCCGAGGAGACCCGTCGGGCCATGTGGACAAGTGTGGAAACGGCCACTATCACTACATTTGTGGTGCTGGCGCTTGGGGTGCCGCTCGCTTACTTCCTTGTGCGGAGCGACTTCCCGGGCCGCCGGGTGCTCGACGCGCTCGTGGACCTGCCGATCATCCTGCCGCCGCCCGTGGCGGGCATCGCCCTCATCGCACTCGTGGGCCCACGCCAGCCGCTGGGCGAGTGGCTGCGCTCGAGCTTCGGCATCGTCCTGGCCAACGACTGGAAGGGCATCGTCCTAGCCCAGACCTTCGTGAGCTGTCCCTTCCTGATTCGTTCGGCCATGGCAGCGTTCCAGGGGGTGGACCCGAAGCTGGAGCACGTCTCGCGCACCCTTGGGGCTCGCCCGATGGCCACTTTCTTTCGCGTAACGCTGCCGCTCGCGGCGCGGGGCATCTTCATGGGCTGCATTCTCACTTGGGGGCGGGCGATCGGCGAGTTTGCCTCGGTGAGTGTGGTGGCCGAGCACCCCGAGACGATGCCCGTGCGCATTTACAAGCAGTTCATCGAGGCCGGCGAGAGGGGCCAGCACGCTTCGATCGCCATCCTGATGATCGTCCTGTGCGTCGCCGTGTTTGCGGGCCTGCACCTGCTGGCCTCGCGCACCCTGTGGCGAAACGTCCACACCATCTGGGGTCACGCTGGTGGTTCGCGTTGTCAGGCTAAGTAAGCGCCTGGGCGGGTTCCAGTTGCAGGGGGTCAGCTTCGAGCTGGCCACCGCCGATTACGGTGTGCTGCTGGGCCCCACCGGCTGCGGCAAGACGGTGCTGCTCGAGACCATCGTGGGCATCAATCGCCCCGAGGCGGGCGAGGTGTGGCTGGACGGGCAGAACGTGACACGCCTGCCACCGGAGCGGCGCGGCATCGGCTTCGTCTATCAGCGCTCGATGCTCTTCCCGCACCTCTCGGTGCGGGCTAACATCGCCTACGGGTTGCGCTACCATGGGGTCGAGCGCTCCGCCCGGTCGAGGCGGGTCGAGCGCGTGGCCAATCTGGTGGGCATCGGCTATCTGCTGGACCGTGACGTCGCGGGTCTCTCGGGCGGCGAGATGCAGAAGGTGGCTCTCGCGCGCGCCCTGGCCATCGAGCCGCGCGTGCTGCTGCTCGACGAGCCGCTCGCCGCCCTCGACCCGCTCGCCAAGGAGAGCTTGCGTGCCGAGATTGCCGCGCTGCACCGCCAACTCGGCACCACCATTCTACACGTGACCCACGATCAGGAGGAGGCCCGCATCCTGGGCCACACGCTGGGCATCCTGCGCAATGGCCGCCTGCTCCAGTTCGGCCCGAGGGACGACGTGTTCGACCGCCCCGCCAGCCCCTTTGTAGCGCGCTTCGTGGGCACCGAAAATGTCTTCGAGGGCACGGCCACGCGCGAGGGCGGCGGCGTCCGCATCGCGCTCGGCTGCGGCGCCATCGTGGCGCACGCGGGGGTGGCCGGCCGCGTGGGCGTGTGCGTGCGGCCCGAGCTGATCTCCATCGCTCGCGCCGGCGGCACAGGCGTCCCGCCTGGGACGCACAGGCAAGAGGCTTGTGTCGCCAACCGGGTGGAGGGCACGGTGGAGGCTATCTCGGACCGCGGGCCGCTCGTGCGCTATGAGGTCGTCACGCGGGGCGAGCGTTTCGTGGCTCTCCAGACGAAGCGCGACTATGCGGCCTCGGGACTCTCGGTCGGGCAGCCGGTGGCCCTGAGCTTCGAGCCTGAGGCTGTCCATGTTTTCCCCTGGTGCAACGAGGCGAGTGAACCTCCCGCGGGCCGGGAGCCCGCGGGAGCTGGCGAGGATCGCTGATGGAGCTCCCCTTCGGCTGGGAAGGCAATCGGTTGGTCATCCGCAAGGTCATTGAGAGGGCCTTGCTGCCGTTGGGGAATACGGCCCTGGACCTCACGCCGTTCCTGATGATGGCCGGGCTGTCGGTCGTCGGTGCGCTGCTGATGCGCTGGAAGTTCCCCCACCGCCAGTGGGCGCGGCGCGTCGTCCAAACGCTCTCCGCTACCGCCCTCATCCTGGGCGTTCACCCGTGCGCCTGCATGACCCGCGACATCGTCCTGGGCGCCAATGTGCTGGGCCGCGACGATCTGGGGGCGTTCAAGTACCTGGTCGTCTTCGGCACCGTGGCCGCATTCACCATGCTCTTCGGGCGCATCTTCTGCGGCTGGCTGTGTCCGCTCGGCTTCGCACAGGAGTTGCTGGCCAAGGCCACGTCGTGGCTGAGGCGCTACACCGACCGTCCCGTGTTCATCTACGTCAAGTACGCCATGGGCGTGGCCTTTCTGGGCGTGCTCTTCTACAGCTCGTACAAGACGAAGCCCGCGACCTTCTCGTTCATCGAGCACGCCATGGTCTTCTACACCATCGGCCTGTCGCTCATCGCGCTCACCGTGCTCACCGATCGGTCCAGGGACTGGTTCTTCAAGGAGCGGGTGCGCTACGCCATCCTGATCTCGATCTTCGCCGTGTTCATCTACGGCGTGTACGCGAACGGGCCGTTCTGCGTGTTCTTCACGGCCTACGTCGAGTGGGCCTCGCTCATCTCGTGCTTCGGCGTGCTGCTGCTCTCGATGGTGCTGATGAACGCCTGGTGCCGCTACATGTGCCCCGAGGGCGCCATGCTGGGCCTCCTCGCCAAGCATGCGGCCTGGCAGATCAACCGCGACGACGACCTCTGCCAGCGCGACGGCTGCTGCGAGCCCGTGTGCCCGGTGGACTGCATTGTGATGGGCATCCGGGATCGGAAGACGTGCCTCTACTGTATGAAGTGCGTGGACGCGTGCCCCTATGGAGCGCTCCAGATCGTCAATGAGCTGGAGCCGGGGAAGAAGCAGGCCACCCCCTTCGAGCCGCGGCCCACGGAGTACTTCTGAGCGGCCGCGTTGCCCTGAGGTTCCTGTCGGTCCTAGGTGTCGGAGCCGTCCCATAGGACCGATACGACCGATAGGACGGATAGGACAGAGAGCCCGATGAAGTCTGCGGTCCCGCTCCTCGCCCTCTGCGCATCGGCAGCCATCGCCGCCGAGGTGGTGGACTGGCCGATGTACGGCTTCGGCCCGCAGCGTCAGGGCCTCAGCCCGACCCGCTTCGCCTCGGCCACGCTCGAGCACGTCTGGAGCACCGCCGAGCCGCGCACGCTCTACGCCTACGTCGAGGGCATCCCCTACTGGTCGAGCCCCTGCCTCGCCACCGTGGAGGGCCAGCCGCGCGTCTTCATCGGCTGCTACGACAACACGGTCTACGCCTTCGACGGCCACACGGGGAAGCAGGACTGGGCCTTCATCACCGGCTCGGCGGTGAGCGCGACCCCCGTCTATGCCACCATCGGCGGGCGACCGATGCTCTTCGTGGCGTCCAGCGACCGCTCGATCTTCGCCCTCGACCCCCGCCCCGGCCTCCCGAGCGATGCCAACCGCAAGCTCTGGCAGTTCGAGACTTTCGCCTGGCGCGGCACCGTGAACCCTGCCCGAATGGCCGACCCCCTGCTCGCCGAGGTGGATGGCAGGCCCGTGCTCTTCTGCGGCGTGTGGAACAACAACCGCAGCGCCGTCGAGAACGTCCAGCGGGGCGAGATGATCGCCCTCGAGCCGGCCACGGGCAATCCCCTGTGGCGTCGCGAGATCGGCACAGGGGCCGTCAATGCCCCGTGCCTCGGCACCGTGGGGGGCGAGCCTGCCCTCTTCGTGCCTTACGAGCCGGGCAGCGTCTTCGCTCTCTCGGCCCGCACGGGGAAGGACCTGTGGCCCAAACCCTACGCCAGCGGCGACGAGATCCACAGCGGCATCTCGGTGGCCAAGGTGAACGGCCGCCAGCTTCTCTTCCTGGGCGGCCGGACGGCCTGGGCCTACTGCGTGGACGCCGAGACCGGCCAGCAGGTGTGGGCCAGCCCGATCAACACATGGGTGGACAGCACGCCCGCCTTCGCGGTGATAGACGGGCGGCCGACCGTGTTCGTGGGCAGTTACACTTACTTCATCTTTGCCCTCGACGCCGCCACAGGCAAGGAGGTCTGGCGCTACCGCACCCGCAACATCGTGCAGGGCTCGCCTGCCCTCGTCCAGATGGGCGACGAGCTCGTCGTGTGCGTGAACGCACTCGACGACCATGTCTACGTCGTCTCCGCGCGCGAGGGTCGCTTCATCTTCCGTTACGATCTGGGCCGTTTCCCCTGGAGCCATTACCGCAAAGGCAAGACGATCTGGGGCTCGTGCGTCGTGGGCACCCTGGCCGGCAAGCCGATGCTCGTCGCCCCGTCGTACAGCGGCGTCGTCCACGGCTTCGCCGTGGGCGCCCGCGACGACAACGCCGGCCCGCCGGCCGACACGTTCTGGGACGCTCTGGGCGAGGCCTACACGGTTCCCGTGGTACTCGTCGTGGCCACCGTGCTCGCTCTCACCCTCGCGCGGCTGGTCAGGATGCGGCGCCCGCGCTGATCCTGCCGCACAACGGTTGGCGCGCGAGCGACGTGGCCCTCACAGCATCGAAACGGGGTCCACGTCCAGGGTCACCTGGAGCTTGCCTGCGACGCCGGCGTGCGGGCGCAGGGTGCGCGTGGCGACTCTCACACCGCGCCGCTCGGGCGCCTTGACGAGAAGCTGCCAGCGACTCCTGCCCTGGAGGCTGGCCAAGGGGCACTCGACGGGGCCGAGGATTTCGAACGCCGCGGCGGCCTCGGGCAGCGCGTGGAGGCGTTCGGCCAGCTCGCGGCAACGGCCGGCCGCTGCGTCGCGGCTAGGGCCGGCCACGACCACGCGCAGCAGGTGGCCGAAGGGCGGATAGCCGAGTTCGCGGCGGAGGTCCAGCTCGGTCTCCGCGAAGAGCCTGTAGTCGTGGCGCGCGGCGCACACGATGCTCAGGTGGTGGGGGTTGGTGGTCTGGACGACGACGCGGCCGCCGAGCAGGCCGCGGCCGGCGCGGCCCGCCACCTGCTCGACGAGCTGGAACGTGCGCTCGGCCGCCCGGAAGTCGGGCAGATACAGCGCCGTGTCGGCCGAGATCACCCCCACGAGCGTCACCTGCGGAAAGTCCAGCCCCTTCGCAATCATCTGCGTGCCGATCAGGATGCGGGCCTCGCCCGAGCGAAAGCGGTCCAGGAGGCGCTGGTGCGTGGCCCGGCCGCGGGTCGTATCGGTGTCCATCCGCGCGAGCGGGTAGTTGGGGAACTTGCGCGCGATCTCGTCCTCCACCCGCTCGGTGCCCACGCCGAAGTGGCGCATCTGGCCCACCTTGCAGGCAGGGCAGATGCCGCTGGGCGGCTGGTGCTCGCCGCAGTAGTGGCACAGGGCGATGCCGCGCCGGCGGTGGTAGACCATGGGCACCTGGCACCGGGGGCAGCGGAGCGCATGCTGGCAACGCGGGCAGAAGACCAGGGTGGAGAAGCCGCGGCGGTTGAGGAACAGCATCACCTGGGCGCCGCTCTCGAGCGTCTGGCGCGTCAGGGCCTCGAGGCGCCGCGAGAGGAAGCACCAGCGCTTCGCCTCCTGGAGCTCGTCGGTCATGTCCACCACCTCCACGGGGGGCATGCGCAGGCCGAGCACCCGGTGGCCGAGGACCACGTAGGCGTACCTGCCGCGCCGCGCGTTGTGGAAGCTCTCGAGCGACGGGGTGGCCGAGCCGAGCACCACGAGCGCGCCGGCCCGCTGCGCGCGCACGATGGCCACGTCGCGCGCGTGGTAGCGCGGGGCGGGCTCCTCCTGCTTGTAGGTGTTCTCGTGCTCCTCGTCCACCACCACGATGCCGAGGTCCTGCACGGGGGCGAAGACGGCGGAGCGAGGGCCGATGACCACCTGGGCCTCGCCGCGCTGGATGGCCCGCCACTGCTCGGTGCGCTGGCCGGGCGTGAGGTGGCTGTGGAGCACGGCGATGCGCGCGAATCGCGCCTTGAAGCGGCGAATGGTCTGCGGGGTGAGCGAGATTTCAGGCACGAGGACGAGCGCGCGCTTGCCCTCGGCCAGCGCGTCGGCGATGGCGCGCAGGTAGACCTCGGTCTTGCCGCTGCCGGTGACGCCGTGGAGGAGCACCACGCCGAAGCCGGCGCGCCGGCGCTCGCCGATGAGGGCGAGGGCGTGCTGCTGCTCGTCGGTGAGCTCGATCTCCTTGGGCGGCTCGGGCACCACGTCGTCCACGGGGTGCTCGGCGACCAGCTTCGAGCGGTAGCGCACCTGGCCCGCCTTGCGGGCGGCGTGGACGACGCTGAGCGAGCAGCCGGCCAGCTCGGCCAGCTGGCTGGGGGTGAGCTCCTCGTCGGGGCAGGAGGCCAGGGTGTCGAGCAGCGCGGCCCGCTTGCGGAGCCGCGGCGGCAGCCCGGCGATGGCGGCGCGCAGCGCGGCCCCCTCGAGGGCCGGCTCGACGATCTGGATCGTGCGCGAGGTGGTCTGGCGGCGGACGCCGCCGGGCAGCGCCGCCTCGAGCGCCTCACCCCAGGCGCAGCCGTAGTAGTCGGCCACCCAGCGGGTCAGCTCCAGCATCGCCGCGTCCACCAGTGGCTCGGCGTCCACAAGGTCCAGGATCGGCTTCAGCCGCGCCGGCTCAATGCTGGGCGTGTCCAGCAGCCGCACGCAGTAGCCGACGAGCTGCCGGTGGCGGAAGGGCACGCGGACGCGCAGGCCGGGCCGCAGGCGGCCGCGCAGTTCGGGCGGCACGGCGTAGTCGAAGGCGTCGCCGACCGGGAGGTTCAGCGCCACTTGTGCGAAGGCCGGAAGGCTCATAGGGCGGAGCTTCGCGTGACGAGGAAGGCGAGCTGCTCGAGCTCGACGGCGAGGTCCACCGAACGGACGTCGACGCCGCTCGGCACGGTGACGTGAGTGGGGGCGAAGTTGAGGATCCCCCTGACGCCGGCCGCGACGAGCTGGTCGGCCACGTTCTGCGCGGCCTCGACCGGGACGGCGATGATGCCCAGCTCGATCCCCAGCTCGGCCACGGTGCGGCGCAGGGCGCCCATGGGCAGCACCTTGAGCCGCGCCCAGGTGCAGCCCTCCTTGCGCGGGTCGCTGTCGAAGAGCGCGACGATCTGGAAGCCGCGTTCGCGGAAGGTGCGGTAGGTGCACAGGGCGCGGCCGATGTTGCCGGCGCCCACCAGGGCCACCTTCCACTCGCGGTCGAGCGCGAGCAGCGGCCGCAGCGCGCGCTCGAGGTTCTGCACGGGGTAGCCCAGGCCGCGCTGGCCGAACTGGCCGAAGAACGAGAGGTCCTTGCGCACCTGGGCCGAGCTGGCGCCGATGGCCTCGCCCAGCTCGGTGGACGAGACGGTGTCAATCCCCTCGCGCTCGAGGCGCTGGCACTGCCGCAGGTAGAGCACCATGCGTTCGATGACGGGTCGCGGGATGGCGTGGGGTGTGGCCATGGCCGTGTGCTCCAGCCTCCGGGGGCCTCCGCAGGTGCGGGGCATCACTGGGGCGGCTCGGGAGCCGGGGGCGCCGGAGGCGGCGCCGGCGGCTCTCTCTCCTCGCCAGGTTCCCGGCGCGCGCCATCGGGCCGCCCCTCGGAGCTGCCCGGGCCCATGGCATCGAGCAGGTAGAGGCGGTGGTCGGCCCGCAGGCCCCAGGGGGTGTCGGCGAACACCTGGCGCACCATGCGGTAAATCTGCCGGGCGTGCTCGATGTCGCCCGCGGCAACGGCCTTCTCGGCGCGGCTGCAATGGATGGCCGCGATCTGCGCGCGAATGGCGAGCGTGTGCCCCGAGGCCCCGAAGAGGCCGGGCGCGCTGCTGCCCGGCCGCCGGCGCTCTGCCTCCTGAAGGGCGCGGATGCGCTCGCGGGCCGTGCCCGCCTCAGGCGCATCGGGGTAGCGGCTGGCCAGCGCCTCGTAACGGCGGAGGGCATCGGCCGCATCGCGGGCCTCGGCCGCCTCGGCGTCGCGCAGGTAGTCGGCCGGCCCGCGGGTGACATGCGAGATCATGCGGTAGCCGCCGTAGGCGAGCGCCGTCAGGGCGATCCCAGCGGCCACGGCCTTGGTCCAGCGGATGACGCAAGCGGCGACGCGCTCGTAGCGTTCCGTCTGCTCGGACGAGGAGAGCTCCGGGCTCGCTTCGTCGCTCGGCATTCCGCGCCGCTCCAGGTTCCGCTCGATGTGATCGAGGGCATCGGCGACCAGGGCCATCGAGTCGGGCCGCTGCTTGGGGGACTTGGCCAGCATGCTCAGGACGAGATGGGCCAGGGCGCTGGGCACCTGCGGCCGGAAGCTCTTGGGCGACTCGGGGAGCGTGTAGCGGTGCTTGCGCAGGATCTCGAGGGTCGTGTGGCCGTCGAAGGGGGGACGGCCGACGATCATCTCGTAGAGCACGACGCCCAGCGAGTAGATGTCGGCCCGCGGGTCCACCGCCTGGCTGTCCACCTGCTCGGGAGCCATGTACGACGGGGTGCCCACGATCACCCCGGTCTGGGTCATGCGGGTGGCGTCGCTGATCTTCGCGATGCCGAAGTCGGCGATCTTGGCATTGCCTTCGGCGTCGAAGAGGATGTTGCTGGGCTTCACATCGCGGTGGCGGACGCCGGCGTTGTGCACAGCCATCAGGCCGCGCGCGACCTGGCTGGCGATGCGCACGGCGCGCTCGATGGGCACGGGGCCCTGGCGCAGGACCTCTGCGAGCGACTTCTCGAGGTGCTCCATCGCGTAGTACTGCACCCCGTCGTCCGTCCCGACGTCGTAGATGCGCACGACGTTCGGATGCTGGATTCCGCTGAGCACATGGACTTCCCGGCGGAACCGCTGGAGGAACGAGCGGTCGGCGGCAAGAGACTGCTGGAGCACCTTGAGCGCGACCACCTGGCCGGTCTCGACGTCGGCGCCGCGGTAGATGGTGCCCATGCCGCCGGAGCTGATCTGGGCCTCGATGCGGAACCTGCCGAGCGTGGTGCCGATCATGTCGCGTCGCCCTGGTCGGCCTGCCCCTCCGGGGGTTCAGCGGGCAGGGAGATGGTGAAGATGGATCCTCGGCCGGCCTCCGACTCCACCGCGATGCGGCCGCCCAGCTCGCCGATGACCTTGCGGGAGACGGTGAGGCCGAGGCCCGAGCCCTTTGAGCCTTTGGTGGTGTAGAAGGCCTCGAAGATCTTCTCGCGGAGCGCGGGCGGGATGCCGGGGCCGCTGTCGGCAACGGCGATCTCGACGCGGCGGGCGTCCGGTATCCAGCGGGAAGTGACGGTGACGGGGCCATCGTGCGTCACGTCAATGGCGTTGGTGAGCAGGTTGAGCAGGGCGCAGTGCAGCGCGCCCGCGTCGAGCAGCGCCGTGGGCATGGCGTCGTCGAGGGCGAGTCTCAGCGCCACGTTTTGCGCGGCGGCGCGCTGGGCCACAAGGCTGGCCACGTCGCGCGCCACGCGGTTGGGCTCGCATGGCGCGTATTGGGGGCCGGCGCGCCGCGAGTAGCTGAGCATGTTGATGGCCAGCTCGGAGATGAGCTGGATGTTGTGGTCGAGGGCGCTCCAGAGCTCGCCGACCTCGGCGAGGTCCTGGTTGGCGATAGCCGATGGGATGAGGTAGCGGGCTGCCTCCATGCTCTGGAGGATGTTCTTGATGTAGTGGGAGAGGCCGGCGACGGCCTGCCCGATGGCGGCGAGGCGTTCGGCCTCGAGGTTCTTGCGGATGAGCTGGAAGTTCTCGACGGCAAGCCCGAGGTCGCTGCCCACGGCGGTGAGGAGCTCGAGGTCGCGCTCGGTGAAGCTGCGGTCCACCGAGTGGGTATCCAGGTAGATGACGCCGAAGGTCTGCCGCGGGGAGCGGATGGGCACGCACATGGCCGAGCGGATGCCGTAGAGGTGGATGCTGGCGACGCGGCGGAAGCGCTCGTCCTCGGCTGCGTCGCGGGTCAGCACGCCGCGCGCGGTGGCGATGACGTCGCGGGCGATCGTCTCGCTCACGCGGATGGTCTGCTCGCGGGTGTTGCGGCATTGGCCCGCGACCGGCTTGAACGCCCGGCCGTCGGGCTCCACCAGCAGCACGCTGCCGTGGTCGGCGGGCAGGATGTCGAAGAGCACGTCGAGCACGTTGGCGAAGAGCCCCTCGAGCGTCACCGAGCGGCCCACCACGCTGGTGACGCGATAGAGGGCCGAGAGGATGCCGTAGAGGCGGCGCAGCTCGCTGGCCTCGAGGTCCTGGCCGGTCGCCGGCAGGACCTGGGTGGTGGCCTCAGGCGACCAGGCTACCGGGCGCTGGAGCACGGCCTCGTCGTCCACCACGATGATGCGCACTTGGGTCGTGGAATGCTGGTCGGCCTCCCACTCGCGGTTGCCAAAGACCAGGGTGGTGTTGCCTACCTGGATGGCATCGCCCGGCTGCAATTCGGTGGGGGCCGTCAGCGCCGCCTCGTTGAGCAGCGTGCCGTTTGTGCTGCCGAGGTCAATCAGAGTCGCCGCCTCGCCGGCCACCTCGATGCGGGCATGGGAGGTCGAGACCTTGTCGTCCGACAGGGCGATCGCGCAGTCGCGCGAGCGGCCGATGATATTGGTCCCAGGCCGCAGCGCGAAGACGGCGCCGGCGCTTGGCCCGCGCCGCACGCGGAGGTGCATTGCCATGGGCCCGCCTCCCATCCGCTGGGTTGGTCCGCCCGCCCACCTCATTATAGTGCCGCCTTCCGGAGGTGTCAATCGCCTTGACCCTCCACGGCGCCGCCGCTATAATCAGCGGGCCGAAGCCTGCACAGGAGCGGGTATGAGACTGCAAGGCAGAGTGGCGCTGGTGACGGGCGGCGGGCGCGGCATCGGGCGCGCCATCGCCCAGGCCCTTGCGCGCGAGGGGGCCAAGGTCGCCGTCGCGGCACGCTCGCGCGAGCAGGTCGAGGAGACGGCGGGTCTGCTGGCCCAGCCCGCCCTTGGCATCGTGACCGACGTGCGCCGCCCCGACGACGTGCGTCGCATGGTCGAGCAGACAGTGGCAGGCCTCGGGCCGGTTGACCTCCTGGTGAACAACGCCGGCGTGGCCCGCTTCGCCCCCATCCTCCAGGCCACGCTCGCCGACTGGCAGGCGATGTTCGACGTCAACGTTCTGGGCGCGCTCCTGTGCACTCAGGCGGTGCTCCCCTCGATGCTCGAACGCCGGCGCGGCTGGATCATCAACATTGCCTCCAGCTCGTCGGTGAAGGGCTACGTGGACCAGAGCGGCTACTGCGCCTCGAAGCACGCCCTGCTCGGCTTCGCCAAGGTGCTCGCCCTCGAAACCCGCAACGCCGGCATCCGGGTCCACTGCATCTGCCCGGGCGGCGTGGACACCGAGATGGCGGGCCAGAACCCCAGCTTCGACAACCGCTCGGACCTGATGCGCCCCGAGGAGATCGCCGATCTGGTGGTCTTCCTCGCCTCGCTCGACGGCGTGATGATGATCGACAACGTGATCGTGCGGCGCTACAAGGCCACCCCGTGGTCGTGAGCGGCCAAAGTCCAATGCTCAGTACCCAACACCCAATGCTCAATGACCAGCGAGCAGGAGGGCAGGATTGGCCCTCTCCTCTTCCCGGGTCATCGATCACTGGGTGTTGGGCACTGATGATTGGGTCGCGCAACGTGAGCCCATGAAACGCCCCCTGTCCTCAGTTCGCGCATTTCTCATGGATATGGACGGCACGGTCTACCTCGGCACCCGCCTGCTGCCGGGGGCCAAGGGCTTCTTCCGGCTCCTCGAGCGCCGCGGCCTCCCCTATCTGTTCTTCACCAACAACTCGTCGAAGGACCGCTTCCTCTACCGCGACAAGCTGGCCGCGATGGGCCTGGCCGTTGCACCCGACCAGATCATCACGTCGGGCGAGGCCACGGCCCTCTATCTCGCCACTGCCACCCCGCACCGACGCGTGTTCGTCCTCGGCACGCCCAGCCTCGAAGCGGAGTTGCGCCGCGCGGGACTCGTCCTCGCCGAAGACGCCGTGGATGCCGTGGTGCTGGGTTTCGACACCACGCTCACCTACGCCAAGCTCGAGCGGGCCTGCCACCTGCTGCGCGGCGGCGCCGCCTTTGTGGCGACACACCCCGACAAGGTGTGTCCCACGGAGCGAGGTCCTGTGCCCGACTGCGGCTCGATGATCGCCCTGCTGCGTCAGGCCACGGGCGTGCGGCCCGTGGTGGTGGGCAAGCCCGAACGCCACATGGCGGCCATGGCGCTCCGCAAGCTGGGGAGCCGCTACCGCCCGAGCGACGCGGCCATCGTGGGCGACCGCCTCTACACCGACATGCGCATGGGCCGCCGCGCCGGACTGACCACCATCCTCGTCCTCTCGGGCGAGACGCAACGCGAGGACTTAGCGGCGTCGAGAGACGTGCCCGACTGCGTGTTCCCTTCGCTCCGGGAGCTGGCTCGGGAACTGGAGCGCGATGCGTGAGAAGTCACAAGAGCCGGAGACACAGAGCGCAAGCGGCCCTTACCGGCCTCCTTCGTGCCCTGCCCCTTCAGGCATCCCGGCTCACACATCAGGCTTGCGCCGCTGCGGCGAATCAGTAATATCGAGGGCGCAAACCTTCCCACAAGAGGAGACGCCCCGTGAAGGTCCTCATCATCGGCAGCGGCGGGCGCGAGCACGCGCTGGCCTGGAAGATCGCCCAGTCGCCCAAGCTCACCAAGCTCTTCTGCGCCCCGGGCAACGCCGGGATCGCCGGTGTGGCCGAGTGTGTGAGCATTCCGGCCGACGAGGTGCAGGCCCTCTTGAAGTTCGCCCGGCGCGAGAAGATTGACCTCACGGTCGTGGGCCCCGAGGCGCCGCTGGTGGCCGGCATCGCCGACCGCTTCGAGGCCAACGGCCTGCCGATCTTCGGCCCCAGCCAGCGCGCCGCCGAACTCGAGGGCTCCAAGGTCTTCGCGAAGCACATCCTGCGCAAGCACGCCATCCCGACGGCGCACTATGACGTCTTCGAGACGGTGGACGCGGCGGAAGAGCACCTGCGCAAGGCGCCACTGCCGCTGGTCGTTAAGGCCGACGGCCTGGCGGCCGGCAAGGGCGTGATCATCTGCCAGACACGCAGGGAGGCGATGGACGCCATTTCGCTGATGATGAAGGAGCGCGTCTTCGGCAACGCGGGCAACCGGGTGGTCGTCGAGGACTGCCTCGTGGGCGAGGAGGCCTCCATCCTCGCCCTCACCGACGGGCGGGCCATCGTGCCCCTGCCCTCCTCGCAGGACCACAAGCGCATCCGCGACAACGACGAGGGGCCGAACACCGGCGGCATGGGCGCCTACAGCCCCGCGCCCGTCATCACGCCCGAGCAGTACGCCCGCATCGAGCGCGAGATCCTCATCCCCATCGTCCACGCCATGAACGCCGAAGAGCGCCGCTACAAGGGCGTCGTCTACGCGGGCGTGATGATGACCGACGACGGGCCGAGGGTCCTCGAGTTCAACGTGCGCTTCGGCGACCCCGAGACCCAGCCGATCCTGGCCCGCCTCAAGGGCGACCTCGTGCCCGTGCTCGCCGCCATCGCCCAGGGCAACCTCCAGGACGCCGATCTCGACTGGGACGCCCGTCCCGCCGTCTGCGTCGTCATGGCCTCGGGCGGCTACCCCGGCCACTACGAGAAGGGCAAGGTCATCCACGGCCTCGACGCCGCGGCCAAGCTCGACAGTGTCACCGTCTTCCACGCCGGCACCGAGCTGCGCGAGGGCAAGGTGGTGACCGCGGGCGGACGCGTGCTCGGCGTCACCGCCCTGGGCGACGACATCCGGGGCGCGATCGCCCGCGCCTACGAGGCCGTCAGACTGATCCGCTTCGAGGGCGCCCACTATCGCACCGACATCGGCGCCCGGGCGCTCCAACGACAGGCGTAGCGTGCCGGCGCTTGACGCCGCCCTGGCGATGGTGCATACTGGCGAGCGATCCAGGACGCCGCGAGGGGCGTGTTGCCTCTCTGTGGCCTCGAGCGCCAGTGGGGCGCATGGTTCCAGGAGATGCCCAATGGCCGCACAGCGGGGGTCTTGGAGGGCCGCCTTGTTGCTTGTCGTATCGGCTGCCCTGGCTACGGGCACAGGCCTTGCGCACGCGGGGATCGTGTTCCAGGAGCCGTTCGACACCGACACAGCCAGCACGGCCGCCACGGTGGCCACCTACACGAACATGACCCTCCAGGGCGCCGGCACCGTGGTGGTCGGCGGCGGAGTGTTGCGCATGAACGGCACTCCGCTCACCCACTCGCTGGTTACCGCGACCGGCTACCCGGGCAACCTGCTGATCACACAACTTGTGGGCAAGAACCCGGGAGGGGGCGGCAGCAATGTGGGCCTGCGCGTTGGCGCCAACCGCATCGTCTTCCACCCCGGCTATACCGCCGTACCCGGCGCGTTCCGCGTGGAAGGCCCCGGCGGCTTCGGCAACACGAGCATGGGCTTCACGCCTCCCGGCGGTGTGCTGAACACGATGGAGGTCTTCGTTCGCGGCAACATAGGGCAGTTTCTCGTCGCTGTGCCCAACTACAGCAACCCCGAGCAGGTTTTCGCCGCGCGCTTCACGAATGCAGGGTATCAGCCTGGCGTGGACACCATCGGCCCCACCCGTAACGCGGGCTCGGACGACCAGGGCATCTTCGACGACCTGATCGTCAACCAGATCACATCCCCCGGGCCACCCACACCGTGGACCAACCTCGTGCTTGCCAGCGCGCCTCTGCACTGGTACCGCCTCAACGAGTCCGGCAGCATCGCCATTGACTACGGCAGCGGCGCGCTCGACGGCGTCTACCGCAATGGCGTCATGCGCGGGCAGGCCGGCATTCCTTTCGAGGGTGACTTGGCTGCGCGCTTCGACGGCGTGAACGACCAGGTGTGGCTCGGAGGGGCCGACCTCGCCGGCCCGTGGAGCGCCGAGTTTGTGCTCATGCACCTGGGCGTCGAGGACGCCGGCAGCCTGCTCCGCAGCGCTTCAGGGGCCTTGCGCCTCGACCAATGGCCGTCCACCGGAGCAGCGGGTTTCACCCGCTTCGGCGTGGCAGACTACCGGTTCACGCCCGACGCGGTGGCTGCCCTTCAACAATGGGTTCATCTCACCTTCGTAGCCGATCCCGCTAACGGCATCGAGCTGTACCTCAACGGCGTGCTGGCAGGCACGAACCCCAACTACATGCCCCTGCCACGCGAATTCCTGGGCGGCGCCGACACAGCGAACCTGCTGCTGGACGAGGTGGTGCTCTACGACCGGCGGCTCACGCCGCAAGAGATTCTCACCCACGCGTCAGGGGTCGGGCTGCCCGAGCCGGCCACGCTGCTGCTCGTCGGTCTTGGCCTCCCGATCATCGCTTGCCGGCGTCGCGCGCGCGGCTGACGCGCCGCGCCTCCCTTCCTGTGGCCACCGTGCGGCCCGAGCATCGTCGCCAGGCGCAGCGAGGGGACGAACGGGTCTCGTGCCCGCCTCGCCCTTGATTTCCCGCTCGGTTTGGCATTCACTATCCCGGTAGAGATGGGTGCGACCGTCACGGCGTGAGAGGAGCTGGCCATGGGCAGACGAACGGCGATCCTGTTCGGCCTCGTTGCGATGGCCCCCTGGGCCACGGCTGCCGAAAGGCCATCCGCAGCCGACGCCCTGGCGAAAGTGGGCGCAAAGCGCGGCATCTGCGCCCTCGTCGGCGATACCGGCGCCGCCCTCGCGCTCGAGCTGGCGAAGGCCAGCGAACTGACCCTCTTCGTGCAACTCGCCGACTGCGCGGCCATGCAAGCCGCGGCCCAGGCCGCCGACGCCGCGGGCCTGCTGGGCACCCGCATCTTCGTCGCCGCCGTCAGACCGCCCCGCATCGGCTTGGCCGACAACGTGGCCGACGCGGTCGTGGTGCTCGACGACACGCCGAAGGCCGAGGCCCTGCGCGTGCTCCGCCCCGAGGGCCAGGCCCTCATCGGCGGCGAGACCTTCTCGAAGCCTTTCTCCCAGGGCGTGGACGACTGGAGCCATCACTTTCACAGCCCCGATAACAACCCGCTGTCGCGCGACGCGGTGGCCCGCGCGCCCTTCCTCACGCAGTTTGTCGCCGAGCCGCGCTACGCGCCTGCCCCGCAGCAGGTCGTGGCTTCCGCGGGCCGCGTGTTCATGGCCTTCGGCCACGTCGCCTGGCACCAGCGCGAGGAGGACGTGCTCGACACCCTGATGGCCGTGAACGCCTACAATGGCACCCTGCTCTGGAAGAAGCCGCTGCCCACCGGCTTCATGGTGGACCGCTCGACCATGGTCGCCACGCCCACCGTCCTCTACGTGGCCGATGACAAGGGCTGCAAGCTCCTCGACCCCGCGACAGGCGACATGAAGGACGAGATCACCGTGCCCGCCGACCTCGCCGACGGCACCTTCTGGAAATGGATGGCGATGGAAGACGGCGTCCTCTACGCCCTCGTGGGCAAGCCCGAGCCGCCCGACCCCGTGGCCCGCTGGCGCAGCACCCGCCACGGCTGGCCCTGGGACGGCATCTCGAAGGGCTACAACGACCGCGACCTGCCCTGGGGCTTCGCCCGCACCCTCGTCGCCATGGATCCCAAGTCGAAGAAGGTCCTCTGGCACCGCCAGCAGGACCCGCCGATTGACGCTCGTTCGACGTGTCTGAAAGGCGGCCGCCTCTACATCGGCCACTATGGCCACTTCCTCGCCTGCCTCGACGCCAGGACGGGCAACGACCTGTGGCGCCGCACAGCTGAGAAGGACCCCGACCTCTTCAAGGCCCTCGGCCCCTATCGCCCCGGCCAGGGCTACATCCAAGGCTGGCGCACCCAGGCCTACCTCAAATGCACCGATCAGGCCCTTTACTTCGCCGGCCCGCAGGTGCCTTGGCTGAGCGCCGTTTCCGCCGCCGACGGCCGCTTCCTGTGGAAGCACGAGGCCCAGGACCTGCACATCGTCATCCGCGAAGACGGCCTCTACGCCATCGCCGCACAGAACAAGCCCACCGACACCAAGAAGCTGCACCCGCTCACCGGCCAGGTGCTGGCCGAGTACCAGACCCGCCGCCGCGCCTGCACGCGGGCCACCGGCAGCGCCGACGGCATCTTCTTCCGCGCCCACGAGGGCTCGGGCCGCTTCGATTTCGAGTCGGGCAAGACGCAATGGATTTCGCCCATGCGCCCCTCGTGCCACGTGGGCGTGGTTATCGCCAACGGCCTCGCCACCTGGGTGCCCTGGGCGTGCGACTGCGACCTCCAGATGTTCGGCATCATCGCCCTCGGCCCCGCGGGCGGCTTCGCATTCGACCAGGCCGCTTCCACCAACGACCGCCTCGAGATCGCCCACGGCTATGCCGCCCTCCTCCCGGACACGCCGAACCCGTGGCCCACCTATCGCGCCAATAGCGCCCGCACGGCCGCCACCCAGTCCGAACTTCCCGAATCCATCCGCACCGCCTGGGAAGCCGACCTCCAATGCGAGCCGACCGCGCCCGTGGCCGCAGGCGGCCTGGTCTTCCTGGCCGGCTCCGATGGCGTGGTGCGCGCGCTGGACGCTGCAACGGGGGAGCCGAAGTGGACCGCCTACACCGGCGGCCGCGTGTTCTTCCCGCCCACCATCGCCTACGGCAAAGCGTATGTCGGCTCCGCCGACGGCTTCGCCTACGTCTTCGCCGCGGGGTCCGGCAAGCTGGAGTGGCGCTTCCGCGCCGCACCCGCCGAGCGCCGCATCCCCGTCTACGGCACGCTGTCCAGCACCTGGCCCGTCGCCAGCGGCGTACTCGTCGAGGGCGGCACCGCCTACTTTGCCGCGGGGATGAACGATTTCGACGCCACCCACGTCTACGCCCTCGACCCCAACACCGGCGCGATCAAGTGGCAAAACAACACCTGCGGCCACCTCGACCCCTTCTCGCGCCGCGGCGTGGCCTGCCAGGGCGAGTTGCTGCTCAAGGACGGCGCGCTCTACCTCGCGAGCGGCAACTACGTGTCCCCCGCGGCCTTCGATGCTGCAACCGGCAAATGCCACAACACGCCGCCCGACACGATGGGCACCACCGCCGTCCGAGGCCGCGAGCTGGCCCTGGCGGGCAATGCCGTCAGGGTCTCGGGCCAGCCGCTCTACTCAAAGCAGGGCTACGTCGTCTTCGACAAGGCGTGCGAGTGGCAGCCGATGGTCGTCGCGGCCAGGAACGGCAAGCTCTCATTTGTCCAGCGCAAGGGCGATGCGGGCGAAGCGTGGTCGGTTATCGCCACAAAGCCAGATGGCGTAGAGCTTTGGACGCATCCGCTCCCTGGCGAGCCGGTGCGCTGGGGCATTGCGCTCGATGGCCAGGGCCGCATCGTCGTCACGCTCCGCAATGGCCGGGTGCTCTGCCTCGGCAAGAAGCAGTAGCCCCGCCCGGTCGCCGTACTTGCCCACTTCCTTCGTCCCCACGGGTGAGCAAGTATGGCGCTTTGGCGATTCGGGCGGCTCCACGGCCTTTCCCGCCATGCTTGCTCAATTCTTCCCCCCCAGGGGTGAGCAAGTATGGCGCCGTGGCGATCCGTCCTGAGGAAGACTTGGCGTCTTGGCACTGGAGGCGTTCCGGGATGCCCACCCACAGCCAGAGGTTGACGGATGGGATAGTCTGCGATATCATATGATAGTTATCAGGATGTGGGAGTCTGCCATCTACTGAACGAGGATGCCCAAGGTGGACGAATCGAAGACAGCGGCTGGCGACGTAAGCGCAGGCGCGGCAAAGCGTTGGTACACGGTTCCCGAGGCGGCGCAGTATCTCGGCATCAGCGTGCCCACCATCTTCCGCTGGATGCGCGAGGGGCGCCTGTCGTTCGTGAAGATCGGCGGCGCAACGCGCTTCACACAAGAGGGGCTGGAGGCCCTCATTGAGAAGACCACCGGTTCGGCTGAAGCCGCGGCCGCGGCCCAACGCTGCGCCGCCTGCGGCCACAGCGTGCTCGTCGAGGGCACCGTCCAGGGCACAGGCCGCCTATACTTCCACCCCGAGAAAACCCGCTTCTGGGTGTTCGCCGAATCGCTGGTGCCCATCCGCGCCCGCGTGTGCACCGCCTGCGGCTACATTCAGTTCCATGCCGATACCGCGAAGCTCAGCCGCCTGGTGCCCAGGAAACTTGAGCCGCCCGAGGCCCCTGAGACTCTAGCCCAAGTTCGTCAATGAAGACGATTTTGGGGCGATTTTTCAGGGGGCACCCCTCAGGGATGGGCGAGGATCGCCAATCCGGGGTCTTGTAGTTTCCAAGCGGGCATGTAGTCTAGACCTACCC
>Ga0209381_1000462_pt1 | contig 98856 bp, 77 predicted proteins | sample DewCreD2012metaG_FD_184111 | JGI IMG/M metagenome (GOLD analysis project Ga0209381, IMG submission 184111) | Hot spring sediment bacterial and archeal communities from British Columbia, Canada, to study Microbial Dark Matter (Phase II) - Dewar... ... | reverse complement strand
CCCACGACGCGGCCGGGAACATGACCAGCGGCCCCAGGCCCGGGGCCGAGGACACGCGGCTGTGGCTGCGGTATGATGCCTGGAACCGGCTGACGCACGTGAGCGCCAACAGCGACCACAACCCGACGATCGCCACGTACCGCTACGACGGGCTGCACCGGCGGATCAGCAAGGCCATCACCGGCGGCGACACGTTCCACTATTACTACAACGAGAACTGGCAGGTCCTGGAGGTGACCAAAGGCTCGGCCGCGTACGAGCAGTACGTGTGGGATGCGCGCTACATCGACGCGCCGGTGCTGCGGGACCGGGACACCAACAGCGACGCCGAGGATGGCTTTGAGGAGCGTCTGTATTACCTGACCGACGCCAACATGAACGTGACGGCGATGGTGGACGTATCGGGGAATGTGGTGGAGCGGTACCGGTACGATGCGTACGGGAAGGTGACGTTCCTGGCCGGCACGAAGGACCTGGCCGGCAACCCCACGGCCGAGTGGACCGTCCGCAACGCCTCGATCGCCGACAACCAGGTGCTGTACTGCGGGTATCGGTTTGACCCGGAGACGGGGTTGTACCAGGTGCGCTACCGCATGCTCCACCCGACGGCGGGGAGGTGGATGCAAAGGGATCCGGCGGGGTATGTGGATGGGATGAACGTGTACGAATACGTTCGCGGACGTCCATTAGGACTATGAGATCCTAGCGGGCTGGGTTCCCTAGAGATAAAGGCATGTTTCCTTGATTGCATTAGGTTCCATTTCTACTGCAACGGTTGTAGATGCGTGAGGTATTTCACCGCCAACAAGGTCACAGCAAAGGGTGGAGTGGCATGCCAGAAAAGTCTGGGCGATTGCCTCCGAAGCTGCAAGAAAACGGAGCTTCAATACAATCCAGTGGCCGTGGAGGGGTGCGCCCCGTTCGGGGGACCGGGAGGTACGGGCGCGACGGCGAAACGGGGCTCATCACCTGCCAAAGTCGTCGGGGAGTATGCAGCCGGAATGGCGCTGGATGCTGGCGCAGCGGCTGCCGGCGAAGCGGCCGGCGCACCCGCGGCGGGAGCGGCAACGGGCGGAGTGATGCCGGTCATTGGGGGAGCCGCCACAGCCCCCGAGATCACGCGGGCCTGGATGGAGGAGCTTGTGAGACAATACATCATTGATAACAGCGATAGGTTCACAAGCAGCGATAGGGTCACAAACGACAAACTTGCCGCCGATCCGGAGTTCGTGCGGCGTTTGGTGGTGCGCGCGGTGGCAGAAGGGATGGGCGAGCGTGAGACGCTCAATCTGGTCGCAACCTGGGGTGTCAAATGAATGCCGAAACGGGCACAGTGTCGCCGCGATCTGGGTCATGGGTCGGCTGGTTGCGGGCGGTCTTGCCGTCACTGCTTCTGGTCGTAACTTGGGCCTGGCTGGGGCTGCAATGGTTGCAGGAGAGGCGAGCAATCCAGCGGGCGGAGATCGCAATCGCGAAGCAGTGGAAATCGGATGTCGGCGCGCTGGTCAAGGTCAGGATGGACAAGAGCCTGCCACCTTTTGCGATCTGCGCGTTCTCGGTCGCGCCGGCGCTGGCGGAAGCGGAGGTAGTTGGCGTAAAGGTCGGACGATACGCGGTAACGGTGGAATGCGATGGCGGTTCGATACTGAAATCCGTGACAGTTTACCGAGACGGGGACGGCATTTTTGGCGCTACCAGGAAGGGCACGACGGATGTCTTCCCCGGCGCGATCTGGATGGTGCCGGAGAGGGGAACCGATGCGGGCAGAACGGTCGTGGACGACGACCTGGATGGCTCTTTTGATCGCAAGTTCGACTTTCCGCGGCCGAAGGGGCGGCTTGATTGAAGGCGGCAGGCACGGGCCGGCTCCTATCGCGATGGCCGTTAGCGAGTGAGGCTGCGTACGAATAACCGGCGTGGATTCGATAGCACGGGTAACGGCCCAGGTTCGATACGGCGCATGAGCGAAGATATCGCGAGCCAGCAGGCCATGGCGGCCTTCAGCGCTGCGGGGGCGCAACACGGGAAGGCACAGGTGCGATGAAGTTCAGATCGGCGACGGCGGTGGTTCTCGTGGCGACGGTGCTGGCGGCCTGCCCGCCGGCCGAGGCCTTCCACCACCCCACCGCGGGCCGGTGGCTGCAGCGCGATCCGGGGCCGGCGGTGCCAACGCGCGTGGGATCGGGCGGAATGGCGGCCGGTGGGCAGTTCGTCCAGCGCGATCCTTATGCCGACGGGATGAATCTGTATCAGTATGTCGGTGGCAATCCGCCACGCCAACTGGATCCGTCTGGCGAAGCCATTGTTGTCCTTGGAGGGGAATATGACGTTGACGTCAACTTGCTCCAAGCAGGCAACGACCGGACGGCACGGTCGTTCGCAAACAAGGTGCGTGGGGGGTTCCAGGAAGTCATTGGTGATTGTGCAAAGTTAAGGGCTGAGGATGATGGACGACGGCCAGTGGGAGGGGCGATTGTCCCCCAACTCCGGATCGCGTACTCAAGCGAAAAGCCTGGTTGCAGATGCGATGACTGCTGGCAGACGCTCAAGAGGGCGATTGACAACGCGGCCCCCGTGATTCAGATCCGCTATTTGCAGGACAAGTCCAACGCTTATGCGGCTAACGTTGGCATTCTTCGCGATGTCCTGATCAACCCCGGTGTCAATGCGCCGCTGCCCGAACGAGACCGCCGTGGCACTTACAGGGTTCGCCGAGCACCTTTTTCGATTGTGCTGTGGCATGAGGCAATCGGACATGGCTTTCTGGGGACGGGCCATCCGCGTATCCCTGAGAACACCGCCGCCGGATGGGACGGCGTCTTCGTGGACCCGACAATCGCTGAGGAAAACCGCGCAAGAAACTGCACCCGCTTGTTGGGGAAACGATATGGTGGCTTCTTCGGCCTGTTTGGTCGCAGGCTTGGCGACCGACATCCAGCGTACTATCCCTGATGGAAATACGGGAGGCCATTGGATATGCGAAGTGCAGTCCTGTTGGTCCTGTTGCTGATCATCGCTTCCTCGTGCACTCGAGGGGGACACACATCTCGACCCACGGATACGCGCCTCATGGCTCCCTGGGATGGCTTATCCTCGCACATTCCACAAGACACCATCGGACGGATATTCTTCGCGGTCGGGGGGGCGACCAACTCCAGGACCAAGGAATTCCGGTCTGACCCGGCATACCAGCCATTCTGGGTGTTTCTGGTGCGAGGCCAGCATACACTTCGAGGGGATACCGGCCGCGTGTATGTCATTGGGACTCAATCTGCAGTTGGAATGGAGATTCTGGAGATATTGACTTCAGAGGCCCCATGGCGGAACGAGCCGGAGCACCGCTGCTACTTCGCAAATCACCTCGTGTTCACCGGAGAACTCGACGGTCGTAAGTGGGAGTTCTCCAGGACATATCCTGACCCGACCATCGATCGGATCGTGCGGTCATTTCGCCGGGCTCTCGATAAGGTCCCCTATGGAGAATCGCGGTGAAGGGCGTACAGGATCCTGTTCTCGGCGGTAGCGGGGCGCCGGAGAAGGGGACGTAGCTCTTTTCACGTTTTCTGCTCCCCTCGCGGCCGACCGCGGGGGTGCGGACGGGGGCATCAATCATTTCTCTCTCCCGCATCTTCGCTCGTCGGCGCTGCACAAGCCTCGGCTTGGTCCGTCTTCGCTTGCGGCCGGCACCATGCCCCAGAATCTCTCGACGCGCGTCGCATCGCTGCTTGCTCAGATGCGCAGCGCGCAAAGACTGCGATCCGCAGCCCCAAACCCCCGCCACACGGTCCAGACACACACTCGCTGCACCGATGGAAGCCACTGGCGCAGCGCCTCACGCACCTGTAGAGCGCCGGGTCGCCCTCCCCGCCACTCCGGCGGCCGCTGCGTGAAATCCCGCCTCCGATCCGCGCCCGTCGGCGAAATCCGCAGCCGCGCCCGGCCACGCGCCCCGCGGCCTGCCGACTTGACACCGCCGCGCAGGCGCATAAGGTAAGCGTGCCGGCCCAAGGGGCCGAAAGCAGCCCAAAGACGCGATCCCGGGGCCATAGTGAAATGGGATCACGCCACCATGGCATGGTGGAATTTGGGGTTCAAATCCCCATGGCTCCATTCGACTCGGCCCCACTGGTCCGGACGGACCCCTGGGGCCTCGTTCATGGCAGGCCATGCGACTCGCGCAGAGCGGGCCGAGTCGAATGCCCTGAGCTTGTCGAAGGGCAGAACTCCAGTGGGATCGAATACACCTCCGGTCTTCTTCGTGTACATCCTTCGTTGTGCCGATGGCTCGTTCTACGTCGGCCACACCGGTCACTTGGCTGATCGCGTTCGGACGCATAGCGAAGGCCGGGTGCCGTGTGGACTGCACGCCGGCGGCCGGTGGAACTTGTGTACCACGAACCGTTCGCCTCGGAGGAGCAAGCCGTGTGGCGAGAGCGACAGCTGAAAGGCGGGACGCACGCGAAGAACACTGCCCTGATCGCCGGCGATCTGGCCAGACTCGGCCAACTTGCCCGGAGCCACTGATGCCCATTCCGAACCTGTTGTTCATCTTCACCGACGAACAGCGTGCCGACACGCTGGCCTGCTACGGCAACCAGCGCCTCGACATGCCCAATCTCAACCGCCTGGCCGCCCAGAGCACCGTCATCGACCAGTGCTACTGCACCCAGCCGGTCTGCACGCCCAGCCGCGGCAGCATCCTCACCGGCCTGTACCCGCATGCGCACGGGGCGCTGACCAACAACGTGCCGCTGCACGCCCACAGCCGCTGCCTGATCGAGCTTCTGCCGGACGCCATCCGCGGCCGATACACCACGGCCTATCACGGCAAGTGGCACCTGGGCGACGAGATCTTCCGCCAGCACGGGTTCGACGAGTGGATCAGCATCGAGGACCAGTATCACCCCTGGTACGGCCCCGGCCGCGACCGCACGCAGCCGTCCACCTACACGCAGTGGCTGCGGCAGCAGGGCTATCGGCCGGACCTGGGCGGGTTCTTCTCACGCGAGTTTGTCACGACGCTCCCCGAGCGGGCCGGCAAGCCCGCGTACCTGGCGCAGGAGGCATCGCGATTCATCCGCGAGCACCGCCGCGACCCGTTTGTGCTGTACGTGAACTTCCTCGAGCCGCACATGCCGTTCTTCGGCCCGCGCGACGGGCAATACGATCCGGCCACCACGCCGCTGCCGGCCAACTTCGATGCCTGGCCGGGCGACGACTGCCACCTGCGACCGCGGCTGCTGGCAGCGCGATTCGCGGCCGAGGGGTTCGAGCGATATGACCTGTCCACCGAGGCCGGCTGGCGGCAGATAAACGCGGCCTACTGGGGGCTGTGCTCGCTGATCGACACGCACGTCGGCCGGATTCTCGCAACGCTGGAGGAATGCGGCCTGGCCGACAACACCATCGTGGTCTTCACCAGCGACCACGGCGAGATGATGGGATCGCACCGGCTGGTGGGAAAGAGCGTGATGTACCAGGAGGCGATGCGCGTGCCGTGCCTGATCCGCCTGCCGGGCCAGACCCGGCAGCAACGCATCACCGGGCCCTTCAGCCAGATCGACCTGGTGCCCACGCTGCTGGATTTGATGGGCGCGGGCGATGCCGGCGGCCTGCACGGAACCAGCCGCGCGGCCATGTTGCGGGACGGTGGCGGGGCCGTCTGCGAGGATGTCTTTGTCGTGTGGACGGCGGACGAAAAGAACGTCGGCCCGTGGGCTATTCCGGTGGCCGGTTCGATCGAGCGCGGCAAGGCCGGCATGGCCGATCCTCTGCGGACGATCCTCACGCCCGATGGCTGGCGGTATTCGCACAGCGCGAGCCTTGGGCAACATGAACTGTTCCACCTGCGCCGCGACCCGCAGGAGCGAACGAACCTGGCCGGCCGGCCGGAGTATCGCGGCCTGATGGCCGACCTGCTCGGCCGGATCAAGGCATGGCAGAAGCGCGTGGGCGATGAGCTGCCTCTGACGTGACTGTCGCTCCTCACCTGTCCCCTTGGGAGAGGGAGCTAGCGCTCACCAAGCTCGAGGGTATTTCCCGTAACCCTTGCCGCCTGCGGCTTGCCGTTGACCGTAACCTTCGGGTTGCCCGCGACCTTCACCTTCATCGCGCGGATATCGCCGTACACCGTTACCTCGCTTGCCGTCACGCGCACAAAGGCGTAATCGGCGAACGTGAAACTCTCGCCGTCGCCGGTGAGCGTGGTCGGCTGGTCGTGGCCGTCGCCGTGGCGATAGAGGATACGGTCGTCGATGCCGTCGCCGGTGATGGCCACGGCCAGCGCGCCTTCGGCTTGGGCGATACGCTTGTAGCTCCGCACGCGATGGCCGTTCACGCCGCCGGTGTAGGGCTCGTGCAGCGCGGCGAAGACGGTCGTTGGCGCTGTACGCGTCGCCAGCAGTTTCACGGCGAAAGCATCCTCCTTGAACCCCGGCGGCGTGCCGAACAGCACCGTCGTGCCGGCCTCGGGCAGCATCGACACGCGCACGCCCACGCCCGCGGCTGGGTCGGCCTCCTGGTGAAGCGTCGCGGTCCAGGGGCCGGCGTCCACGTTCATAACACGGATGCCCGCCAGATGCGGCTTGGTCGTCGCCGGGTCGGCGGCCGGCTTCCACGGGTCGGCGTCCCCGCCGATGACTTTCGCGGCCGACATCACGTGCCAGTCATAGACTCGCGGGCGACTGCTCACGAGGGACGAGACATCCAGCAGGTACTGTTCCGTCAGCACCAGCGCCCGCTCCTGGTCCACATCCGGATAGATCCCCTTGGCGCGGATGGCGACGAACTTGGCCAGTGGGTCGAAGCGATGTCGCACGCGATGGTTGGGCGTGCCTTCATCGCCGCCATCGATCGGCTGCGCCTGCAGGCCATCCACCACCACCCCCGACGCCTGCCCGCGCACGTGGTCGCGCCAGGGGTCGCCGCCGGCGTATCCCTTGCCGACGCCGCCCATGCGCTCGTAGATGTTGCGGTTGAAGGCGACGTAGTTGAGGACCGCAAAGCAGTCGTGCACGTAGTGGACGTACCGCATGGCAAACTGCAGCGCCACGGCCGGCCGGGGGCCTTCCCAGTAGGCCGGCGATTCATCCGCCCGCAGCAGGGCAAAGCCGCGCTCGCGGGCCACATAGGACGGCGCCGGCGGCGGCGTCACCTTCCGCGGGTCGATCGGCGACAGGTTGCAGTAGAGGCTGGGCAGATAGATCTTCTCGCCCGGCATACGCATCTGCGCCAGGAAATAGTCAAAGTGCGCATCGGGCCAGCGGCGGTGGCCAAACTCAAACCACAGCGGCTCCTGCATCTTGGGCACGGGCCCGTTCATGTGCGAGGTGGACCACCACCGGTTGCCGCCTTTGCCGTCGGGCGTGTAGCCGCTGACGATATCGTTGCCCCCGGCGTCGCCCATCACCACGCCGCCATACCTGGGCATGCCCGTTGGCGGGGTCGTGCGCGGCAGGCCCGTCCAGATCTTCATCTCCAGGAACTTGCGCATCGTCGCCCCGCCCTCGCCGGTATAGCCGTAGCCGTACTGGCCCAGCCCCAGCCGCTCCAATGCCTCGCAGTACATCAGCATCGTGCCGATGTTCGAGTAGTACTTGCCGAACTCCTCGTTGTAGAACCGGCCATCGGAGATGTACTTGTCGAAGTACCACTTCCAGCCGCCCTGCGAGTTGTGCATCGCCTCGATGAGTTTCGGGTCTTTCAGCGCGGCGGCCATCAGGTGCGTGCCGATGGCCCGCGGCCAGTGCATGTTGGGCAGCCAGCCGATGCGCGTGTAGCGGAAATCCGGGTGCCAGGGCTTGTGGCCGTCCAGGTGGAACTGGATGTAAGCCCGCATCGATTTTTCCACGCCCTGGCGCTGCTCGTCGCTCAGCAGGTCATACAGCACGTCATAGCGCAGGGTGTTGAGCGTCTGCTCGTCGCGCATGTGCTTGTCCGCGCCCGACGGCATCCCTCGGTTCCAGACCGGATCGGCGTACTGGCGCTTGAACTCCTCGGTCAGGGGCTCAGGGACGCGGCCGATGAACTTCAGCAGCTCGGCCTTCTCCCGCTCGGCCGCCTTCTGGTCGCCCATCACCAGGTAGTTGAACAGGTTCCAGAGCGTCGGGTTGAGCTTCGCGATATCGGTGGACGCCATCCGCTGGTACTGCTGTTTGGCCAGCGGATCGGTGTCCAGACGCTTGCGGATGGCGGCGGCATCCTCGCGCGTCCAGAGGATGAACGGGTGGGCCACGTCGCGCATCTGGGCCGGCGCGGACGACCCGGCCAGCAGGGCCGCGGCCGCGACGACAAGGGCTGTGTATCTCATTAACCCATGCTACACCGCCGGGGCGTGGGGCGTTGGCGGGGTGCGACCGACAGATAGAGGAAGATCGCCGCAACCACCAGGACCATCCAGCCCATGTCCGGTTCGCTGTTGCGGAGGAAACGCAGCCACGGCTCATATTCCGGGGTGCGCTTGAGCATGGATGCGGCCATGTTCATCAGCGCCGCCCCGCTGATCAGCAGGTGAAGCAGCGCGGGGCCGATGCCGGCGGCGGCCGCGACGGCCGTCATGGCGGCGGCGTACACCAGATAACGCTCGTGCATCTGCGGCAGCAGCGCCGCGAACAGCAACCATGGCGCGCTCAAGGCCACCAGGACACGCGGATCATTCCGCCGCGAGTGCATGGCGGCGCCGACGGCGCAGAGGATCAGCCAGACCGCGTACATGCCCTGCAACAACCGGCGGATGGTGACCTGCCCCCAGACCAGCGCGTTGACATCGTTCCACCCATAGCGGTCGCGAAGGATGGCCGGCAGGTTCCGGGTTTGGCCGATGCCCATGTAGGGCCGCTGCCACGTACCCAGCCCCCAGCCCTGTTCCAGCCACGCGTACGACCCGCCCAACAGCAGCGGGCAGACCAGCAGCGCGCCGGCCAGCACGGCCGCCGTGGCCACCGGCCGGAAACGCCGCGGCAGGACCAGCACGGGCAGCACCGCAGCGCCCACCCACACGCCGGCCTGGATCGATCGCACCAAAAAAGGCGCCGTCAACACCCCGAGCCCCAGGGCAAAGCCAACGAAAAACCGCCCCGCCCCTCGCCAGTGGCCGCCGAAAAGCGCCGACAGCGGCAGCACCGGCGCGGCCAGCAGCGCCTGGCCCTTGAGCAAGGCGGCCACCGCGATCATGACCCCGGCCGATAACCACCGGTTCATCGACCCCAGCAGCATCGCCAGCAGGAAGAACGGGATCGGCCAGATGTCCCACTGTGGCCAGCAGTGGGCGTTCCAGATGACCGCCGGGTCGAACCAGAACAGCAGAGCCGGGAGCAGCCCCATCCACGTTGCCGCCGAAGGCCGCCAGGTGGCGGCCGGCGCACCCCATCGCCGGCGCAGCCACAGCCGCGCCAGGAAAAACGTTGCCACGGCCGAGGTGATCTCGCAGATCAGGTTGGTGCGGAGCAACGGCCGGCTGAACTCGTAGTCGGGGATCCAATCGTCGGCCGTGCGGTAGTGCTCGGGCTGCCAGGGCTGGCGTGTCCAGCGGACCCACTGGGTTATGATCCACAGCCGCAGGGGCGCGTAATCCATCTTTCCCCACGGCCGCGGCTCGTTGGCCAGCCAGGCCGAAAGGCGGCCCGGCGGCTCGGGATCCTCGTAAACTCCGTGCAGACCGATGCGTTGGGCCCTGCGGCCCCAAGCGTAGGCGTTGCGGATGTCGCTGGTGAAGCGGATGGCGGATGTGGCGTCCCAGGCCCATCGGCGCAGCGTAACGCCGCCCCACAGGAACGACACAACCACCGTCGCCAACGCGGCCCAGGCCGCCGCGGCCGGCAGCGCGCTGCGTCCGGGGGTTTGCTGCGGCATCGCGGCCATGATACCGGGCGGGCAGGTCCGCGAAAGCGAATCGGCGCGATGACATTCGCGTCGGGAAGTGCTAGACTGCCCGGTCCCGTGAAACGCCCGGTGCTGATTCTTCTGGCCGGCGGGATGCTGGCGGGTTGCAGCCCCGATTCCTACCGCCGGTCGGCCGACCGGCAGGTGTATGAGATGCTGCGCCAGCGTCAGGATGCGTCGCTGGGCTACACGCCTCCCAGCCAGTTGCCCCAAACGCCGGCGACGAGGCCCGCCGCGTCGGCGTTCAATCGGATTCCGCTGACGCCGCTGCCGCCGGCCGTGCCGCCCATCGAGCCCGAGAGGCCCGCCGTGCAGTGGGGGCCGCTGGGTCCCGCCACGCGGCCGGCGCTGCCCCCGCTGGAGACCTCGATCGCGTCGCCGGAGCAGTACGAACTTCCACGTCGGGATTTTGTGCTGGGTCCGCCGGCGCCCAAGCCCCAGCCCCTGCGGCTGGACCTGTTCGGGGCCCTGGAGTACGGCGCGAGCCACAGCCGCGAGTACCTGGGGCGCATGGAGGACCTGTACCTGGCGGCACTGGACGTGACGCTGCAGCGACACCTGTTCGATCCGCGCGCCTTTGCACAAACCACGGTCGGCTACAGCGGCGGGCAGGCGGATGTGGACTATCGCACCGCCCTGAACCTGACCCAGAGCATAGGCGTGCGTCAGCGGCTGCCCTACGGCGGAGAGGTCACGGCCCGGGCCCTGGTGGATTTCGTGCGGGCGCTCCGCGGCGGCGTGGACGATGCCGACCGCGCCGCCGTGGCCCTCAGCGGCACCATTCCCCTGCTGCGGGGGGCGGGCTGGGTGAATCTCGAATCCCTCCTGCGCAGCGAACGCGAACTGGTGTACGCCGTGCGGGCCTTCGAGTCCTATCGCCGCGATTTCGCGGTGGACCTGGCCAACCAGTATTTTCGCCTGCTGGCGCAGGCGGCCAACGTGAACAACCGCCGCCTCAACGCCGCCAACCTCGCCGCCCTGGTCGAGCGCACCACCGCCATGTTCCAGGCGGAAAAAATCAGCTTCCTCGAGGTGCAGCGGTCGCAGCAGGCTCGCCTGCAGGCCGAGAACCAGCTGGTGGCCGCCGAGGAAGCCTACAGCCAGGCGCTGGACAGCTTCAAACTGCGGCTGGGGATGGCGGTGGACCAGCCCCTGGAGATCGTGCCGGTGAGCCTCGAACTGGAGCCGCCGCAGATCGGGTTGGAGGAGGCCGTGCGGCTGGCGCACCGCTACCGGCTGGAAATGGCGACGGCGGCCGACCGCCTGGAGGACGCCCAGCGGAACGTGGGCGTGGCGCGAAACCTTCTGCTGCCCGGGCTGGACCTGTCGGGGCAGGTCGAGGCCGGCAACGAGGACGGGGCGCTGTTGAAGCTGGACGAGGACTCGGCGACCTACTCGGCAAAGGCCACCCTGGACCTGCCGCTGGACCGCGTGGCGGAACGCAACCAGTACCGCCGGGCGCTGATCGAGCTTCAGCGGGCCCAGCGGTCGCAGCAGCAGGTGCGGGACCGCATCACCGCCGAGGTCCGCGACACGCTGCGGGCGATACGCACGGCGCAGGTGTCCATCGAGATCCAGCGGAAGCAGATCGAACTGGCGGAGCGTCGGCTGGAGCTGTCCAATGAGCTGATGCGGCAGGGCAAGACCAACGCGCGGGACGTGGTGGAGTCGCAGCAGGCCCTGCTGGATGCCCAGGACCGTTACGAATCGGCGCGTAGCACGCTGGTCAGCCGAATCCTAGAATACCTCAATGTAACCGGGACGCTCCGGCTGGATCCGGCGGCCGGCGCAATCGGTCGGGCGATGGACGGCCGCACGGCGCAGGACCCGGCAAGAGCGGCGCCGTAATCTTGGGATCGAGAGGTCCGTATGTCGAGGGGTTCGACGGTAGTGCTCAGCGGTCCGCCGGCCGCCCGCAGATGGGCGGGGGCGTGGATCGTCCCGCTGGCGGCGGTGCTGGCGCTGGGCGCGGGCTGGCTGATCTGGCGCACGGGGGCCGGAAACGGCGGCTCGAGCCCGGCCGGACAGCTCTACACCGTCGCGCCCATGGACCTGGACATCCGCGTGGTGAAGGACGGGGAGCTGCAGGCCGAGCAGTACACCGACATCTACTGCCGGGTGGAGGGCGCCTCGCAGATCATCTGGCTCGTGAAGGAGGGCGTCGGCGTCAAGAAGGGCGATGACCTGGTGTTGCTGGATTCCACCGTGTTTCAGCAGCGGCTGGACGAACTGCAGCTGGACCTGCAGAAGGCCGAGAGCGACCTGACCATCTCCCGCGAGATGAAGGAGATCCAGGAGAGCCAGAACGCCGCCAACCGCGAGGCCGCCGAGGTCGCGCTGGAACTGGCCCAGCTGGACCTGAAACAGTACGAGGAGGGCAGCTACCCGCAGCAGGTGCAGAATGCCCGCACGGCGGTGGAGATGGCCCAGATCAACCTGCGCAACGCGGAGGAGGACCTGTTCCAGACCCGCAGCCTCTTTGCCAAGGGTTTCGTGACGGGGGCGGATGTCAAGAAAAGCGAACTGGCCGTCACCACCGCCCGCAACGAACTGGCCAAGGCCCAGACCGCCTGGAAGGTGCTGGAGCAGTACACCCACCAGATGGACCTGACCAGCAAGCGCAATGCGGTGGCGCAGGCCGACCAGCGGCTCAAGCGCGTCATCCGCGAGAACGCCAGCCTGCTGGCCCAGAAACGGGCGGACGTGGCGGCCAAGGAGCAGGCCCTGAATCTGCTGAAACAGAAGGCCGACAAGCTCCGCGAGCAGATCGCCAACTGCACCATCCGGGCGCCGGAGGACGGGCTGGTGATCTACGCCTCGAGCATCGACCGCAACATGCGCGAGCAGATCCAGGAGGGCGCTCAGGTCCGCGAGAAGCAGCTGCTGCTGCGGCTGCCGGACGTGAGCCGCATGAAGGCGGTCGTCAAGGTGACCGAAGCCCAGGTGACCCGCCTGGACGTCGCGAAAAACATGCGGGCGCTGGTGCGGATCGAGGGCGTCCGCGAGCCCATCGGCGCCACGCTGACGAAAGTCAGCGTGGTCCCCGACAGCGGCAGCCGCTGGTGGAGCCCCGATGTCAAGGAATACCCCGTCGAGGTCTCGCTGGACTACACGCCGCCGGGCCTCAAGCCCACCGTCGGCGCCAAGGTCGAGATCCTCGTGGACCGCCGCCCGGGCGTGCTGGCCGTGCCCGTCGATGCCGTCTATTCGGTCGGGCGCGACAGCTACGTGTTCGTGTTCCAGGACGGCCAGGAGAAACCGGTCAAGGTGGAAACGGACGCCAGCAACGAAACGCACGTGCAGATCACCAGGGGGCTTGCGGGTGGCGAGCAGGTGCTGCGGCTGGCCGCCGGCCAGGGCCGCATCCTCGCCGAGCGCGCCGGCATCAAGGTGGAGCCGGCGACGCGCCCGGGCATGGGCGCCGATCGCCGCGGCCGGGGCCGCCGTTCCGGTGGCGATGGCGGCGGAACGTCGGGTGGCGCAGGCACGCCCGCGGGGATTTGATGCCCCGCGGCGACAGGACAGAATATATGAGGCTGTGGATGGCGAACGCGTCCGGTGGTTTGGATGTTGCCCTCCGCTGTCGGCCGCAATGGCCTGGGCCGACGCGCTGCGGCCGAGCCTCGGACATGGGATCTTCCGGACCTGCCGTTGGGCGCGGACGACCGGCCCAGGCGGCCAGAGGTGCGCACATGCGGAAGCTCGGATTCCTGGCGGTTCTGCTGGCGGCCGGGTGCAGTGCAAAGACCGAGACCGGCTATGAGCCGCGGCGATTGAATGATTCGGATACGGTTCGGCGGGCGTATTATGCGCCCCCGTTCAGTCCCCAGGCCCGCGAGGCGGCCGCCGAACGCGGCACGGCCTCGCCGCCGCGCAGACCCGAGCCGATGCGGTGACGCCCGCCGCGAAAAACGCCCTGTGTGGAACCCCATGACCCCCAAGCCTAGAGTTGTACCGTGACGACCGAACCAGCCATCGAGCCGGCTCAGTTTGTCGCGCTTGTTCAGCCCATGCTTGAGACCAGGGATGTCGAAGGTCTGGTGGGCGTGCTCAAGCGGAACTGGACCGCCGAGCAAATCACCGCGCTGCTGTCCTGTCCGCAGGAGGATGCCCGCAAGGTTGCGGCCCTGGCGCTGGCCCTGGTGGGGTGCAAGGGGTGCATCTCGGCCCTGGCCGACCAGCTGCGCGACCCGGACCCGCTGACCAACCAGATGGCCGAGCATGCCCTGTGGTCGATCTGGTTCCGCAGCGGCAATGCGGAGGCCAACCGTCATCTGGCCGCCGGCACTGACGCGATGAACCGTCGCGAGTACCACGAGGCGATTGTGCATTTTGGCATGGCGGCGACCGAATGCCCTGATTTTGCCGAGGCCTATAACCAGCGGGCGATCGCCTGGTACCTGCTGGAGCAGTACGAGAAATCCATTGCCGATTGCAAACGGGCGGTGAAACGAATGCCATGTCATTTCGGGGCCTGGGCGGGCATGGGGCATTGCTACGCTCACCTGGGGCGGCTGAAGGATGCCCTCCACGCCTACGAGCGGGCGCTTGAGATCAACCCCCACTTGGACTGCGTTCGACAGGCCGCCAACGAACTCCGCAATCGCATCTGCTGACGGACGGTTCTCCCTGGATCCATGCAAAGTCTGCACGAAGCCGACGTTGCCGCCGATGGTGTGGTATGCACCAAGCTCTCGCCAAGAGTATGTCTGTGCCCACCGTCAACCTCCATCGCTTCCTACGGTCGATTCGCCGCAGGTGGACGGTGTTGCGGGCGGCCGAGACCGCGGCCCTCGGTGCGGCGGTGGCTTGCGCGGCGGCGTTGCTGCTCATGCCAGTTCTCGTCTGGCGGGGCGAGGATCCCCTGGGACCCGCCGCGATCCTGCTGCTGCTGGGATTAGCGAGCGGGGCGGCGTGGGGGCTGGCGCGGCGCCCCCGGGTTCTGGATGCCGCGATGCAGGCCGACAGGCAACTGCTGCTGTGCGATCTTCTTGGCACGGCGTGGGCGCTGAGCAGGCAACCGCAACACCCTGCCAATCCCTTCTGTGCTGCGGTCCTCGCAACGGCCGAAGCCCGCTGTGCCGTGCTCTCCCCGGCCCAGGTGGTCCTTTCCCGCCTCGGTGCGCGCCGCTGGAGCGGCATCGGCCTGTTGGCGGCCCTGGTTCTCAGCGTCGGATGGATGTACCGCACTCCCAGCCCCACGTCCGCACAGGCGTTTGCCGGCTCGGCGGCAACCACGGCCCAGCGCCAGGCCCACCCGCGGTTGCTGGCGGCCAACGTTTCCCGGCCTGACCTGCGCCGACCTCCGACGCAGTTCTTGCCCGACGAGCACCGTGGAATCGGCCTGGGCCAGCCTCCTGCTCGCAACTCAGCCGCCGCGGCAACCACGGGCGATGCCGGTTCGGGCTCGGCCGACCCGCACGGCGCAGGAGGCGGGGCGGGCCGGACTGGGGTCTCATCCCTGGACTCTTCGTTGCCCATTCCCAAGGCAGGCGCCGCGGCCGCCGGGGATGCTCCAGGCGCATCGGGCGCGGGGCTTGGCGCCGCTTCGGCCGCCGATGCAGCCGGCCAGGCCAGCGACGCCCTGGCCGTCTCACCCTCGCCTTCCCGGGCGGCACCGCCGTGGCGCAGCGACCTGTGGCCCGAGGCCCGCCGACGGGCCGCCGACGCCCTCCAACGCGGCGCCGTGCCCGAGGCCTGTCGCGATCTGGTCCGCGATTACTTCCAGCGCGACTGAAGGTCCGCAATCACCGGCTGTTACTGGCGGCCGTGTCTTGCCGATACATGGACGAGACACGGAGGCCGTGTGAGCGTCTATCTGCGCATCCTGGGCCGCGAACTTCCCTGCGACCTGGCCGACTTGCTTGACCTGGACCACCAGATGGCCGCGGCCTGCCAGGCCGAGTCCCCCTCCCCCCGCGGCGCCTCGGACTTCTGGCGGCAGGGCCTGATGCACATCCGCCGCGGCGAACTGGGCCTGGCTCGCGCCCGCCTGTCGGCGGCCGTCGCCGACGACCCGGCCCTGCTGGATGCGCGCTTGGCGCTGGCGGCCGTCCATGACGCCCTGGGGCGGCCCCAGGACGCGGTCCCCCAGATCCTCGCCACACTCGCCGACCCCTACCACGCCACCGACACCGCCCCGCTCCTGTGTGCTGCCGGATTCGCTCTGGAGCGCGCCGGCCGGTGGCGCGAGGCCGTCGCCCAGTATGGCGTGGCGATGGCCGATGATGCCTCCAACACCTTTGCCCGCTCGCGGCTGGCGGCCATCTTCATCGCCCAGGGCGCGCTGGCCGACGCCATGTCCGTCCTGCGGCACACCGTCCAGCACGAGCCAAACGACCAGACCTCCCGTCTTGCTCTGGCCCACCTGCTGTACCTGGCCGGCGGCTATGAGCAGGCGCTGAGCGAATACGACCTGGCGGCCCGCCCGCTCTCCTCGCTGTGGGACATCGCCCCGGAAACGGCCCGCGAACTTTTGTCCGCCGGCGAGGAGCCCACGGCCCTGCAACTCCTGCGGCGGATGACCGCTCTGCACGACAACTGCCCCGACCTGCACCTTCGACTGGGCAACCTCTATTCGCGCCACGGCCAGGATGATGCCGCCGTCGGCCAGTACCTGGCCGCGATCGAACTGTATCCCGACTATTTCGAGGGGCACCTGGCCCTGGCGCGGCACGAGGCCCGAATGGGTCGAGGCGAGACGGCCATCGAACACCTTTGCCGCGCAGTGTGGATCAACGAGCAGCACGTCGAGATGCACGCGGGGCGATTCCTGGCGCTGCACCGGCTGGGGCGGGCGGCCGACGCCGCCGCAGCGCTTCAGTCCGCCGCGAGGCTGCTCGAGGGAAGCGCGACCTTGGTGGCGCAGATCGGGTGCCTGCAGGATTCCGCCTCCCCCCTTGCCGACCTTTGCGAAGTGCACCTGGATTGCATTCGCAATCAGGCCGGCGAGTGTGACGCGGAGCTATCGCGACATCCGGGGCTGGCCGACGTGCGATTGCGCCTGGCCACGCTGCTGCCGATGCTCGGGATGGCCGGCCAGGCGCTGGAGCACTGCCGGCAGATCGTGGCGTCGCACCCGGCGTGCACGGCGGCCCATCTGCGCGCGGGCATGGCGCTGCGGACGACCGCCGACGATGCCGCCGTGGCCGAAACGCTCGAGGCGGCCCTGCGAATCGATACCTCCTGGAGCGAGCCGCTGTACCGCGCCGCCCTGGCCTATTGCAGCCCCATCGAGTTTGAGCTGACGCTGGAGCGGCTGGAGCAGACGATCTACCCGCCCGAGGCCCAGGCGGACCGCCTGATGCTCTTCGCGCTGGACCCGATGCAGATGGCGGGCCGCACCCGCCCCGCCACTGCTTCGCCCAGGGGCCAGGCCGCGGGCCACAGGTTGTAGCCCGCTTACCCGAACGCCACGTCGGCAATCCGATGGCGAGTGATCGACGCCAGGTGCATATCGGCCGAGGGCTGCCGCCACTCCCAGACATCCCAGAAAACCAGACGCTGGCGGTCGGGCGAGACGGCCGCGATGCGCTGCGTGCATCCGGCCACCGCCCGCAGGCCGCGGTAGGGGCCCAGGTATTGGGTGACCACCGGATCATCCATGCCGACGCACCACAATCCTCCCTCGGCCGTGGCCAGCACGATGCGGTGGCTGCCGAGCCACGGCAGCAGGGCTGCGGCAGCGATGCGTCCGGGATGCCGCCGCCGCGACACCACGGCAAGCTGCGGGCCTTCGTGGAAGCACATTTCGCCATCCTCGCGGACGACGATCAGCCGGGGCGGGTCTGAGAGCAGGGCGACGATCGGCGCGCCAGCGTCGTCCACCTCGCGCGGGGGCCCATCGGGTGCCATCGCCATCAGGCGAACGCCGCGGCTGAAGACGATGCACGAGTCGTCCAGCACCGTGAGATTGCGCGGTTCGCCACCGACATCCCCGGGGCGCAGCACTCGCACAGGCGCATCGCCGCGCCCGATCTCCCAGCCGACCACGCCGGCTTCGCCGTGAGATGCCCACAGCGCTCCGCCGCAGACCGCCGCGCTGTTGAAGCCCAGTTGCCACCGCCCGCCGCCGCCCTCGTCCTGGTAAGCCTGGGCCTGCCCGGGGTCCTCGGCATCGACGATGCTCACGCCGCCGCGGGCGCCCACCAGCAGCCACCTTCGGCCGTTCACCTCGGCCGGCGTGACGCTGCGCAGCGGCCCCAGCTCCCGGGGAAGGTCAAACGCCTGCACCTTCCCCGCCGCATCGATCCTCAGCAGCTGGCCGCCTGCCACCGCCCACAGCGGCGGCGCCATTCCGCCCGCCTCGGCCGCCAGCAGCGTCTGCAGCACCGCACCCTGGTCGGCGGGACTGATGCGGGCCAGGATCTGCCCGGCCGAAAGCTCCGGCGCGGCCTCCTGAGCGGCGCGAAACTGCCGCAGCAGTTCTGCCGCACGCTGCATATGCTCGATCTGTGCGCTGACCCGCAGTTCGGCGGCCTGCCGCTGCAGCGACTCGCTGCGCTGCTGCTGGAGTGTCGGGCTGAAGGTGGCCAGCTGAATCGGCGCCAGCAGCCGGACCCCGCACCCAAAAGCCACCCGCTGCGCCGCTGCACGCAGGGCATCGCTGACCTGCGCCCGCGGCGCCTCCTCCAGCCAATGCTCGGCGGGCAGGCCCCGGACAGCCCGCGCGAAGGCATCCTGCAAGGCAGCCGTGAAGTGGTTGACCAGGTCCTGGGGCGTGGCGGTATCGCGGCCGGCCAGGAAGGTCTCCTCGAACATGCTGCGGTCGGCCGCTGCATCCAACGGCTGGATGGTACAGGTGAAGGTTCCTCGCAACTCGTGGGCGTCGGCGGCGTGGGCCGGGCCCAGGTGCCAGGTGACTCGCAGCGGACTGGTCTGCACGATCACCTGGCCGCCGCTGCGCACCGCGATGTAACCGCTTGCAACGGCCATCACCCCATTGTACCGCGCCGCCGGGCCCTAGACGATCAGCGGGCGCAGGATCGCCTGGCCGATACGCAGGCCGCGCTCGAAGTTGTCCGGCGTGGGCTCCTTGCGCCAGGGGTCGAAGCGGCCGTCTTCATGCTCGATGCACACGCCGCCGTCATAGCCGATGGTGTACAGCTCGGCGATGAACTGCGGCCAGTTGATCTCGCCCAGCCCGGGGATGCGATACGTCCACCACCCGCCGCCATAGATGCCCACGACGTTGCGCTTGTCATAAAAGATCTCGGTGTCCTTGGCGTGCACGTGATAGACGCGGTCCTTGAACTGCCGCAGGACCGCGATGTGGTCGATGCCCTGCCAGTAAAGGTGCGAAGGGTCGAACTCCAGCCCCAGCGCCTTGCCGGGCACCGCGTCGAACATCGCCGCCCACGCCTCGGGGCTGTAGGCCATCGTTCGCCCGGCCAGCGGATACCCGCCGAACGCCGGCCAGTTCTCGAAGGCGATCTTGACGTTCTTTTCGTCGGCGATCTTCGCCAGCGTGGTGTAGGTGTCGCGGAAAGCCGGGATGTTGTCGGCGATGCTCTTGGTCTTGTCGGCCCGCGGCGCGATGGCCGTGACGACATTGCACCCGGTCGCCTGGGCCAGCTCGATGGCCTTGCGGAACGAATCGACCAGCGCCTCGCCCTGGAGATTCTGGGCCGGGCCGTAGTGGGAGATGGCCGAGATGCTGATGCCGAACTCGTCGCGGCAACGCTTGAGCGCATCGAGCACTTCCTGCCGCTGCTGTGGGGTGGCCCAGACGCCGTCGCCGAACCAACTGGAGGAATGCACCTCCAGGCAGTCAAACCCCAGCCTTTTGGCGCGGTCGGGCTCCTGCCTGGAGAACTTGGTGAGGTAGCCGAGTTTCATGCCGCAACAAGTTAAAACCGCCGGGCCGCAATGGCAACTCCGTTCTTCGCCTCTCCCATCGGGTGATGGCGCCAGCAACGTCTCCTTCGTCGCCAGTAGCCTTGTAGGGCGGGCTGTGCCCGCCGCCCAGGCCGGGACCGAGAGCCGAACGGCGGGCGGAGCCCGCCCTACGGTGCTTCGTCGCCAGTAGCCTTGTAGGGCGGGCTGTGCCCGCCGCCCAGGCCGGGACCGAGAGCCGAACGGCGGGCGGAGCCCGCCCTACGGTGCCAGTCCAAGCCCACGTGTGATACCCTCGCCGTCATCTTCATGGCTGTCTCCTTTCTTGGAACACCGAGCAGTGTACTGCTCGGGGAGGCAGCCTTTCATGGGATTACAGGGGGAGGCCGTCCGAGCCTGCGCTACGGGAATCTTCCACTGGCGGAGCGAGATCACCGACGTCGTCGCCAGCGGCGGAAGCCGAAGACCGCCCAGCCCACCAGCGCGACGCCCGAGGCCGCGACCGATGCGATGGCCAGGTTGCGTCGGGTCGGCGTGGCCGTCGCGAGGCGATAGGAGCGCCTGGCCGATGCGCTCAGCGCGGCCAGGCGCGTGGGCTCGGACACATCGGCCTCGGCCGGAAACCAGCGCAACGCATCGGCCCGCCGGCCCAGCGACGTGGTCCCGCACCGCCGCACCAGCGCTTTGTAGAACCGGTCGGCGGCCTTGGGGTCGCGGGCCTTGAGCCACGACCCGCCCGACCACAGCACATACGCCGTGTGGTTGTCCTCATCGGGCATCAGCGCCGCCGCTTCCCACGCCAGGTCGGCGGCCGTGTAGCGGTAATGGAATCGCGGCTTGCCGCTCAGATCGTTGCGGGCGGCGCGGGCCAACTCATCGGGCGTGGCCGCAAGCGTGGCGGGGACCTGGCGGCGGTCCTCCAGGTACTCTCCTTCCTCGAACATCCCATCGTGCACGTGCCAGTCGGGCGCGGTTTCGCTTCCGAACAACTCCATGCCGTTCCTACGAGCGATCATGGCAGCGCGCCAGAGGGCCTGGGCGCGTGCAGCCGGCTCCTGTCGAGCATCGCGGCCGGCCGTGAGCAGGTGCGCATAGTCCAGCAGCGTGCCCCCGTAGGTGGACAGGTACCGGGCGCCTTGCTCATATCGGCCCAGCCGGGCCAGGCGCCGGCCCAGCAGTTCCCGCAAAGCCATGGCACAGTCGTCGTGGGCATCGACGTAGCGCTGCAGCTCCTCGCACGTCAGCACCACCTCGGCGACATAGGCGGCATCAGACCAGTAATCCGACTGCAGGAACAGGTCCAGCGCATCGATGTATTGCCCGCGGGTCAGACGCAGGACCGCCAGCTCGCCGGCGGCGCGCTGCTTCGATGGCGCCGGCGCCACAAAATCCTCGTAGCCCATGTGCTCGCCGGGATCATCTGCCTTGGGGAAAAGCTGCATCGCCCGCGAAAGGGCAGCCGCCGCCTCATCGATCTTCCCCTGGCGAAGCAGCAGCTTGGACTTGATCCACAGCGCCACCGGCGCATCGGCCGGCGCGCGGGCGATCCACCGCGCGGCCAAATCCATCTGCCCCTCCTGGTAGGCCAGCCAGGCCATGCGGTCGGCACACCGCAGGGGCGCATCCGATGCGCTCTCGACGGCCGCCAGCCACGCCCTCACGGCATCCTCGGGAACGGCCGGGCTGCCGATGTACCCGACGTACCATGCGCCGCGGCTGATCATGTACGCCGTGATCAGGTCGCGCAGCACGGGATCGCGGGCGTAATCGGACATTCCGGCGCGGTCGCCGCGGACGATGCGCGCCGCCACGTCGCGCAGCGAACAGAGCGAGAAGGAATCGCCCGCGGCGTTCTGGATCAGGTACAGCTCGGCGGCCTGGCGGTACTCGTCGCGCAGATAGTGCACGCGGGCCTCCCAGCCGAAGCTGCTGGCCGCCAAGCCCAGCGAATCGGCAAAGCCCTCGGCGGCCAGCTCGCGAGTCCGCTGGAACCAGCCGATGGCGGCGTCGCCGTCGTCGCCCATGGCCACCTTGCCAAGCATGAACGCCGCCCAGGTGGACTTATAGCGGCGCTGGGAGGCGGGCAAATCGAGCAGCGCCCGCCAGTCACGCGTGGCCTCGTCGATCCGGCCGCGGTGATAGGCGCTGGCGCCGCGGGCGTAGAGGGCGAACTCAAGCGGCAGGTCCGCGGGGCAGTCGAACGAGGCAAGGTCAGCCCCGGGCGGCTGACGGAGTTGCTGGTACTCCTGAAGCAGGGCCTCACGACGCGCTGCGTCCATCGGCAGGTCGGCCAGCGCCTCTCGCAAGTCATCTGCATCGGCTGCCGCCGTCTGTCCCTCGTCGGTGGTGAACCGGCCGACGTTGTCCACATGCGCCACCGACGGCACGCGCGGGATCGGCAGCCGCCTGACCTCGTCAACGAAGATGCCGATGGGCGCGGTCAGCAGTTGATGGTCCGGCCGGATGAGCAGGCGATTCTCGAAATACGGCCCGCAGGCTAGCACCGCGGGAACGAGGGCCAGCATTGCTGCGCTAACGATTCGGCCGCACATACGCATGGACCTCCGTGTCCTTGTCCAACCGCAGCCATCCGATGGGCCGGCTCTGGCCCGGCGGCAAGCGCTGGCCGGCCGATCCGTCGGCGGGGACAAAAGTCATCTGCGATGCGCCGGTGGCGCGATGGGCAAACCCGCCCAGCGAGTCTGCCGCGATGCGTCGAGCATCGCGCCAGTCCAGCACCGCCTCGACATCCAGCGGGGCATCGGCATTGCCCGCGTTGATCAGCGTAATCTCCAGCAGGCCGTCGCCGCTGCGCTTCACCGTCGCCTGCAGGTCGGCCGCGGGCGCCTGACCCTGCATCACGGCCGCCAGCGTGCACCAGCGCCAGTTGAGCGTGTCATCGGCCACGGGCAGGCGGTACCAGATGATGCCCTTCATAGCCGCCGGGCGACGGCCCGCCCAGTTGCGCACCAGCGATGCCATATCAGCCGGGTCGGCGTGGATCGCGCGAACCTTCGCATCGGCCGGCAACTGCGGCGGCGGGCCCTCGGCCCACATCGCCAGCATCCTTCCGTCGCGATCGAACGCCGCCATGTACCCGTACGAGGGCAGCGCCACCCGAAAGGCGATGCCCAGACGACCGGCGGTCCGGACAGCCCGCTGCGCCTCGGCCGGATCGCACAGGGCCGACTGCATGCCGGGACGATGCAGCGAATGAACCTGGAGCACGTAGCCGTCGCACTCGCGCGCCAGGGCCGCGAATGCCGGCCGGTCCAGCCAACTGGGCAGGGCGGTGATCACCAGCGGCACAGGCGAGATACGCTGCTTGATGGCCCGCACCCATTGCCGATAGCCGTCGAGTTGCGACTCAGGGCAGTCAAAGTCGATCTGCAGCTCGGAGACACGCGGTGCGCGGCTCACGATTGCGTGGGCGTGGTCGGCCACGAACGTGGACTTGGCTGCGTCGGGACGGGTTGGCCCGATGCTTAGCGCCAGGCCAAAGGGGGGCCTCATCGCAGACAGGTCTATATCCGCTTCGGCCACGAGTGGCTTGCCGGTATCCCAGCTGATTTCAGCGGCCAGCGCCACCAGGCGCTGCAGGTGCGGCGAAGCATCGCGCACGGCATCCGTGACGGCCGGCGTCCAGAGCCGCTGCCAGACATATGCCTCGTGCGGGAGAAGACCGGATGCCGTGCGGCCGTCGCCGCGCAGAAGCACGACCGAGACGGCCGGCAGCGTGGCAAGCGCCAGCAGGTAGAGGATCGACCAGGTTCGAAGGTGCATCCGTTCACCCTCGTTGCTGTTGTAGTGCGGGCTTTAGCCTGCCCCACAACACGCGCAGGCCAAAACCTGCGACACAATCCCCTACCGGCCGAAGAATCGCTTGATCACGTGCAGTGTGGCCTGGCGCTGCACCGTGGCGATCGACTCCAGCAGCGGGATCTGCTTGGGGCACACCTGCACGCAGTTGCCAGCCTTGGAGCAGTCGGCCACGCCGCCGGGGCCCATGAGGGCATCGAGCCGCTCCTCCTGGAGCGTCGCGCCCACGGGGTGGCTGTTGAACAGCCGCACCTGGCTGATGACGGCCGCGCCGATGAACTGGTTCGTCGGCGTGTACTGCGGGCAGGCCTCCAGGCAGCACCCGCAGCTGATGCACCGCGAAAGCGGGTAGCGTTGCTCCTGAACGCTCTGGGGAATGGCCGGCCCCGGGCCCAGATGATATGTGCCGTCGATCGGCACCCAGCAGCGGGTCTTCTTCAGGTCGTTGAACAGCCGCTGGCGATCGACCAACAGGTCGCGCACGACCGGGAACTTGCCGGCCGGCTCCAGGACGATCGGCTCATCCCTGCCCAGTTTGTCCACCAGCGCCGAGCACGCCTGGCGCACCTTGCCGTTGATGACCATGGTGCACGCGCCGCACACCTCTTCCAGGCATCCGCTGTCCCATACCGGAGGCGTGGTGTCGTTGCCCTCGGTCGTGATCGGGTGGGCCGCGATGTACTGCAGGCACGAGATCACGTTCATGTTCGGCCGATACGGCACGGCGAACTGCTCCCAGCGCTGCGGCTTGTCCGGGCCGTCCTGGCGGCGGATGCGGACGATGATGGACTGCTGGGGCGTATTGGGTGCGATCATGCGCGGCTCCCGTGCGTGCTGATGATAGGGGCGGCGTGCGCGCGCGACAAGCGGACGCCCGGCGGCTACTTCACGACCCTTGCCGCGAACTGCCGCGCGGCTTCCAGCGCCTCGGGCAACTTGGCCGGATCCTTGCCCCCGGCCTGGGCCATCTGCGGGCGGCCGCCGCCTCCGCCGCCGGCCACCTGGGCCGCCTGGCGAATCCAGTCGCCGGCCTTCAGGCCCGCCTGGATCAGGTCGTCGCTGACGGCCGCAACGAAGCTCACCTTCTGCTCGTCGGCCGACGCCAGCAGGATCGCATGGCTGGGCGCCTTCTTCTTCAGCGAATCCATGGCCGCCCGCAACTGCTCGTCGCCGGCGCCGGGAATCTCGCCGACAACGAGTTTGCCCGGTCCAAGCGGCGGCGCCTTGGCCAGCAGCTCGCATGCCACGGCGATCGGGTCGCCCTTGGCCGCGCCGCCCCCGGAGGCCAGTTTCTTCTTGAGTGTCCTGATCTCCTCCTGAAGTGCGGCGATGCGCCTGGGCGCATCTTCCGGCGCGACGCTCAGCACCTGGGATACCGCCCGCAGGTCCTGCTCCATCTTCTGCACGTGCTCGACAGCGCCTCGCCCCGTGACGGCCGTGATCCGCCGCACGCCCTTGCTGACCGATTCCTCGGCCGTGATCTTGAAGAACCCCGCCTCGCCCGTGCGCGACAGGTGTGTGCCCCCGCAGAACTCCACGCTGTGCTGCACCGCCCCGCTGCTCAGAGGATCCTCCGTGCCGATGCTCACCACGCGAACGGGGTCGGGGTATTTCTCGCCGAAAACCGCCCGCACGCCGGGGATTTGCCTGGCCTTCTCCAGCGGCAGGATCGTGGCCGATACCGGCAGGTCGGCGTAGATTTTCTCGTTGACCAGCCGCTCGATCCGGGCGAGCTCGCCGGCGGTAACGGCCTGCGGATGCGAAAAGTCAAACCGCAGTTTCTCCGCGTCCACCAGCGAGCCTTTCTGCTCGACGTGATCGCCCAGGACCTGCCGCAAGGCCCAGTTCAGCAGGTGCGTGGCGGTGTGGTTGCGCATGATGTCGCCGCGACGCACGTCCACGCTCACCACCGCCCGCTGGCCGGCCTCGATGTGGCCCTCGGCCACCTGGCCCCAGTGCAGCACCCAATCGCCCCTGCGTTCGGTGGCCGAGACGTCGAACCGCCCCGTGGCCGACTGGATGTAGCCCACATCGCCGACCTGTCCGCCCTGTTCGGCGTAGAACGTCGTGCGGTCCAGCAGCAGCGCGCCCGATTCATCCTCGTTCAGCCGCCCCGACCGCCAGGTCTGCGTATCGGTCACCCACCCCAGCACCGTCGCCTCGGTGGTCAGCCCCTGGTACTTGATCGAGTCGTCCGTCCTGGGGAAACCGCCCAGGTCCACGGCCACCTGTGCATGCTGTTTGCGCCCCTTGCCCGAGACCTTCACGTGCTCGTCCCATAGCCGCGCATAGTCGTCCATATCCACGCCGAGCCCGCGCTCCTGCGCCAGCTGCACCGTCAGGTCCGCCGGAAAACCAAGCGTCGCGTGGAGGTTGAAGGCGTCCGCCCCCCTGATCATGCCGCCGGCCGACCTGGCCCGCCCGGCGGCTTCCTCGAACACCCGCAGGCCGCGGTCGATGGTGCCCAGAAAATCGGCCTCCTCGGCGCAGATCGTGCCGGCCACCTGCTGCGGGTTGCGTTTCAGCTCGGGGAACGCATCGCCCATCTGCTCGACGATCACGGGCACGAGCCTGTGGAGGAACGGCTCCTGGAGCTTGAGAACCTGGTAGCCGAATCGCACCGCCCGGCGGATGACGCTCCGCAACACCGCGCCGCGCTTCTTGTTGCTGGGGATCGCGCCGTCGGTGATGGCGAACGTGCTCATGCGGGCGTGATCGGCGATCACCCGAAACGCGATGTCCTTGGGGTCGGACAGGCGCCCGCCGTACTGGGCATTGGCCAGGTCGGCGATGGCGGCCATCAGCGGCCAGAACACATCCGTGTCGTAATTGCTGCTCTTGCCCTGGAGAACAGCGCAGATCCGCTCGAAGCCCATGCCCGTATCCACATGCCGGGCCGGCAGGGGCGTCAGCCGCCCGTCGCTGCCGCGGTTGAACTGGATGAACACCAGGTTCCAGATTTCCATCACCCGCGCATCGCCGGCGTTGACCAGCCGCCCGCCGGACTTGTCGGGCGTCAGGTCGATGTGAATCTCGCTGCACGGCCCGCAGGGGCCGCTGTCGCCCATCTCCCAGAAGTTGTCCTTCTTGTTGCCCAGGTGCACGTGCGATGGGTCGATGTCGGTGACCGTCTTCCACAGTTCGGCGGCCTCCAGATCGGCCTCCAGACCCTCGGCAGCGTCTCCCATGAAGACCGTCGCGTGCAGGCGGCTTTTGTCCAGGCCCCACACCCCGGTGAGCAGCTCCCAAGCCCACGCGATGGCCTCCCTCTTGAAATAGTCCCCGAAGGACCAGTTGCCCAGCATCTCGAAGAATGTGTGGTGGTAGGTGTCCTTGCCGACATCGTCCAGGTCGTTGTGCTTTCCGCCGGCGCGGATGCACTTCTGGCTGTTGGCGGCCCGCGTGTAGTCGCACTTCTCCGTGCCCAGAAAAATCGGCTTGAACTGATTCATCCCCGCGTTGGTGAACAGCAGGGTCGGGTCGTCCAGCGGAACCAGCGGCGAACTGGGCACGAACCGATGGCCGTGCTGCTTGACGAAAAAGTCCAGAAACTGCTGGCGGATTTCCCGTGAGGTCATAGGCGATGCGGCGACAAAAGCGGCGGCCGCACCGGCCGCCGGGGCAACAACAACGGTGATTATCCCCGACTTTTTCGAGGCATCAAGGGCGGCACTTGGCCGCGGGCCGGCGGGCTGCGCGGACGGTTGCCGCCTCCGCCGCAGCGCACTATAAACCCCTGCGGCATGGGACGCTTTCGAGCCATCCGCTACGACCTGATCCTCCTCGCCCTGATCGTCATCGTCACCGCCGCCGTCTATGCCCCCGTCGCCGGTTTCCAGTTCGTCAGCTTCGACGACAACCTGTATGTCACGCACAATCCGGCCGTCAGACAGGGTCTGAAACTCGCCACCATCCGCTGGGCGCTGACCACGTCCGCCGTCTCTTACTGGCATCCCCTGACGTGGATCAGCCACATGCTGGATGTGTCGCTGTTCCAATTGTGGGCCGGGGGACACCACCTGCACAACCTGCTGCTTCACCTGGCCAACTCGGCGCTGCTTTTCGCCCTGCTGCGCTACCTGACCGCATCGCGCTGGCGAAGCGCGTTTGTGGCGGCCGCGTTCGCCCTGCACCCCATGCACGTGGAGTCCGTGGCGTGGGTGGCCGAGCGAAAGGACGTGCTCAGCACGTTTTTCGCCCTGCTGACGCTCCTGGCCTACACGAAATACGCCCGCAGCGAGGATGGCCGCTGGCTCTTGGCGGCACTGGCCCTGTTTCTGGCGGGCCTGGCCTCCAAGCCGATGTTGGTCACGCTGCCGGTGTTGATGCTTCTGCTGGACATCTGGCCGCTGGGGCGATGGCGCATCGGCCCGCCGCCGCACGGCACATCACAGATCGACCCGGTTCCGCTTGGGCAACTTGTCGCGGAGAAGATGCCGTTCCTGGGCGCTGCGCTGCTCTGCGGCCTGCTGACGATCATCGGCCAGAGCCGCAACGTGGCCATGAGCGGGGCCGACGCGCTGACCGTTCCCATGCGCCTCTCCAACGCAGCCGTGGCGTATGTGCAATACCTTTACATGACCTTCTGGCCGGCGGGGCTGGCGTTCTTCTATCCCTATGTGTTCTCCCGCCCCTGGTGGCACGTGGCCGGCTCCGTCGCGTTGCTGGCGGCGGTGTCGGCCGCCTGCCTGGCGCTGATCAGGCGGCGGCCGGTGCTGGCCGTCGGATGGTTCTGGTTCCTGATCGCCCTGCTCCCCGTGATCGGGCTGTTCCAGGCCGGCATCCAGGCCATGGCTGACCGCTTCAGCTACCTGCCGCATATCGGCTTGTTCATCGCCGTGGCGTGGCTGGCCGTTGACCTGGTCGGCAACCGCCCCGCGGGCCGCCAAATGCTGACCGCGCTTGCCGTCGCGCTGGTTGCGGCGATGACCGTGCTGACGTGGCGGCAGGTGCCCACGTGGCGCGACAACTTCGCGCTCTACGGCCGGGCGCTTTCCGTAACCCGCGGCAACTACGTTGCGCACAACAACATCGGCCTGGCCTACTGGGAATCCAGCCAATACGCGCAGGCCGTACGCCACTTCGCCGAAGCGCTGGCCTTGCTGCCCGGCTATCAGAACGCCCAGCAGAACCTGAGCGGTTCGATCGGAGGGCTGGAGACCATGAAGGCTCGCACGCCGGAGCTGGATGCAGCGCTGGCCCTGGCCCACCGCGCGCTGGGCGAAGTCCACCTCTTCCACGGCCGCTACGCCGAGGCAAAGGAGCACCTGCTGCGGTCGCTGCAACTCGAACCGGACCATGCGCAGGCCCGCCAGGCCCTGCAGCGTGCCGTGGAAGGCCGGCCGCCCGGCCGCTGACTATTCGCCGGGCATGGCGGCCGCGCCCGCCGCCGCATCCGCCTGGGCCCGCTCCACCAGCCCGCGGGCCTCGAGCACGGCGCGGCGGATCTCCGCGGCCAGATCCTTGTTCTCCACCAGGAACTGTTTGGCGTTCTCGCGGCCCTGACCCAGCCGCGTGCCCTTCCAGGTGAACCACGCGCCGCTCTTCTCGACCACGCCTGCCAGGACGGCCAGGTCCAGCAGGTCGCCCTCGTAGCTGATGCCGCGGTCGAACATGATGTCGAACTCCGCCTCGCGGAAGGGCGGGGCGATCTTGTTCTTCACCACGCGGGCGCGGGTGCGGTTGCCCACCGACATCTCGCCGTCCTTGATGGTGCCGATGCGCCGCACATCGATCCGCACCGATGCGTAGAACTTCAGCGCCCGCCCGCCCGGCGTGGTCTCCGGATTGCCGAACATCACGCCGATCTTCTCGCGAAGCTGGTTGATGAAGATCACCGTGCACCGGCTCCGCGAGATGGCGCCCGTGAGCTTGCGCAGGGCCTGGCTCATCAGCCGCGCCTGCAGGCCCACGTGGCTGTCGCCCATCTCTCCCTCGATTTCGGCCCGCGGGATCAACGCCGCCACCGAGTCGATCACGATCACGTCCACCGCGTTGGACCTCACCAGCAGTTCGCAGATTTCCAGGGCCTGCTCCCCGGTGTCCGGCTGACTGACCAGCAGCTCGTCCAACTGCACGCCCAGACGCTTGGCCCACGACGGGTCCAGGGCGTGCTCCGCGTCGATGAACGCCGCCACGCCGCCGGCCTTCTGGGCGTTGGCGATGATGTGCAGCGTAAGCGTGGTCTTGCCGCTGGATTCCGGGCCGAAGATTTCCACGACTCGCCCGCGCGGCACCCCCGCCCCGCCCAGCGCGATGTCCAGCCCCAGGCTCCCCGTGGGGATGCCCTCGATGGGCTGGGGCCTGCTGTTGTCCAGCCGCATCACCGCGCCCTTGCCAAACTGCTTCTCGATCTGCTGCACCGCACGGCTCAGGGCCGAATCCCGCGCGGCCTCGCGGACCGGGGCCGGTTCCCTCGCCGCCGCACTGGGAGCCTTTGCTTCTGCCACCTTGCCCATGGAAACCTCCTTGCGCCGGGTATGTTTTTCAGCCGGCGCGATCGACGTGGCTTGACGCGGGACCGCTTGACATACGGCCCCGCAAACTGAACTCGACGGCAAGCCACGAAAACCGTCCCTGTTCAGTATTTGTTCGGTATGGTAAACGCCTCGACCCGCCCTGTCAATGGCCGCGAAAACCGATTTACTGGCCCCCGGGATTCCACCAGTTGCGGCCCTTGCCGGCGATGGCCCGCCTGGCCCGCGCGCGGATATCGGCCATCGCGGCTGGCGACAGGGGGCTGAAGCACTTCCACGCCGCGAAGGCGGCATCCTGCTCGTTGGGGAAGCTCATCCCCAGCAGGGCCACGTCGGGGTTGACCGTGAGCGTATAGTGGAGGCACTCGGCCACGGTCAGACGAGGAAGTTCACTGCTGTCGGGCGTGGGCATGCCTCCCGAGCTCATCTTTCCACGCGGCCGGTCCTTCAGTGGCTGGTTGTAGCCGGACGTGTCGGCCAGCAGCTTGCCGGCGCCAAAGGTCTTGAAGCACACCGTGCCGACGTGGTGCTTGCGGGCCAGAGGCAGAATCTCGCTGATGTAGCGCTCGTGCACGTACGGCCCGATCGGGAACATCACGATATCGCACAGCCCCGAAGGAATCGCCGCCGCCAGCACATCCGGGTCGTGCGAGGAAATGCCGCGGAAGCGCGCCTTGCCGGCCTTCACGCACGCCTGCAACTGGTCGAAAGCCCCGCCCGCAGCCGTCGCCCGCCTCCAGCCCTCCATCGTGGACAGGCCGTGAAACACCAACGCATCCACCCAGTCCATTTCCAGCCGGGCCAGCGAATCCTCCACCTGCGGGCCGACGGCCTGATCCACGTGGTCGATCTTGTCGATCACAAACACCCTGTCGCGGCGGCCCTTGACGGCCTGGCCCACGATCTGCTCGCTGTAGCCATCCTCGTATCCCGGCGCGGTATCGATCAGGTTCAGCCCCGCATCCAGCGCGCGCCGGGCCGTGGCGATGCACTGCTCCAGCGGAATCCGCCGGTCGGCCAGGTCCCCGATCCCCAGAACCGTGGCGAAAAACCCCGTGCGCCCCAGGGGGCGAACCGGCAACCCAAGATCGGAGATTTGAGTTTGCAGATCTGACCTCCCGCTCGCAACTCCCAACTCCCAACTCCCAACTCACTACCCCCAACTCCCAACTCACGACCGATCTTCCGGCGGCACATAATCGGTCTTGGTCGGGCCGACGTATATCTGCCTCGGCCGGGCAATGCGCGTGGTCTTGTCGTCGTACTGCTCCTTCCACTGGGCGATCCAGCCGGGCATCCTGCCGATGGCGAACATCACCGTGAACATGTTCAGCGGCAGTCCGATGGCCTTGAGGATGATGCCGCTGTAGAAATCCACGTTCGGGTACAGCTTGCGATCCACGAAATACGAGTCCTTCAGCGCCAGCTCTTCCAGCTTGCGGGCGATGTGCAGCAGGGGGTCGTTGTGGTCTCCCAGCTTGTCCAGGACCTTGTCGGCCGCCTGCTTGAGGATCTTCGCCCGCGGGTCGAAGTTCTTGTACACGCGGTGCCCGAAGCCCATCAGCCGCACGCCGCTGTTCTTGTCCTTGGCCAGGCGGATGTACTGCTCCGGGGTGATCTTGCCGGCGTGGATCTGTTGGAGCATCTCCATGACGGCGACGTTGGCCCCGCCGTGCAGCGGTCCCCACAGGGCGTTGACGCCGGCGGCCACCGACGCAAACAGATTGGCCTGGCTCGAGCCGACGATCCGCACCGTCGATGTCGAGCAGTTCTGCTCGTGGTCGGCGTGCAGCAGCAGCACCAGGTTCAGGGCGTTTTCCACGTCCGGGTCGGCGATGTACTGCTGGTACGGCGTGGAGTACATCATGTGCAGGAAATTCGCCACGTACCGCAGGTTCGGGTCGGGGTAGATCAGCGGCAGGCCCCGCGACTTGCGGTAGCTGTAGGCCGCAATCGTGCGCACCTTGCTGATCAGCCGGGCGGCCGCCTCTTCGAACGCTTCCTCGTTCTCGAACTTCAGCAACTCCTGATGGAAGCACGCCAGCGTGTTGATCATCGCCGACAGCATCGCCATCGGCGGGGCGTCCACAGGAAACCCCTCGAAGTGATGCCGGAAGGCCTCGTGCAGGTGCGCGTTGTCCGTCAGCCGCCGGCTGAAACGCCGCGCTTCGGCGAACACCGGCAGCCTCCCGAAGATCAGCAGCCACGCCGTTTCGATGAAATTGGAGTGCTCCGCCAACTGCTCGATGGGAATGCCGCGGTACCGCAGGATGCCCTTTTCGCCGTCGATGAACGTGATGGCGCTCTTGCAGGCGCCGGTGCTGTCGAACCCAGGGTCCAGCGTGATCAGGCCCGTCCTGGCGCGCAACTGGGCGATATCCAGGCCCAGTTCGCCCTCGGTGCCCTCCACCACCGGCAGTTCCACCTGCTTGCCTTCGAAGATCAGGGTTGCTGTACGCGCCATGGGGGCGGATTCTAGCCAATGCCATTGCCGGCACGCAACCCGCCTACAAGGGCGCAGCGAATCAGGCCCGACTCATGGCCGGCCCGACACTCGGCCCAGGACCTGGTCGGCATCGCGGAGCATGCAGAGCGCTTTCTGCCGCGCCGCCAGCATCTCCTGGGCGCGATGGTCCGCCCAATCCCCCTCCAGCAGCGGCAGGCTCGCCGCCAGGGCCTGCTTCAGAAGGGCGATCGTCCGCTCATAACGCTCGATTTGGGCCCACCCGACATGATCTTGAACCTGCGGCAAAGCCATGCCTTTGCGGATATCGACAGCGGACGATCCGAACTTCATTTCCCGCCCGGCGATCCCGGCGGCAGATAAACCTCCACGCCACGACCGCCGATGAATGCTCCAGCGGGGTGTGACCATGATCGGGACCTCGGCCGCCGCCACATTCTCCTGCACCGGCTGCGGCGCGCCCCACGAATGGCAGCCCGCGTTCGTCGGCAAGTTGGCCCGTTGCCCCTGCGGGCGAGTCCTAAGGGTTCCCGACTCGCCGCAATGGGTCCGACCTCAGGACCTCGATCCGCTCCAGGTGCTTCGCCAAGAGGGCTTCGACGCACCGGAGCCGGTCGATGAACCGGCCGATGCCCAGCCGATCGCCCCGCCCGCCCCTCGCCCCTCCGCCCTCCGCGACGTCCACCTGCCGGTAATCCTGCTTGCCATCGGAACGATGGGCATTCTCCTCCAGGCCGTCGAGCTCTCCGAGCGCCATGGCGACAGCCTCGCCGGCCACCTCACGCTGGCTGTGCTGGATAACCTGATCCACGCCTCGCTGGCCGCTGGCATGATCCTGGCCCTCTCCGCCGTGATGTGTTTCAGCCTGGGCAAGGTCCAGGCGGCCCTGCTGCGGCTGGTGGCTCTGGCCGTTGCGCCGTGGGGTATCGGGTTGCTGGTCGGCGCGGGGTTGGGGACCGGCCTTCCTGGCGCGATGGCCGTCTGGACGGCGGCGGCCGGCGTGGGATGGCCAATGGCGCATTTGTTCTTCAGGCTCGCGCCCAAGCACGCGGCGGCGTGCCTGGCCGGCATCCTGCTGATTCGCCTGGCGACCATGTGGATCCTGGGCGCCTGGCGGGTGCTTTGATCGTCTCCCCTGCCGGCTGACGGTGCATCCCCGTCGGCCGTGCACTATCATCCCTCGCCACGATGTTCGTCGATGCACACCTGGACCTCGCCTACAACGCCGTCCGCGGGCGCGACCTCACCTTGCCGGCGTCGCAGCAGACGCCCGACGAGCAGGGCACGCCCACCGTCGGCCTGCCCGACCTCCAGCGCGCCGGTGCCGTGCTGGTCTGCGGCACGCTGTTCGCCGAACCGGCATCCCAGCACGCTCCCGATGGATATTGCACCGCTGACCAGGCCAACGCATCCGCCTGGGTCCAGATGGACTGGTACCGGCGGCAATGCGATGCGCGGCGAATGCGGCTGGTCACCTCGGCCGACCAGGTGCCGCAGCGACCGCAGAAGGGGCCCGTGGCCGTCATCGTGCTCATGGAAGGCGGCGACCCGCTCCACAACGATGATGACGTGCAGGCGTTTTACGATGCGGGCGTGCGGATCGTCGGCCTGGCCTGGCATCGAACACGTCTGGCCGGCGGCACCGGAGAGCCGGGCGGGCTGACGGCCGACGGCCGGGCGATCGTTTCCGCCATGGACCGCCTGCACATCATCCACGACACCTCCCATCTGGCCGAGGAGGCGTTCTGGGAACTGCTGGACCTGTCCGGCGGGCCGGTGATCGCCTCGCACTCCAACTGCCGGGCGATCGTGCCGGGAGACCGTCAGTTGTCCGACAGGATGATCCGGGCTCTGGCGGTCCGGGGCGGCGTGGTGGGCATCAACCTGTATGAGCGTTTCCTGCTGCCGCCGGAGCAGTTGGCGCGGCGGCGAAGCGACCTGGACGATGTCGTGCGGCATGTCAGCCACGTCTGTGACGTGGTGGGTGACGCCCTGCACGTGGGCATCGGCAGCGACCTGGACGGGGGCTTTGGGCGCGAGCGCGTGCCCAACGGCATCACCACCGCCGCAGACCTGCCCCGCCTGGCCGACCATCTCTACGATGGCGGCTTTGGCGACGACGACGTGCATCGCATCCTTTCCGGCAACTGGCTGGACTTCTTCCGCCGCACACTGCGGTAGGGCACATGTTCACCTGGGTCATCCTCAAGGGGTTCCTGCTGGGCATCGGCGCCGCAGCGCCGATCGGCCCGGTGAACGTGGAGATCGCCCGCCGGACGCTTCGCGGCGGGTTCCGATGCGGCCTGGCCCTGGGGTGCGGCGCAGTCACAGTGGACGTCGGCTACGCCATCCTTACCGCCTTGAGCCTGGGGCCGCTGCTTCAACGCCAAACGGTTCGCCTGGCCCTGGGGATCGGCGGGACCGTCCTGCTCGCCTGCCTGGGCATTCTGTGCCTTCGCAGCGCCTGGCGAGGCTCGGCCGCGGATGGCGCGGACGGATCGGCTCACCGCGCCGGCCTGGCCTCGCACTATGCAACCGGCCTCCTGATGACCGCACTGAATCCGATGACGCTGGGCTTCTGGCTGGTGGCGGTCCCGTCGCTGGTGGGCAACACTTCCGCCGGCGCAAGTCGCTTTCTGCCCATGCTGTGCGCAGGCGTCTTCCTGGGCACCTTCGGCTGGGTCTGCTTCTTTGCCGGCACCCTGGCCGTGCTCCGGCGCAACCTCGGATCACGGTTCCGTTTCGCGGCGGACATGGCCGGCGGCGTGATCCTTCTGGCATTTGCGGCGATGGCGGGTTGGCGGGTCCTGTCCTCGGGGCTCTGATCGGCACCGCGCACCTTATGTGTTATGGGCCCATGCTGCCGATAAGAGAAACATGACGCGAAAAGGCCTACTCCGTAAGGGATCCTCTCTGCCCATTTTGGCCGCCGTGGCCGCCGTGACGGTCGGATGCAACCTGGCCGAGCCGCCGCCATTCCAGCCGGAGGGCATCCGAGCCATCCAGGAGCAGGCCGCCCGGCAGGTGCCTCCGCGAGAACTGGGACCGCTGCCCACGACGCTGCAGAGCCCCTATCTGACGCAGGCCGACGAGCTGCCCCCGCGGGCGCCGGCGACCCAGCCGATCCGCGAGCCGACGATCCGCATGAGCCTGCAGGAAGTGATCCATCGCGCTGCCACATACAACCTGCAAGCACGCGTCGCCGGCTACGACTCGGCGATCAACTCGATGCGGGTCATCGAAGCCCAGGCGCGGTTCGACCCGACGTTCTTCAGCAACTACACCTTCGAGCGGCAGGATAACTCGCAGCAGTTCCGCAGCAGCGCCAACCCTCTGCAGAGCACGCAGGCCGAACGATGGACGCTCGAATCGGGCATCCGTCAGCTCATGCCCACCGGCGGGCAGGTCGAGCTGAGCTACCAGACCGTCCGCACGTTTGCCCAGATCCCCAGCGGCGGGCCGTTCGTGCCCGCCCGGCGCGAGACGTTCTTCGACAACAACCTGTCGCTGCAGCTCACCCAGCCGCTGCTTCGCGACTTCGGGGGCGAGGTGAACCGCGCCCGCATCACCATCGCCCGCAACGACCAGCGGATCAGCACGCTGCAGTTCCGACAGGCGATGGAAGAGCAGCTGGCCCGCGTGGAACAGACCTACTGGCAGCTGGTGGCGGCGCTGCGAAACGTCGAAATCGAGGAGAAGCTCCTGCAGCGCACCATCGACATGGCCGACGTGCTTTGGGGCCGCCGCAAGCAGGATGTCTCCGAGGTGCAACTGGCCCAGACCAACGCCAGCATCGAGGCCCGCCGCGCCCAGCTGGTGCGATCGCGCGCCCGCATTCGCGACCTGTCGGATGAACTCAAGCGGCGGATGAACGACCCGTCGCTGCCCGTCGGCGGCGTGACGCTGATTCTGCCCGCCAACGAACCGATGGAGGTGCCCATCGTCTATGACCTGGAAGACCAGATCACCACGGCCCTGCAGAACCGCCCGGAGCTGGCCCAGCAGGTGTTGCGCATCGATTCGGCCTCCACCGTGGTGAAGGTGGCCAGGAACAACGTCCTGCCGCAGTTGAACCTGGTGGGGCAGGTCTCGATGCAGGGGCTGGGGGAGATCTGGGAGGATGCCAACCAGCAGCAGTTCGAGGACACGTTGCTGGGCTGGGCGGCCGGACTGGCCTTCGAGGTGCCCATCGGCAACCGGGCTGCCAAGGCGATCTACCGCCGCACGCTCCTGCAGCGTCAGCAGGCCATCGACGAGTACCGCAACCTGGTCGAGCAGGTGGCCCAGGAGGTGAAAACCTCGCAGCGGGCGGTGGCGACGGCCTGGGAGGCCATCGCCGCCACGCGGCAGGCCCGTCTGGCGGCGGCCAAGGCACTGGAAACCATCGAGGTCCAGTGGGAAAACGTCGAACGGTCGGCGCCGTTCGTGCAGTTGCTGCTGGACCGACAGGCGGCGCTGGCGTCGGCCGCCGCGGCGGAGGTGGAGGCCATTACCGACTACAACATCGCCGTGGCGCGTCTGGAGTTCGCCAAGGGCACGCTGCTGCGCTACAACAACGTGGTTCTGGACGAGGAAAAGGCCGTGTCTCGCTAAGATAACCCGCCGGTCGCACTCCCGGGGGCAGGCAGCCGCCTGCCCCCGCTTCCTGCGCGACTTGGACTCATGCAGATGGACCGGCGGTTCCGATAACTCAACAGGAATGAACGTGCGTGCCCCTGTCCGTAACGTGGCCACGGTCGCTGGCGACCTGCTTCTGGTCCGACGCGCAACCCGCCGGTTTTTGCGTCGGGCGGCCGCCGAAGAGCTGTTTTATGGGACCGAAATCCTCTGCCGCCTGGCGGCCGACATCGGATCGCTGCCCCCGCAAGGCCTGACGGCGCACGAGAATGATCCCCCGCCGCCGCTGCACGACGGCGGGCCGTTGGACGATTAGACGCCTGTCGCTCCCCCTGGCGACCGGCGACGACTGCACCATGGGAAGGATCACCACCGGCATCGGCCTGATCAGCGGCATCAACCGCTCGCAGATCATCGACCAGCTGATGGAGCTGGAGGCCCGTCCCAAGAGCCAGCTCCAGCAGCGAATCGACACCACCAACCAGCGCCGCCTGGCCTACGCCGACCTGGTGACCCGCCTCACGTCGCTGCGGCTGACGGCCACCACCCTGCGCAAGACCTCCACCTTCAGCCGCGCCGCGACCAGCTCCAGCAACGAGAACGTCCTGACGGCCACAGCCTCCACGGGCGCATCGGCGGGGTCCTATCGCTTCCAGGTGGCGCGGCTGGTCACCACCCAGCAGAGCATCAGCAACGGCTTTGCCGACCCGCACGCCACCGCCGTGGGCGCAGGCACCCTCACCATCGAGATGGGCGGGGGCGAACTCACCAGCCAGGTCACGCTCGATCAGCTCAACGGCGGCAGCGGCGTGCGCCGCGGCATCTTCCGCATCACCGACCGCTCGGGCCAGTCGGCCCTGATCGATATCTCCGCGGCCGTGACGCTCCAGGACGTGGTCCGTCGGATCAACACCTCGCTGGGCGTTTCCGTGCGGGCCCAGGTCGCCGGCGACCGCATCACCCTCACGGACCTGACCGGCCAGACCGCCGGCAACCTCATCGTGCAGGATGTGGGCGACGGCTATGCGGCGGCCGACCTGGGCATCGTGGCCAACGTCGCCGACAACACCCTCACGGGCACGAACATCAACTACCTCGGGCGCGCCACCTCGCTCAACCAGCTCAACGACGGCCTGGGCGTGCGGACCGCCGCGTCGGGCGCAGACTTGCGCATCACCGCATCCGACGGCCGGACCTTCGACGTCACTGTGCGCGGGCTGAGCACCATCGGCCAGGTCCTCGACGCCATCAACACGGCGACGGGCGGCGACGTGACGGCCGAGGTCGCCGCTGATGGCAAGTCGCTGAAGCTCACCGACACCACCGGCGGCGGGGGAACCTTCGCCGTGACGCCGCTGAACAGCTCCCGCGCCGCGGCCGACCTGGGCATCGAGGCCGCCGGCGCCGGCGGCGTGATCGCCGGCCGCAGCCTCCTCGCGAAACTCGGCACGGTGCTGCTGTCCTCGCTGCGGGGCGGCAGCGGCGTGCCCTCGGGCAGCATCGAGATCACCGATCGCGCCGGCGGATCGGCGACCATCGATCTATCCAGCGCCACCACCGTGCAGGATGTGCTGGACCTGATCAACGCCGCGCCGGCCGTCGCCGTGACCGCGTCGCTCAAGCCCTCGGGCAACGGCATCCTGCTGACCGACACCAGCGGCGGCACCGGTTCGCTGAGCGTCGCCGACTCGGCCACGGCCCAGGCGCTGGGGCTGGTGGGCACTTCCAGCGCCGCGACGCTGGCCGGCGAGAACGTGCAGCGGCAGTGGATCGGGCACAACACGGCGCTGGCCGGCCTCAACGGCGGAAAAGGGATTTCGCCGGGCAGGTTCCGCATCATCGATTCGGGCGGTCGCTCGGCGACGATCGACCTGACCGCCGGCACCCAGCAGACCCTGGGCGAGGTCATCCGCCTCATCAACGCCTCCGGCGTTCGGGTGACCGCGTCGATCAACGCCAACGGCGACGGGATGCTGCTGACGGACACGGCCGGCGGCGCCGGCAGCCTCGCCGTCGAGGACCTGGAGGGCACCGCAGCGCGCGACCTGAACATCCGCGGGACGGCCACGGGCACCACGATCGACGGCGCCTTCGAGAAGACGCTCACCATCGAGGCGACCGACACGCTGGAGGATGTGCAGAAGAAAATCAACCAGCTGTCGTTCGGGGTGTCGGCCACGATCGTCAACGACGGCTCGCCGCTGTCGCCGTACCGCCTGTCGCTGACGGCCCGCCAGGGCGGCCGGGCGGGGCGGGTGGTCCTCGACGCCGGCCAGACGTCGCTGGGCCTTCGGACGCTCGTCGAGTCGCAGGATGCGGCGGTGTTCATGGGCGGCGCATCCGAGCAGCCGCTGCTGATCACCTCCAGCCGCAACCAGCTGGCCGACGTCATCCGCGGCGTCACGATCGACCTGCACTCCGTGAGCGAAAGCCCCGTGACGCTGTCGGTCACGCCCAGCGCCGACAACGTCGTGTCCGAACTGGAGAAGTTCACCGAAAACTTCAACGCGATGATCGACAAGCTGCGCGAGCTGACGCGCTACGACAGCCAGACGCAGACCCGAGGGCTGCTGCTGGGCGACGCCACCGCCCAGGAGATCGAAAACCAGGCCTACGCCATGCTGCAATCGGTCGTACAGGGCGCCGGCAGGTACCGCGTGCTGGCCGACGTGGGGCTCCGCGTCGGCAAGGACTCGAAACTGGAGTTCGACGCCGATAAGTTCCGCTCGGCCTGGGCGACCGACTCCACCGCCGTGCAGCGGCTGTTCACGGCGACGGTCGGCGCAACCTCCGAGACGAAGCTCTCGGCCACCAACAGCAGCCGCGGCGTGCGCGACGGGCGGATCCGCATCACCGACTCGGCGGGGGCGTCGGCGATCGTGCAGGTGCGCGGGAACATGACCGTGGGCTCGCTGCTCAGCGCCGTCAACGCCGCGGGCATCGGCGTGACCGCATCGCTGGCCGACGGCGGCACGGGCGTGGTGTTGACGGACACGGCCGGCGGCGGAGCGAAACTCACCGTGACCGACATCGACGGCAACGCCGCGGCCGACCTGGGCATCCGCAAAACGGCCACGGGCACCACCATCACCGGCACCTTCGGACTGCTGGCGCAGGGGGCCGCGGGGATCATCGAAAGCCGCATCACGCGCCTCATCGACCCGGTCAGCGGCCTGATCACCCGCGAGAACAAGACGCTGGACCAGCGGGTGCAGCAGTTCCAGGACCGCATCGAGCAGCTGGACAAGGTGCTGGCGGCCAAGCGGGCGCGGCTGGAGAAACAGTTCGCCAGCCTCGAGACCGTCCTGGCTAACCTCCAGAACCAGCAGTCGTCGCTGGCAAGCCTGAGCCAGATCGCGGCGAATTTCTCGAAGTAGTCAGTAGCCAGTAGTCAGTAGTCAGTAGGCGGAAGGTCAAACACAGCTTCCGTGCTTCTTGCTCTCCGTCGCTTCACTTCGTGCCTTCGTGCCTGCGTGCCTGCGTGCCTTCCCTCTGCTATCATCCCCCGCACTATGTCTGAGAGAACCATCGGCGTCTGCCTGCTGGGCTGCGGGATTGTCGGCGGCGGCGTGGCGGCAATCCTGACCGAACAGCGGGGCCTGTTGCGACAGCGCACGGGCCTCGACTTTGTGTTGCGGCATGTCGTGGTCAAGGATCGCGGCGACTACCCGCCCAATGCCGACCAGCTGCCCATGTCCACCGATGCCCCCGCGGCCATCGACGACCCGGCCAGCAATATCGTCATCGAGCTGATCGGCGGCACCGGCGCGGCCGGTCAGTTCGTCGAGCGGGCCCTGAAGGCCGGCAAGCCGGTGGTGACGGCCAACAAGAGCCTGCTGGCGGCGCGGGCAGCGGAGCTGTTTGCGCTGGCCCGCCGCCACAATACCTGTATCGCCTTCGAGGCCTCCTGCGGCGGCGGAATCCCCATCATCGACGCGCTGATCCGCGGCCTCGTGGCCAACCGCATCGACGCCCTCCTGGGCATCGTCAACGGCACGTGCAACTTCATCCTCACGCAGATGACCCAGAACGGCTGGTCCTACGAACAGGCCGTCAAGGAAGCCCAGAGGCTCGGGTTTGCCGAGGCCAATCCCTCCCTGGATGTCTCGGGACGCGACGCGGCGCAGAAACTGGCCATCCTCGCCGGCCTGGCGTTCAACGTGCGAGTGGCCGAGAGCGACATCCACGTCGAGGGCATCGACACGCTGCAGGCCATCGACATCCGGTTTGCCAGGGAACTGGGCTACGTGATCAAGCTGCTGGCCATCGCCCAGCGCGTCCCGACCGGCGACGGCGACCGCATCGCCCTGCGGGTGCATCCGACCCTCGTCCACGAGCACGACGTGCTGGCGGATGTCGGCGGCAGTTTCAACGCCATCAGCGTCTATGGACACGCCCTGGGACATGCGATGTGGTATGGCCGGGGCGCGGGCCGCACGCCCACGGCCAGCGCGGTGGTCGCCGACCTCGTCGGCATCGCCCTGGGCGCCACGCCCCTGGTGTTCCGGCAGATGCAAATCTTCCCCGACACGACGCCGCCGGCGCCGGTGCTTCCGTTTGACCAACTGGAGTCGCGCTATTACCTGCGCCTGGCGGCGAAGGACGAGCCGGGCGTGCTGGCCGGCGTCACGGCGGCCCTGGGCCGCCACGGGATCAGCGTCTCGGCCATCCACCAGCAGGAAAGCGACATCGGCCAGAGCGTCCCGGTGGTCATCACCACCCACCTGGCGCGTGAGGGGGCGATGCGGGCGGCGCTGGCCGAGATCAACGCCCTCGCGGCGGTGACCCGGCCGACGGTGAGCCTGCGTATCATCGACCAGCCCACGGAGTTTGCCGGGACATGAGCCCCTCACCCCTCCCATCGGCCCTGTCCGTTCCCGACGCCACCGGGCACTTTGGCCCCTACGGCGGCACGTTCGTGCCCGAAACCCTCGTGGCCGCGCTTGAGCAACTCCACCGGGAGTACGCCCGCGCCAAGGCCGACCCCGCCTTCCAGGCCGAACTGCATCGATGGCTGTGCGACTATGCCGGCCGGCCGTCGCGGTTGTATTTCGCCCGGCGGCTCACCGAAAAGCTCGGCGGCGCGAAGATCTACCTCAAGCGCGAGGACCTGAACCACACCGGCGCCCACAAGATCAACAACTGCATCGGCCAGGCGCTGCTCACCCGCCGCATGGGCAAGAAGCGCGTCATCGCCGAGACCGGCGCCGGCCAGCACGGCGTGGCCACCGCCACCGTGGCAGCGCTGTTCGACCTGCGTTGCGACGTCTATATGGGCGCTGAGGATGTTCGCCGCCAGGCCCTGAACGTGTTTCGCATGAAGCTCATGGGCGCCAATGTCATCGAGGTCCACAGCGGCCTGCAGACCCTCAAGGACGCCCTCAACCAGGCCATGCGCGACTGGATGGGCTCGGTGCGGGAGACGCACTACATCATCGGCTCGGTCGCCGGCCCGCACCCGTTCCCGATGATGGTCCGCGATTTCCAGGCCTGCATCGGCCGGGAGACGCGCCAGCAGTGCCTTGAGATCGAGAATCGCCTGCCCGATGTGATCGTCGCGTGCGTGGGCGGCGGGTCCAACGCGGCCGGCATCTTCTACCCGTTCATCGAAGACAGCTCCGTCACGCTCGTCGGCGTCGAGGCCGGCGGCCGCGGCATGGCCCTGGGCCAGCACGCCGCAACCCTCTGCCAAGGCAGGCCCGGCGTGTTGCACGGCGCCTTGTCGTATGTGCTGCAGGATGAGGATGGCCAGACGGCCGATGTGCATTCCGTCAGCGCCGGGCTGGACTATCCCGGCGTCGGCCCCGAACACGCATTCTGGAAAGACACCGGCCGAGTGCAGTACACGTCGGTAACCGATGCCGAGGCGCTGGAAGCGTTTGAGCTTCTGGCGCGCCTGGAGGGCATCCTGCCGGCGCTGGAGTCGGCCCATGCCATCGCCCAGGCGGCCAAGATCGCCCCAACCATGCGCAAAGACCAGGTGATGGTTGTCAATCTCTCCGGCCGGGGCGACAAGGACTGCCAGGAAGTCGCGCGGCTCATCGGCCGCTGACCAATTTTGCATCCGTCAAACCAATCCGCAGGCAGACAGGACGCCCGACGGGCAAGGGCGGTAGAATCGGGTAGATGGGCCCTGTTCCATCGTCGATCCATGGCCGCGGGGCGGCGGAGAATCCGGCCGGGCGGTTCGAGCGGCTGGAGGTCGAGCTTGAGCCCGAGGCCATCGAGCCGGGCGAGGCGCCGCGGCCGGCCACCATCTACCTGCGCGACTCATCTCGCTCCGTCATCGCCAGCAACGACAGCCCCGATGTGGGTTTTTCGCACAGCATCAATCCCTATCGCGGCTGCTCCCACGGTTGCATCTACTGCTACGCCCGCCCGACGCACGAGCACCTGGGCTTCTCGGCGGGGCTGGACTTTGAGACGCGAATCCTGGTGAAGATGGATGCCCCCCGGCTCCTGCGAAAGGAGCTGTCATCCCGGCGCTGGCGGCCGGTGGTGCTGGGCATGTGCGGCGTGACCGATGCGTATCAGCCCGTCGAGCGCGAGCTCCAGCTCACGCGGCAGTGCCTGCAGGTGCTGGCGGAGTTTCGCAACCCCGTCAGCATCGCGACCAAGAACCACCTGGTCACCCGCGACATCGACATCCTCTCACAAATGGCCCGGCAAGACCTGGTCGCCGTGAGCATCTCCATCACGACGCTCGATCAGGACCTGACGCGCATCATGGAGCCGCGCACGGCCGTGCCGCGGCTGCGGCTCGACGCCATCAAGGCTCTTTCATCGGCCGGTGTGCCCGTGAGCGTGCTGGTGGCGCCGGTGATCCCCGGCCTGACCGACCACGAGATGCCGGCGATCCTCGAAGCGGCCGCCGCGGCCGGTGCCACCAGCGCAGGATACGAGATCCTGCGCCTGCCGCATGGTGTGAAGGACCTGTTCCAGTCATGGCTGTCGCGGCACATGCCCGACCGGATGGAAAAAGTCCTCTCGCGCATCCGCCAGATCCGCGGCGGCCAGCTGAACGACCCGCGCTTCGGCACGCGCATGCGCGGCGAGGGCGTGTTTGCCGATCACGTGCGGTCTGTCTTCGACCTGTGTCGGCGTCGATTCGGGCTGGACGGCGGCCACCGCCAGCTGTCCACCGCCCACTTCCGCCGGCCGGATGACCAGCCGGGGCTGTTTGGCCCGGCCGAGGCTGGTAGCATATAGCAGCCGCTTCAGCAGAAGGAGCGCCATGGCCGAGAAGAACCGCGGCCCGGTGATCGACTACCGGACGCCCGACCCCGCCGGGCGCGCGATGGCCCGGCGCCTCCGCATCGCGATGCTGGTCACGGGACTGACGCTGTTTGTCCTAGGATTGCTGTGGCTGTTCATCCCCCTCAAGGACTGGCCGACCAGCGTGCTGGGCTACCAGAGCCTCGGCATCGCGGGCACGCCCCTGTACCCGGCCGCGAAGGACGCTTCGCGTCTGCGCTACCTGCTGACCTCGCTGGGTCTGGTGGGGGTGTTCCTGCTGATGCAGTACCTGTTCCTGATGCCGCGCGGCTCGTGGCGCATCGGCGTGCAGGCCCAGGGCCGGCCGATGGTGCTCAGTGCGATCGGCGCGGGCTTTGCGGCGGTGCTGATCTCCGTCGGACTGCTGGCCACGCTGCTGGAGATCCCCGACTGGTGGACGAGCCTGTCGCTGTCGGTGGTTTGGGGCGGGATCATCCTCCTGTGGGCTGCATGGGCGCTGGCCTTCGCGCTCTACTGGCGCGGCATGGATCATCAGACGGCCATTGCCCGCGCCATGCGCTTCCTGGTGGCCGGCAGCGTGCTGGAGATGCTCGTGGCCGCGCCGGTGCATGCGCTGGTGCACGACCGCGATGAGTGCTACTGCGCCCGCGGGTCGTACACAGGACTTGTGTTGGGCGGGACGGCTATCATCTGGCTGTTCGGCCCGGGCGTATATCTGCTGTGGCTGCGGGAGAAACAGCGCCGCACGCCGCTGATCGGCCGGTAGAACCGACCCCGCGTAAGGCCGCCTGTGCCGGCCGGGGACTGGCAGGAACGATGGTCCATCACGACATCAAGGCGGGAAGAATCCTTGACGGCATGACCTTCAGCCAAAAGGTCTGGGCGCTGACAGCGCGCATCCCGCGGGGTCGCGTGACTACCTATGGCGACATCGCCGCAGCGCTGGGCTGTCGGGGGGCTCGGGCCGTCGGCCAGGCGCTGCGCCGCAACCCCTACGCGCCGGCCGTGCCGTGCCACCGCGTGGTGGGAGCCGATGGTTCGCTGACGGGTTATGCGGGCGGCCTGGCCAGAAAAATCAGGATGCTTCGCAGCGAGGGCGTGCCGGTGAGCAGCGGAAAGGCGGATCTGTCCCGACGTGTGCGGTCGTTGTAGGGCAGGCTTCAGCCTGCCTCCGAAAGGTCCTTGCAGGTCCAAGCCTGCATCACAAAGTCACGCGCTTCGCCGGCGGGCGTGGGCCGCCAGGCGCAGGGCGTTGGCCTTCTCCCGCGTCGCGGCGATCTGCTGCTCATCCAGGTTGATATCCAGCAGGGGCGCCAGCACGCGCGTGCGGGCCTGGATCTGCCGCAGCAGGCCATCGCAGTCCTGCTCATTGCAACCCCAATGTTCGCGGCACAGACTGCGAGCCTCGGCAATCGCTTCATGCGGGTCGTCGTCGATGAACGCGTCGGCGCATCGGCTGGCCAGCACCGCCACGCGGCAGGCGTCTCGCAGGCTGCCCTCGGCGATCCTCCGCGGCTCGTGGTGCAGCGCCATGGGCAGGACCAGTGCCTCGGGCAGTTTCCAGTGCCGGGCCAGGTACTCGCTGGCCTGCGCGTGCGTGTTGCCCAGCGCGATCCGCTCCAGGTCCGGCAGGTGTGCGTGGCTCGAGGCCCGCAGCAGCAGATCCGCATATTCATCGCCCAGCACCCGGTCGAACAGCAGCATCCCCGCGTCCATCAGCAGGCCGGCCAGGAAGCACTGTTCCGGCTGGCCGACCCGAAAACGCGTGGACAGCGTGTGCGCTGCGGCCGACGCATAGAGACTGCGCCGCCAGAACCGCGCGGCGTCCAGCCCGCGCGTGCCGTGCTGCCGCAGGCCGTCGGCCAGGGAAAACCCCAGCGCCAGGGGCGTGACGGTCTTGAGCCCCAGGATCACCACCGCGTGCGTGAGTGTGCCCACCTTGTGGCTGTGCCCAAAGAAGCTGGAGTTGGCGACCCGCAGGATCCTCGCCGAAAGCGCCGCGTCGCGGGAGATCACCTGGGCGATCTCGTCCAGGTGCACCTGGGGCTTTTCGGCCAGTTCCAGTACCTGAAGCGCCACTGCCGGCAAACTGGGCAAGTGCGGGCAGGTTTGGAAACGTTCCTGAAGCATGAGCGTCGGGCTCGCAATCCGTGTATCGGGCGGTGCGGGGGGTGGGTTTGGCGGGGCGGGCGCGGCCGATAATGCCGACGGCGTGAGGCATGAAAACATGAAAACGTGAACACATGAAGACGTCAGGACAGGGGGACACGAACGGGGCAGCGCGCGTCTCTTCATGTCTCATGTTTCATGTCTCATGTCTCCATCCTGCCATGTCTTCACTTCGCCGGCCCGTTGCGTTAACGTCACCGATTCAGGAGATCCCGTGGACGCACAGACTGCATTGCCCGACTTGTCGTATTACCGGCCGACGGCGCCCGCGCCGTCGCCGCGCGTCATCGAGGCCGACGTGTGCATCTACGGCGGCACATCGGCGGCCGTCGCGGCGGCGGTACAGCTTCGCCGCATGGGCCGCACTGCCGTGATCGCCGAGTTCGGCCGCCACATCGGCGGGCTGACGGCCGGCGGGCTGGGCGCCACCGACATCGGCAACAAGGCCGCCATCGGCGGCATCTCGCGCGATTTCTACCGCCGCCTGGGCCGGTACTACGCGGACCGCAAAATTGCGATCCCCACCCGTGGCCAGCAGAAGGTCGAGGGCGACGCGGCCAAGTGGGACAGCGGCCCGGAGGAAGCGTGGGTCTTCGAGCCGTCGGCGGCCGCGAAGGTCTTTGCCGACCTGCTCGCCGACGCCCAGGCCCAGGTGCACTACGAGCAGCATCTCCTCGCCGTTCGCAAGGACCGCGGGCGGATTCGGCAGATCGAGATGGCCGACGGCACGATCTACCGTGCCACGGTATTCATCGACGCCACCTATGAAGGCGACCTGATGGCGATGGCCGGCGTCACCTATCACGTCGGCCGCGAGGCCAACGCCGTCTATGACGAGACGCTCAACGGCGTGCACTTCGGCCACCCCAACCACAACTTCACGCGATTCGTCGATCCGTACGTCGTGCCGGGCGACCCGGCGTCGGGCCTGCTCAAGGGGATCTTCCCGGGCGATGGCGGCCGGCAGGGCGACGGCGACCATCGCGTGCAGGCGTACAACTTCCGCATGTGCCTCACCCAGCGCCCGGACATCCGCGTTGCCTTCCCCAAACCGACCGGCTACGACCCCGCGCGCTACGAGCTGCTGCTGCGATACGTCCTGGCCGGCGTGCACGACTCGCTGAATCTGACGGTGATGATGCCCAACGGCAAAACCGACACGAATAACTACGGCGCATTCTCATCCGACAACATCGGCATGAACTACGCCTGGCCCGACGGCGTGGTGGCGGCGAGGTCGGACGCTTCTGTAGGGCCGGCTGTGCCGGCCGTCAGCGGTCGCAAGGCCGGCGTGCGCACGGCCGCGATGCTCGCCCACGCCATGCCTCCGCTGGACCTGTACGCCCTCCGCGAGCGAATCTTCCAGGACCACGTCAACTACCAGGCCGGGCTTTACTGGTTCCTGGCCAACGACCCGCGCGTGCCGCAGGCCGTGCGGGATCATGTGTCAAGCTACGGCCTGGCCGCCGACGAGTTCACCGCCACCAGCCACTGGCCTCACCAGCTCTATGTGCGCGAGGCCCGCCGGATGATCAGCCAGGTTGTGATGACCGAGCACCACTGCGTGGGACGATTCGTGGCCGAAGACCCTGTCGGCCTGGCCGCCTACACGATGGACTCGCACAACTGCAATCGGGTGGTGCGAGGGGGGCGGGCGATGAACGAGGGCAACGTGGAGGTGGGGCGTTTCCCGCCCTACCCGATCAGTTGGCGCAGCATCGTGCCCAGACAGCGGGAATGCGCCAACCTGCTGGTGCCCGTGTGCCTCTCGGCCAGCCACATCGCCTATGGTTCCATCCGCATGGAGCCGGTATTCATGATCCTCGGCCAGAGCGCGGCCACCGCGGCGGCCATGGCCATCGAACACAAGTGCGCGGTGCAGCAGGTGGACTATCCGACGCTGCGGGCGAAACTGCTGGCCGACGGACAGGTGCTGGAATGGAAGCGGAGTGCGTGAATGTCTCAAGACAGCAAACCGAGTTTCGATGCCCGTCCCTCGTGGGATGAGTATTTCCTGGCGCTGGCCGAGCAGGTCAGCCGCCGCTCGCCCGACCCCAGCACCAAGCACGGCTGCGTGCTGGTGGATCGCGACAAGCGGGTGATCTCCACGGGCTACAACGGCCCGGTGGCGGGGCTGCCCAATCACCTCGTGCCCCTGACGCGGCCCGAGAAGTACAACTGGTTCATCCACGCCGAGGACAACGCCGTGGCCTTCGCCCGCTGCGACCTGCGCGGAGCGACGGCCTACATCACCGGCCAGCCCTGCGCGGCGTGCTACCGGCGGCTTTTGCAGGTGGGCGTGCGGCGGATCGTCTATGCCGGCCGCTCGTCGGCGTGCATCACCCCGGAAGAAACCGCCGCCTGCCGCACCATGTCCGAGGCGCTGAAGGTGGAAGTGGTCGAGTGGAAAGGATGAGCGATGCTCAAGGCGGCCGTCGTTGCCATGGCACTGGGGGCGATCACCTGGGGTGCCGCGGCGGGCGCGTACCAATACGCCGTCCCCGGCAAGACCGCCGACGGCAAGGACCTGACCGCCTACCTGTGGGTCCCGCCCCAGGCCGACCGCATCCGCGGCGTGCTGGTCGGCGGGATGGCCACGTCCGTCGAGCCGGTGCTGTGCGATGATCCTGTCATCCGCAAGGCCTGCGCCGATGAAAAACTGGCCATCGTCTATTTCGCTCCGCACATCGACCCCCTGTTCGGCCGCGACAAAGGCAATCCCCAGGAGCAACTCCAGCAGGCCTTGAATGATCTGGCCGAGCTATCCGGCTACCGCGAGATTGCCGTCGCGCCCCTGTTTCCGTTCGGCCACTCGATAAGCACCGTCTATGCCAGCCGGTTGGCGACGCTTATGCCCGACCGCTGCTTTGGCGTGCTCCTGCACAAAGGCGGCATCGCCGTGCCGACCGGCCAGCAGGCCGGCGCCCTGGCCGGCGTGCCGATCCTCGCGATCAAGGGGCAGTTCGAGGAGTTCGGCCCGGGGCCTAATGGTGTGCTGCGCGATTTCGAGGACCGCCAGGCCGCGTGGAAGACGATGCGCGACACGCTGCTGAGGCTGCGGGCGGCCGACCCGCGCCACTTGCTGAGCCTGTGGGTTGAGCCAGGCGCAACTCACTTCGCCTGGGCCGACTACGAAGCGCCGGTCGTCGCGATGTTCATCCGCGCCTGCGCACAGAATCGCATTCCCGACTGGCCGGCCGATGCCAGGGAGCCGGTCCAGTGCCTCGCGATTGACCCGGCCAAGGGACAGACGCAAAAAGCTCCTGGCGACGATGCCCAGGGAGACCTGTGGCACCTGAACGGCGAACTTGCACGCGCTATCGAGGCCTCGCACGCCCAGATGAACAGGAAACCCCAGTTCGTCACCTTCGCCGACCCGGCCACGAAGAAACCCATCCTCCCCGGCCACGACCTGCGCCTCAAACTCACGCCCAGGTGGACCGGCCCCGACACCTTCAAGGCCGCCGCGGTGTTCCTCGACAGCCCGCCGGCCAAGTATCCTCCCGTCGAGGGCCAGGTCGGCCATGCGGACGGCCCCGTCGAGATCAACATCTACGGCGGGCAACTGGAGCGTGTGTCGGCCGACGAGTTCCGCGTAAAGTTGGACCCGCGCCGGCGGATGGAGGGCAACCTGCTGGCCGTGCATCGCGGCGACGCAACCTATCGCTATGCCGAGCAGGCGGCGATCGTGTCGATCCCGCGCAAGCTGACGGCCGGCAAGCCGCAGACGATCGCGTTCCCGCCGGCCGGGCCGCTGCGGCTTGGCGGCGGGGCGGTGAAGCTGGCGGCCACCAGCGACAGCGGCCTGCCCGTGCGCTACTACGTCGAGAGCGGCCCCGCCCAGATCGACGGCGATGAGTTGAAGGTTGTCGATGTACCGGCCAAGGCGAAGTTCCCCATGAAGATCACCCTTGTCGCGTACCAGTACGGCAGCGCCGTCGAGCCGCTGGTGCAGAGCGCTGAACCCGTGCGCCAGGAGATCGTTCTTGAGCGATGAGGAGATGGAAAGTCGCGAAGGTCCAGACGACGACCAGCTCAGCGCCCTGCGAATCAAGCAGATCGCCACGCTGCGCCGCGCGGCCTACCGCAGCCGCTCGCACGCGGTCGTCGCCTGCGCGGCCTGTGCGGTGGTCGCGGTGCAGCTGGTCTGGAACACCATCAGCGACCTTCGCGGCGGGGCGTTCTCGATCAAGTCGGCCGGCTATGGGCTGTTTGCGCTGGCCGGGATCTACGGGGCCGTGCACTTCTTCGGCCGGGCACGGGCCTATCACCGCATGGCCAGGCAGACGGCACTGCACGAACCGGCCGAGCCGCCGGACCTGTCGAGCCTCAGCGACGGCTCGCAGCGGTGGAAGAATCTGGAGCAGGTGGAGGACGACCAGAAATGAAAAAAGGAGCCGGCTCGAACGCCGAGCCGGCCCCTTGTCCGGGAAGAACACTGTTCGCGGGAGCCATCGGCTCCCAATCAAGCCATCAGCAACCTCCGTAAAGAAGCCATGACCATCGCTGGTCGAATACTGTAACTTGATCCACCCCCCTGTGGAGCAACCCGCGTGCCAGCGGAAAGTGCCCGGCGGCAGGCGCCGCAGCGGTCCGGCAGCGGTTGGCTGTGTCAGCGGCTGGCCACAGTGTGCCATCGCGCGTCAGGGTGGCACACACCGGCCTGCCGAATCCGCGACCGCTTGGAGACAAACCGCTCCGGCCGGGCGTCAGATGGGGCAACAAGGCGGGCGGCCGCTGGCATGCGGCTTGCTCCTCACACCATGCCCTTCGCACGCCGAGGACGTACTTATATGCCTGAACCCGCCATCCCGCAGACTGGGGCGTCTATCTTGCTGGTCGAGGATGATCCCGCGCTGGCCAGCAGCCTGGCGCAGTTTCTCAGCGACCTGGGCTATCGGCCCCACATCGTCGGCACGGTGCACGACGGCTGGCGGGCCGTCCAGGACACGCGCCCGGACCTTTGTCTTCTGGACATGAACCTGCCCGATGGCAGCGGGCTGGACCTGCTGCGGCGCATGTCCCGCCAGGGCCTGCGGATCCCGACCATCGTGTCCACGGCCCTGCCGTTGCAGAACCTCTTTCAGAGCGACCTGTACCCGTCGGTGGTGGGGTGGCTGAGCAAGCCGGTGGACCCGGACGAGTTGGCCAAGTCCGTGGCAACCGCGCTGGGATAGGCCGCGGCGTGGCCATTCTTTGTGGGGGCTTTGTGGCGCGGGCTTCAGCCTCACTTCGGCGAGCTCAGTCGAGCCGCGCCGCGTCGTGGGCTGGGGCGCAGGCCGGAGCCTGCACCACAACGTCGCCCCGCGGCGGTCCCACAAACAATGGCCCCTGCCGATGGGCCGCGGCCGCGGGCGTGCCTGCCGACGCGAGTCCCGATAGGATGCATGGATGGCGCAAAACGGGGTGCTCCGGTGAAACGTTCCTGGCGGCTCATCAGACAGCTGGTCGTGCCGGCGGGGCTGCTGGCGGTGGCCGTCGGCCTGACGGTGCCCTGGACGCTCTGGGTCATCGCCGAGACCTACCAGCGCAACATCGTCGAGAACGCCACCGGCATCGCCCGGCGAATCGAGTCGCAGATTCGCATGGCCGGCGGACCGACCGAAGCCGAAGCGCAGATCAAGGCGCTGCAGCAGTTCCTCGACGCCCTCCATGCCGAGATGTTCGCCAACGAGACGGTGGAGCGGGTGATCTACGGCACCACCACGCGCTTCCCGGATGTGCTGATGCTGTCGCTGACGCGGTCGAAATCGGCGCAGGCGCCGCTGCCGCGGTGGACGCCCGATCAGATCAGGCAGTTCGTGACCGCCGGTGTGGTCACGTCGCGCGATGAGGGCGTGCACAAACTGGTGGTGTGGATCGTTCGCTACCTGCTGAACCGGCCCAAGCCGTCCACCGAGGGCAACTACGTCGTATCGGTGCCGTGGGTGCAGAACGACCAGGTCCTGGGCTTCACCTATATCGAGATGTCGCGCGACGCCCTGCGCAGGCAGTTCTGGCGGAAGGAAGGCCCGCTGCTCAAGCGGGTGACGCAATGGACGGCCGGCGCCGTGCTGGTGCTCAGCGCGCTGATCCTCTTTGCCTACCGCATGTGGGGCAACGTGGGCCGCGTGCGGCAGACGGCGGAACTGTCGGAAGCCGGCCTCAAGGCCGAGCGCGGCCTGACGGCGGCGGTGCTGGCCCACGAGATTCGCAATCCCCTGGCGGCGCTGGTGTTCCAGATCCACTCGCTCCGCCGCAACGCCGCAGACCCCGCCCGCGTCACGGCCATCGCCGACACCGTCGAATCCGAACTGAAGCGCATCGAGCAGCTGGTGAAGGACTACCTGGCCCACGAGAAGGGCCAGTTCCTGCGGAGCGGCCCGGTGGACCTGTGTGACGCGGTCCGCAGGTTCCAGTCGCTGGTGGGCGAGATGCTCCGCCAGCGCAACACGCGGCTGGTCGTCGTGACGCCGCCGCGGCCGGTGGCGGTCACGTGCGACCCCCACGCCCTGCGGCAGGTGCTGCTGAACCTCGTGATCAACGCCCAGCAGGCGATGGGCTCGGGCGGGACCATCACGGTGACCGTCTCGCACGCCGAGGGATTCGGCACGCTGTCGGTGTCGGACACCGGCCCGGGCATCCCGCCCGAGATGACAGACCGGCTGTTCAAACCCTTCCAGACGAGCAAAAGGGAAGGCAGCGGCATCGGGCTGGCCCTGGTCAAGCGCTTCGTGGACAACTTCGGCGGCAACGTGTCGGTGGAAAGCCACCCGGGCAGGGGGGCGACGTTTCACCTGCGGCTTCCGCTGGCCGGCGGGGGCGGCGTGATACAATGACAGGCACGGCGATGAATCAGGAACGGCTGAATATCCTCCTGGTCGAAGACGATGCCTCGGTGCGCGATGCGGTCGCCATGGTTCTGCGCGACGAGGGCCACCAGGTCCACACGGCCGCCGACGGCCGCCAGGCCATCGCGTCCTTCCCTCCCGAGACCGACCTGGTGATTTCCGACGTGAACATGCCCAACGTCGATGGCCGCCAGCTGCTGGACTGGGTCCGCCGCAACCACCCCGAGACGGAGATGATCCTCCTGACGGGCTTCGGGACGATTCCCAGGGCCGTCGAGGCCATCAAGGCCGGGGCGATGGCCTACCTGACCAAGCCGCCCAATCCCGAGGAACTGCTCAGCCACGTCGGCCGGTGCATGAAGGTCGCGCGCCTGCGCCGCAAGGCCCGCGAGGCCTCGCACTACAAACGCCTGGTCGGCCGCTCCCCGCTGATGCAGAAGGTCTTTGCCGTCATCGACCGCGTCGCCGAGGTCAAGACCACCGTGCTGATCACCGGCGAGAGCGGCACGGGCAAGGAGATGGTCGCGCGGGCCCTGCACGACGCCGGCCCGCGCCGCGACGGGCCGTTCCTGGCCATCAACTGCGGCGCCATCCCCGAAGCCCTCATCGAATCGACGCTCTTTGGTCACGAAAAAGGCGCCTTCACCGGCGCCGAAAAGCAGCAGCGCGGCTACTTCCAGGCCGCCAGCGGCGGCACGCTCCTGCTGGACGAGATCGGCGAGCTGCCGGCCGGGCTCCAGAGCAAGCTGCTGCGCGTTCTGGAGGACGGCATGGTCACGCCGGTGGGCACCACCACCCCCCAGAAGGTGGACGTGCGGATCGTGGCGGCCACCAATCGCGACCTGGAAGCCGAGGTACGCGCCGGAAAGTTCCGCCAGGACCTGTTCTTCCGGCTGAACGTGGTGCGGATCGACCTGCCGCCGCTGCGGCAGCGGCCCGAGGACCTGCCCCTGCTGACTCGCCACCTCCTGGACGAGATCTGCCGCACCAACGGCCTCGAGCCGCGCCGGATCGATCCGTCGCTGCTGGAGGCGCTGGCCCGTTACGACTGGCCAGGCAACGTACGCGAGCTGCGCAACGTGCTGGAGAGCCTGGTGGTGCTCAGCGGCAAGGATACCCTCGCCGCCGACGACCTGCCCGAGCGCATCCGCCGCCCTCAGCCCCTGGCCCAGGCCGACGATGACGAGCAGGCCCAGTCCGATGATGACCTGAATCTCGACCGCCTCTCGCGGCAGATGATCCTCAAGGCCCTCGAATCCTGCGGCGGCAACCGCACCGAGGCGGCCCGTCAGCTGGGCATCAGCCGACGCACGCTGCACCGCCGGCTCAATGACTTTGGGCTCAGAGAAGGGTGATTCAGACGTTCTTCCCCGGCACCAGTTCGTAGAACCCCACGCCGTCGCGTTTCAGCACGCCCCGGTCGGCCAGCTCTTCCCAGATTTCCCGGCCGAAACCGGCCGGCGGCTGGATGGACACGATCTTCTTCTTGCCGCTTCCGGTCAACGGACTGTGGCCCAGCCGTGAGTCCTCGTCGAGCTGCGTCAGTTTCAGCCGCTTCTTGAAAGCCTTCAGGGCCTTGCGCAGTTCCTCGTCGCTGGCGGGCATGGCACGCCTCCGATCGCTGATGAGGTTGTACCGCACCCGCCCGGCGAATGCCACGCCGCGGGCCACGCCGGGACCTTTGTGGCGCAGGCTTCGGCCTGCGTCCGCCTGGCTGCCGACCGGTTGGGCTTCCAGCCCGTGATCGCCTTCCCCAAAAGGGGGTCATAGGCCTCTTCACTCGGCCAGGCTCAAAAACAGGACTACGACGCCCTTCGCAGGCGGCACTGTGGGCTACACACTCTCCGCCGCGGCCACGGGCGGGGCGCTTTGGCGGCGAGGCGGGCGCATCGCCGCGTGGGCCACGATCATCACCGCCGCCAGGATCACCGCGCCGCCCGCGGCCGTGCTCCACAGCAACCTTTCAGCGCCAAGCGCCGCCGAGAACGCCGTCGCCATCACCGGCTCCAGGCAATAGACCACCGTGGCCGTGGCCGGCGCGACCCGCGGCTGGTACGCGTTCATCAGGTGCAGCGCCAGCACCGAACTGAATACCACCAGCACGAGCATCGCGCCGATGAACGGGCCATCCGCGGCCAGGGCGGCCAGGACGGGCGCCCGGTAGAGAGCCTGTCCGCCGGCCGATAGGCCCGTCAGCAAACTCAGCAGCGCTGTACACATGAACATCACCAGCGTCAGCCGCATCGTGTTGCCCCGCCGGCCGAAATGGTCCACCGCGAGGATCTGCCCCGTGAACAGAACGGCCCCCGCGACCGTGAGCATCTCCCCCAGCGCATGGACCGGCGGGCGCTGGGCCAGGGCGCCGGCCGAGGCGCTGTCGGCGGCCGACAGCATCGCCATGCCGCCGACGGCGATGGCGACGGCCGCCCATGTCTCGCCGCCGACGCGCCGGCGCAGCAGGAGTGCCTGGGCGGCCGGTGCGAACACGACGGCCAGCGCCGTCAGGAAGCCGCTGACCGACGGCAGCGTGTAACGAAGCCCGTGCACCTGCAGCAACATCCCGCCCGCGAACAGCGCGCCGATCCACAGCCCGCCGGCGATCTCGTGGCGACCGTGGCCGCGTTGTGCGGGAAACGTGATCAGCCCGTACAGCAGGGCCGCTGCGCCGAATCGCCAGGCGTTGAACGTTGCGCTGATCGCCACCGTGCCGGCCATGGCGCCCGGCTCCGCGTGGCTTGACACGGCCGCCTCAAGGCGATGCACGGCGTACTGCATCGCCGGGAACGACACGCCCCAGAACACGCAGCACGCGCCCAAGACCAGCACGGCCGCGAGCGTCGAGCCGCGATGAGATGGGAGCATCGACACGGCGGCATCATAGGGCCCGCCGGCCCGGCCGCACAATCAACGCCTCCCCGGGGCGTGCGGTACGTGAGGGCATGCGGCCCATGCTTCCGGCGCCGGTGATTGCCCTGCTCCTGTGCGTGCCCGCCTGCAGCACCGCCCCGAGGCCCGCCGCGCCGCCCGCATCCCGGCCGGCTCCCGGCTTGTCTGCGCTGGTCGGCGACGGCCTGGCGATGAGCTTCGACATGGGCACGCAGCGCCGCAACTGGACCCACGCCAGGCACACCGTGCTGGCGCTGCCGCAAGGCGACTACAGCGATTACAGCGGGCTGCGCCTCTCCGTCCACACCGACCGGCCGCGGGACGACGTGCAGGTTACCGTCTGGCTGCGCGAGGAGGATGGCAGCTGGTACTACGCCAAAGGCGCTGTGCCGCTGGTGGACAACCAGAACAGCGCCGAGGTGCGATTTGCCGACTTTTCCGAGGCCGAGTGGTGCGCGCCGTCCAACCACATGGACGAGGATTACGTGCTTGACCTGTCGGCGCTGTCGCACATCGCCATCGGCGTGATCAACCCGCTGGGCGTTGGGCAGGTGGACTTCACAGTAACCGGCCTGGAGTTACTGTCATCCCCGCCGACTCCCACGCCGCCGGCCAAAGCGACTGTTACCGGCAAGACGCTGTCAGTCAATGGCCACAACGTTGTGCCGGCCGGCATTTTCGCCGGATACGCCGGGCACCTGCCGCAGGAATATCGCCCCGGCTGCCAGCGCGACCTGTACCCATCCAGCTATCCGCGCGTGCCGCGGCAGTTGTTCGTCCGGTTCGACTCCAAGGACCTGACCGACTGGCGGGCGATGCTGGCAGCGCTGCGCGGCCAGACACCGCAATACAAGGCCGTTGCCGACCACTTGCTGACGCTCATCGACGAGAAGCTTCGGCCACGGATCGCGGCGATGGACCCGGCCCGTGTCAAGACGCGCACGCCGGAGGAAGCCCCGCGCGAACTGTGCGATGCGCTCAACAGCGTGCTGCGAAGCCGCCGCCTGTACGACGTCAGGGCGTTTGCCGGCGTGACGCTACCGCCGCATCTGGCCCGGCGCGTGGCGGGGATCGACGCGCTCAACGACACCGAGGTGATGGAGACCAATCGCCGAGTGCTGGAGGCGACTTTCGGGGCGATGATCCGGCCGGTGCCCGAGCATGGCCCCACCGAGATTTTCCACATCGACTGCTTCGGCGAGCGGAAGGAACCGGCCCCGCTGCTGTGGCGGGCGGACTGGAAACAGATGCTTGAGCAATACGGCCGGACCTATGCCGCCAACGCCCGCAAGGCGGGGTACCAGGCGCACCTTGAGTTCTGGAACGAGCCGTACCTGAACTGGGCCGAGCGATCGCGCACCAACCTGCAGACGAAGTTCTTCGACGCGGCCGAGGCGGTGGAGGGCGGGCCGGTGCGGGTGAAGTACCGCGACGGACCCGGGCCGGTGATACCGCACTTCAAGTGGGTGCGCGGAAGCGACGGCGCGCTCAAAGTCGTGGACGAGACGGCGTTCAGCTACTGGTCCGGCCGGGGCAACGGGTGGATCTACGACCAGATGCTGGCCGCGGTGGGGCCGGCCATCAAAGCGGAGAACCCCGACGTGCAGGTGATTGCCGGCTGGGGCTTTCGCTGGCAGGAGGACCACTGGGCGGCGTGGGAGATGCTCTACAGGCCGACCATCGATCGCAACAGCGAGTGGATCGACGCCATCCACGAGCACCACTACCAGGGCGACACAACGGGCATGAACGGGGCCTACGAGGTGCTGCTGGCGTACAGCGTGACCAAGCACGGCAAGTGGCTGTACTGCTACAACACCGAGACCAACGACCTGATCGACGCGCCGGCGCGCGGCGGCGTGGACACGCCGGAAAAAGCGCGGGCCGCCACGCAGTATCGGCGGATGGTCTATAACCTGCGCGACCTGATCTATTGCGTGAAAGAAAGCCCCGACAAGGCCCGGGCGCGGACGATGATTCACCACGAGAAGGCCCCGGCCGCCACCGCCGCGACCTTCGGCCTGCTCAAGGACCTGCGCGGGCGGCTGATCGAGACACAGTGCGACGACGACGGGGTGTGGGTGGTTGCCAGCGTCGATGGCACCGATCCGCAGGCCATGCCGCCGCAGCCGGGCCAGACGCTGGTGGCGGTGGTGTTCAACGATCACCGCGAAGCGCGGCCGGTCAGCATTGCGGTGAGCGCGCCCCAGGGCACAAAGTTCCGCGACGGCGTGGAGTCGCAGACATTCGTCCATCCGGACGACTATTCCATTGGCGTGCGCAGCGGCCCCGTGAAGGCCAAGGGCACGACGTCGCGCACGTTTGACCTGGCCCTGCCTCCGCGAACCGCGTGGAAGGTGTCGCTGCCGCTGGAAGGCAGCGTCACACCGGCCGACCAGTTGCAGCGCACGCAGTATTTCTCGCCCGACATCCTCGCCACCGCCACCCGCGGCCGGCCGCACATGACCACCATTGCGCTGGACACAAGAACGCTTGCCGAGTCCAGTCGCGCCTGGGCGCGGCTGGTGCTGGAGGATGTGGCCCGCGGCGAGGGGACCATGCAGCTCAACGGCCGAAGTTACCCGCTTCCGCCGGCGTACACGGCCGACAATGTCAGCCGGATCGTTCAGATACCGCTGGATGTCGCCACGCTCACCGCCATCAACGAGCTGCGATTCTTCGTCAATGACGGCAACCACGCGGGCTATCGCATCGACATGGCCAGCATCGTCCTGGAGCGGCCCGGAAGATAGGCGCGAGCGAGGCGATTGTAGTGCGGGCTTCAGCCTGCACGAGAAAAGCGGGGGCAGGCTGAAGCCTGCCCTACAAGCTACAGGCCGGCCGTAGCGGTGGCGGCCAGTTCGTCGGGTTTCTTCTGGTTCGACCGTTCCAGCCGGCTGACCAGCCGTTGGCCCAGCGCCAGGCCGGGCTTCTCCAGCAGCAGGTAGGTGATGGTGGAAACCGCCATCGTCGCCAGCACGCACACGACCAGGAACACCAGAAAGTTCTCGCCCACCGACAGCTCCATGCCCCAGGAGCGGAACACGCGGCGGATCGGCCGGCGCAGGGGCGCAAGGTAGCTGATGAGCACGAAGTGGCTGAGATAGGCGCTGAAACTCACCTTGCCCAGCCAGGTCCAGAAGGGGTTGACCAGCAGCGGGTTGGCGTACAGCGCCAGCGACATGACGAGCATGACGAACGCCACGCCGTGCAGGAAATGCCCGGGCAACGGCAGCCAGGTCTGATACGGAAGCAGCGCCAGACACGCCGCCGCGCACGCCATCAGAAGATGCGCCGGCCAGGCCGCCGCGTGCCAGAATCTGCCGGCCGGCAGGCCGCCGCGCTCCTGCCAGATCCGGTGGATGTGGAACGCGACGATGCCCAGCGCGAAGATCGGCAACTGGTTGGGCAGCCAGAAATACAGGAAGTCCTTCCACAGCACCTCGCTGCCTATGGGGCAGCGGCGGCTCAGCACCCACGACAGCACCATGGCCACCGCCAGCGACAGCACCGTGAACAGGATCGCCCGCGGCAGGCTCACGAGGACCGCGAACAGCAGCGGCAGCAGCAGATAAAAGCCCGTCTCCACCGCCACCGACCATCCGCCCGGCACGATGCTGGTGATCCAATACGGGTTCCACCCGTTGGTGAAGGTCGCCGTGGCGATGATGTTGGCCAGGCTGATGCCGGGAGCGTCGCCCAGCCAGTAACGCGGGCCCAGGCCGTCGTGGATGAGAAAGAACACCATCGCGCAGTAGAACATCGGCGCGATGCGGAAAAACCGGCGAATGAAGTAGTTCCGCAGCCGGCACCGCTCCTCCACGCGCCGCTGCAGCGACATGAACAGCGTCATGGCGCTGACGATATAGAACAACTGCACGCCGCGTGCGCCGCTGCGGAGGAAGGCGCGCAGCTCGTCAGGCATGCGCGGGCCGTGCTGGACGAAGGCCTGCGCGGCATGGGCGGCGATCACGCCAAAGATGGCGATCCCGCGCAATGCGTCGATGTAGCGGTACTTGCTGCTGCCCACGGACAGGAAGTGTCAGCGCTGGCTCAGCATCCGTCCAGCGCTGTGCCGGCCAGGTTCAGTACAAACTGTGCCGCGGCCGGGTCGTAGCGAACCCCGTACAGTCCCCCCGTGCCAAAGCCGTGTGCCAGCCTCCCGGCCGTCAGCAGCTGCGAGAGCACCAGCCGGCCGCGCCCCGGGCCAAACTCCAGCATGACCACCGGCGTGCGCGAAAGGTTCTTCCCGCAGCGTGCCAGCGGCACAAGTCGCTGCGCCTCCCCGCCCGCGGCCGCGCGGTACATGGCTCCCAGGTCCAGCGTGCGGATCGGTGCATTGGGGTTGATCGACAATGCCAGCGCCGGGGCGTCATCAACCAGGAAGCGCACGCGGCGTCGCAGATCGTCTTTCACGGCCGCGTCGTCGCCGGCCGCGAACGCATAGAACCCGCCCAGCTCATAGGCCACGCACGTGCCGGCGCGGATCATGTCTGCATCGGCCCCGCGCTGCGTCCACGCCTCCAGCAGCGCATCGGGGCTGAGGCCCTGCAACTCCATGTCGGCCGACGGCACGATCAGCCCGCCGCGCAGGCCGTTCCACAGCCACGTCGCCTGGCGGTCCAGATTCCACCACAGTTTGTGGCTCGGCGAGCCCTCGCAAGCGGGATGCAGATGCGATTCGGGCTCGGGCGTCTCGCGGAACTCCACTCGCACGCCCGCGAACAGCGTCTGCTGGAGCGTCCTCGGCTGGCGCAGCTGGTTCTGGCCCTGCAGGTTGCGCCTGTCCATGGGCAGGTCGTTCTCGCCCATCCATCGCGGGCCCAGGTCCAGCACGACGACGCACCGCCCGGCCGCCAGGCGGCCCGCCATGTGCTCCTGCCCTTCGCCGGTCGCGAGAATCTCCCGGCAGACCGCGCTGCTCAGCAGCAGCACGTCGGCCTCGTCGGCGGGCTTGCGGTTCAGCCTCATTCGCCTTGTCAGCGAGGCCAGCTCGCGGTCTCGCTCGTCCACCCACACCGACGCCCGGCGCAGCGGCGGAGGAACACGCACCGTGATCGTGCGCACTCGCCACGATGAGAGCACCGGCCGCGTCACCGGTTGCGGCGGATTCTCCAGCCTCGCCTCGATCCGCCCCTGCGATTCGGTCGGCGGCATGATCACCGGCACGGGACAGATGGCCTGCTCGTGGGCCGGCACGTCGGCCGAGATCGCGAACCGATCCGCCGGCTCGTCGCGTCCCTCCAGAAGCACCCGGACGGTCGCCTTGAGCAGCGCAGCCTCGGCGGTGTCGTTGAACAGGTGCAGCGGCAGCTCCACCGCCTGGCTGGGCTCGAAGTTGCGGTCCCAGATCTCCAGGCTGACGCTCCGCGGCGACCACGCGGCCGTCAGCGCATCCCACACGGGCTTGGGGTTGGCTTCCCGCAGCGGTCCCAGGAACCAGTGGTTCCCATCCTCGCGGCTGCCGGCGATGCAGAACGGCGAAAAACCGGCCACCCCCAGCCGCCGCCAGTACTCGGCCACCTGGCTGTTGGCCTCGGTGTGCAGTTGCAGGCGGAGGTCTTTCGTGTGGTTCGGGCCCAGAAATCGCAAGAACGCCTCGGCCACGGTGGGGTACTGTCCCGGATTCGCGTCGCCGTCGAGGTAGTTGCCCCCGAACTCATCGGCCACGACAGGCTTGGGAAACTGCTCGGCCGAGTCGTAATACAGCCCCAGATTCTCAAACAGGCTCCACCAGTACTTGTGCACGTGGATCACATCACGGTGCGAGATGACCAGCGGCGGGTACTGCCCGGCCAGCTCCTCGATCGCCCCGAAAGCAGTGGCCAGTTGCTCGCCTTCGGTTTCGTTCCACGGGTGGATGACGCACACGCACGGGTGGCGCATGCACAGGTCCAGCCACGCCTGCCACTGCTCCAGCAGGCTTTCCCGCGATGCCTCCATGCCGTGAAAGAAGTGCCACTCGGCCTGCACCATCATCCCGTGGCGGTCGCACAGGTCCAAAAACGACTCCGGCGGCATGCCCAGATGAAAGCGTATGGCGTTGGCGCCGTGGCTCTTGAGCCGCAGCAGGATGTTCTTCTCGAACCAGTGGGCATCCCACGCAAGCTGCCGGCCCTCCGGGTCGCGCACCCACCGGTGCCAGACCAGCGTGCCGCCCCGCAGCCTTACCGGCCGGCCGTTCAGCACAAAGCCCCGGTCGCGCACCGCAAAATCGCGGTTCAGCACGAACTGCCGGCGCTCGTCCAGCACATCATCGCCCGAAACCAGCGCGGCCTCTATCCTGCACAGCGCCGGATAGTCGGGCGACCATCGCGGCAGGTCCGGGGCGGCCAGGCGCAACGCGCCCTGCTCGCCGTCCACCTCGTGGACCTGCTCGCCGCACCGCAGCAGCAACTGTCGCCCGGTTGCCCCATGCCGCTGGATCCCATAGCGCACGACAATCCGGTCTCCCTCCATCCACGCCAGCAGACGGTCGATGTGCGCATCGCCATGAAGCCGCAAGGCGACGCTGTCCCAAAGGCACGAACAGACGTTGCTTCGCCATCGGTCGGCCGACGGAATCTTCGAGGCATCCCGCGGATCGACCTCATCCAGCGGCCGAAGGGCGATCTCCAGCGTGATGCTCGCCCCCGGCCTGACCGATGGGCTGGCCAGCGCATGAGTTGTGGCCGCCATGCCCCCGGCCGAGGAGGAAACCTGCCGGCCGTCCACGTACACCGACGGGCAGAAGCGCGCGCCGTTGAGAACCAGCGTGGCATGGGTCCACGTGCCGGCCGGCAGATCGATGCGTCGGCGATACCAGAGCGTCCCCGGCGTCACCGCGGCCGGGTCGCCGGCCAGTCCCGGCACGCGCACGGTGCGGTCATAGCGGCGCTCGATGCCCGCTTCCCAGTCGCCGTCCAGTGAGATGCTGTGGCAGTCGCCCACGGCCTGTTCCGCCCGCATCCGGCGTCAGTCGCCGCGCCACAGGTACATCAGCCTCGGCCTGGACAGTTCTTCCAGCAGGCTCGGGTCCAGCTTGACGTTCACGCCGCCCGCGCTGGCGGCATTCTGGCCGCCCCCAAACCACGACTCGGCCGACAGCAGGTCCAGCATCGACGCCCGCTTCTGGTACTTCACGACCGTGGGCCGCTTCAGGCCGGCCTTCTGCTGCGCCCAGGCCTGGGCATCCGCCAGATAGCCGATCTGGTCCACCAACCCCAGCGAAAGCGCCTCGGTCGCGGTATAGACCTTGCCGTTGGCGATCTCGTCGATGGGTTTCTTGAGGTTGCTGCCGCGGCCGGTCGTGACGACCTGCGTGAACCGCCGGTAGGCATCGTCGATCAGCCCCTGTAGATACTCGGTCTCCTCGGGCTGGATCGGCTGGAACATCGATCCGGCGTTCTTGAAACCCTTGGCCGGCGCGGTGAGCGTGGCGTCCTGGAAACCCCATTTTTTGGCCAGTTCGGCGAAGTTGAAACGGGGCATCATCACGCCGATGTTGCCCGTCCAGGTCGTGGGCTGGGCGACGATGTGCTCGGCGGCGCAGGAGATGTAGTAGCCGCCGCTGGTCGCCAGGAAACCCATGCTCACCACGACCGGTATGGAAGGATTGTCCTGGCGGAAACGCGTGATGCGCTGGTTGATCTGGTCCGATGCGGTCACCTCGCCGCCGGGCGTCTCGATCGACAGCACCACCGCCTTGACGGTCTTGTCCTGCTCGATCTGTTTCATCCGCTGCTCGAAGTCCTCGGCCAGCTTGCCGGTGATCAGGCCCTCGACCGGCAGCAGGGCGATCTTCTCGGCGGCGTCGCCCTTGGTGATAACCGATTTCTGCGCGCCCACGCTGTCGCTCGACAGGACCAGGTACGCCAGCACGTACAGGTTCACCAGCAGCGACAGGCCGAAGATCGTGGACGCCAGCGTCATGAACACCATCCGCGTGAAACTTCGCGGCGGGCGCGACGCCGCAGGCGGGGCCATCATCATCATCGGCGGGTACATCGGCGGCGGGGCCGATGGCGGTGGCCCGGCCGGCTGGCCGGGATTCACGCCCGGCGGCGGGGGCGGCGAGAAGGCGCCCTGCGGATCAACCGGTCCCTGTCCCGGCGGCGGATTGGGCAACATGTTGTTCACCTTCGTTGTTGATGCCGTGTCCAGCGCCCACCGTGGGCTGTGAACCGGCCGCGAGTATATCCAAGCCCCACGGCTTTCTCCACGGTAATCTGGCCGAAAGGGTCGGACGGGCGCCGCCCTTCTCTGTGGGACCGCCGCGGGGGCCGCGTTGTGGTGCAGGCTTCAGCCTGCGCCCCAGCCCACGCCGCGGTGCGGCTCGACTGAGCTCGCCGAACTCAGGCTGAAGCCCGCACCACAAAGCCCCCGCGAACAATGGCCACGTCCGGTCGGCCTACTGCTCCGCCGGCCGGGCCACGTCCGCACGCAGATACAGCAGTCTGGCATCGCCCCGGACTCGGCTTTTGGCCACAAGCACGTACCGCTCGTGCAGCACTTGCGCAAGCTGTGGATACTGGCTGTAACGCGCCAGCAGGATCTGCTCGGGATGACGACGCTCCACCGACAGTCGCATCAACTCGCCGGGCGGCCCGGACTGCCGGACGCGCTTGGCCGACAACACAGCCACTTCGGGCGGAACGTTCAGACCCGTCACATAGGCGTAGATGGGATGGTCGGTTACCACCCACCGCGTACCGTCGCGATGCTGTCGCATCGCCGCCAGGATGCGCATGTCCAGGTGATCGTCGCCGTCGCGGCCCATCAGCCACACCTGGTCGCCGACGCGATAGATGCCCAGGCCGGCGGCGACGATCAGCATCGCAAGCGTCGCCTTGCGCCAGGTCGTCGGATGCGGGCCGCCCAGCAACTCGCCCAGGCCGATCGCGGCGACGGCAGCCAGCGGAACCGTCAGCATCAGCCGATGGTGCGACCAGATGTTCTGTGAGGGCAGCAGGGCCAGAATGCTGCAGCCCAGCCAGATCAGCGGCAGCAGAACCTGGCGGCGGCCGCGGGACAGCGACCCGGCCGCGCCGACCGCCGCCAGCAGCGTCAGGGGAGCGTCCTCCATCAGGAAGCCAAGCAGCTTGCTGCCGTTCTCCGCGAGCCGGCCGGCAACCGGCTGATCGCCGCCGAGGTGCGGCGTGACCAGCTGATCCCACGGCGGCACGTGCGCGGCCAGCGAGAGGGCCAGGAACGCTCCCGCGACGACGCCCACCCAGGCCATGACGCCCCAGCGTCCTTTCACGACGCCCACGACCATCACCACCGCGACCGGCAGCAGGATGAACGTGAACAGCTTGATCTGCAGCGACACGGCGAACAGGACGGCCGACGCGACCAGCCACGGCCAGCGATGGTTCCTGCCGTGAACCGCCAGCAGCCACAGCGAGCACAGGGCCGTGGCGATCGCCGGCAGTCCGATCATCACCGCCACGCTGAGCTTCACGTACCTCCGGCTGCCGAGCACCAGCCCCAGGGCCAGCAGCCCCACCCACGGCGGCCCGGCGTGCCTTACCAGTCGCGACAGGCTCAGCATCAGCAGGCCGGAGAACAGCACCACCAGCGCTCGCGAGGCGGCCAGCGAATCGCCGAAGACCCGCTGCCAGCCGGCCAACAGCCAGGTGAACAGCGCCGGCTGGTCGCTCCAGATGTCGCGGTAGAGCCGGTATCCCTCGCCGACGAGCCTGGCCTTCATCAGGTTGATGCCCTCATCGGCATTGAGGGTGCACAGCGGCAGCGAGGTCAGCCACAGGACAAGCACAACGGCGATCGCCGCCGCGATGATCACGTCCGCGTGTCGCAGGCGGCTGCTGTCATCCTGAATGGCGGGGCTGGGCATTGCGGCGCGGCGTACGGGTGATGCGGCTATCGGCGGCCAGCGGCCTTGTGATACTCGGCGGTGACAACGCCTTTGGTGCCGCCCCGCACGGCAAAGTCGCCGGTGACCGTCATGCGGCGGGGCTGGAGGACGGCCACCAGGTCGTCCAGGATCGTGTTGACCGCCGCCTCATAGAAGATGCCCTGGTTGCGAAACGAAAAGAAGTAGAGCTTGAGGCTCTTCATCTCCACGCACAACTTGTCCGGCACGTAGCTGACGGTGATCGTGGCGAAGTCCGGCTGGCCGGTTACCGGGCAGAGGCTGGTGAACTCGGGAAACGTGAAGGTGACCTGATAGTCCCTCTCGGGCCGGGGGTTCGGGAAGCTCTCCAGGATGGACCGCGGCCTGGCGATCTGACGCCGGGTCGGCAGCGACCCGCGGCCGAGGTTGCGGAACGGCGGTTTGGTCCTGGCCATGCCGGTATCCCAGGTTCCTGCACTCGGTGACACGGCCTATTTGACCGTGCTCTGCACTACTCCGCGACAAAACTGGCCGTCAGCTGCTCCACGTAGCTTCGCGGCAGCTCGAACGTCAGGTCCTCGTATTGCCCCACCAGCGGCTTGTCATCCTCCACGTCGGTGATGCGCAGTTCGTAGCGCGCCGAAACGCTGCTGAGAATCACCGAGTACCGCGTTGCCGGGCGAGTGGTGGCCTCCGACGATTCCACGAACTTCTCGGCGCGCAGCGGATTGAACTTCTCCAGCAACTCCTGCACCTTCCCGTCGCTGGCGTCGCCTTTCTTTGGCACAACCACCTCCCACGTCGATGCCGGCTTGGGCGGCTGGGCCGGCCAAGTGGCCTGCGTCGCGGCCGGTGCCGTCGCGGCCTGAGTTGTGGCCGGCCCCGTCGTCGCCTGCGTCGCAGCCGGAGCCGTCGTCGCCTGCGTCGCGGCCGGAGCCGTCGTCGCCTGCGTCGCGGCCGGCAGGGTCGCCGGCGCCGGCTTGCGGCGGAGGACGATCTCCTCCCGCCTGGCCGGCCGCGTGGTCGGCCTGGTCGTCGCGGGCGAGTCCGTCACGATGCGGATTTCGTTTACCGCGGCCGGGTCGATGCTCACCACCTTCCGCTCGCGCAGGTCCAGCGGCGATTTCTTCAGCGAGTCGAACGTCCACTTGCTGATCTTCACGAGCGCCGGCGAGTCGCCGACCCTGGCATAGACCTTCTCCTCCAGCGCGGTGTCATACCGCCCAAAGACGATGGCCGTGCCCGCGGGCTGGGTGGACGGCGCGGTGGTCGTCGCACCGGGGGGGTCTTCGGTCGAATACCACACGGTCAGCACCGGCCGGTCGATCTGCGCCAGCTTCGCCTCGGCTCCGCCGACGAAGTCGGACGCCCGCAGATAGGCGATGCTCGAGAGCAGGCTGCTGATCTCCGAGGAATCGCCGGGCATCTTGCGCGGCTCGACGATCTGCCAGTTGCCGTCGATCTTGTGCAGGACCAGCGCCGGCTCCTTGCCGCGGATGATCTTCACCTGCTTGATCCGGTCGGACTGCACATCCAGCAGCTGCTTGTCGCGCAGCGAATCCACCATCGCCTCGGGCCGTTTGGCCAGTTTCTCGGCCAGGTCGCCGCCCACCAGTTCGCCCATGGGGCTGTCGCCCAGGCGCACGTAGATGTCGCCCACCCCCGAGCGGCTGCCCACGCGCAGCGTGGTCTGCTTGCCGTCCTTGGTTGCCAGCTCGATCGTGAAACGGGGCTTGTCCAGGCCGGTGGCCGACGCCTCCGGGCTGCTCAAGGGCACGCTGCCGCGCGTCCGCATTTCCACCACCGCCGAAACGAGATTGCCGGCCTCCCACGTATCGCCGGGCCACTGCATCGGCTGGACCAGCTTCCACTTCTCGCCGTCCCGGACCAGCTCGATCGTGGGATGCGCCGTGTCGGTGGGCGTGATCCGCAGCCGCGTGACGTCGGCCTGCTTGATCTGAAGCAACCTGCGCCCCTGGAGTCGGTCGGTCTCGGTGACTCTGGGCTGGGGCGCCGGCTCCCCTCGCCACCTGTCCACAACCACCAGCAACGCCGCCGCCGCCAACACCACGATCAGGATGACTGTCGTTCGGAAGTTCATCGCAGTTCAGTCGCGCCGTTTGATGTAAACCAGCAGCCCGCTCGCCAGCACCGCCCCCGGCAGGCCGATCAGCAGCACGCCGATCCGCCAGAAGTTCAACACCCCTCGGTTGATCGGCGGGATGCGGCTGATCTCCAGCGCCGACGGGCTCAGCGCCAGCATCTTCTCCTGCCTGGCCAGCCAGAAGATCGCGTTGGTGAACAGCTCCGCGTTGCCGGGAAAGCGCGCCACCCGCAGGTTGTACCGACGGGCCATCTGCTCATCGGGCAGGTTCACAAGCCCGTTGGTCGCGAATCCCAACGCGCTGATCACCACCAGCCGCCCGCCGCCCTCCTTCTCCGCGACCGCGCCGGCGAACAGCGGCGGCGGTATGTCGCCGACCTGCTCGGCCGACGGCGCATCGAACTGAACCGACGCCCCCCCGAACTGCATGGCGCCCTGCACGTCACGCTCGCCCCAGCACCGGGGATTGTCGGGGATCGGGATGATCGGCTGCGCCTTGACGCCGCCGACATCCTTCACGCTCACCGGCAGCATCGGCACCATCGCCGCGTCCAGCGAGAACAGCGGCCGAACCATCTCGTGCGCGCCGAAGTCGTTGAGCACGAAGATCGCCGGCTCGCGCTGGGCCTGCTCCACGAAGTCCCCGCTGGGCTCGGCCGACGAACGAATCGGCTCGTGCACGATCACCGCGTCGGTGTTCACCGAGATGCCCCACTCCTTCAGGGCCTCGTCGAGGTTGTCCGCCTGCGGCGAGAACATCACCAACGCCGAGCCGCCGCGTTTCAGGTGCTCCGATAGCTTCTGCCCCAGCGGATTGGGGCCCATCATGCCGATGCCCGGCGCGTACGACAGCACCACCCAGATCGCATCCTTCAGCTCCTCCTCGTCCGGCTCGGGCATCGCCGGAAGGCCCTGCATCCGCGCCTGCATGGCGTACTGGCCGGTGACGTCCTTCTCGATGACCTCGAAGTTGTAGTCGCGCAGCCGCTCGGCGATGATGCTGAACTCTCCGCCCCTGCCGCCGAACGGGCTGGCGCCCGTCGCCACCGGCGGCCCGCCCGGCCGCACAAACGCCACCTTGGGCTTGGGGCCCGTGTGCGACAGCGACAAAATCGCCCCGCTGATCTGCTGCTCGCCCGAAAAGCGAAGGCGGGCGCTGTCGCCGCCACCGGCCAGCGGCACTCCCCCCGACGACCACACCTGGTCAAAGGCGATGGTCTTCAGCTCGCTCTCCCCCATCACCAGAATCGTCCGCGGCCGCAGTTTCCGCCGGATCTCGTCGAGTTTCAGCTCGCCCAGATCGCCAAGCCGCTTCATCGCCTCGTCGGCCGGCTTCTTCATCGCCTCCAGGCGGTCGGCGGCGTCCTTAAGGTATTGCGCGATCTCGGGCGGCGTCTTGCCGTCGCTCTTCAGCTCACGCAGTTTTCTGACGATGGCCTCCAGGTTCCGCGTCCAGTTGCGCAGGGCCGATTCGGCATCGTCGGCCGCTCCCTTGTAATCCGGCATCTTCTGTTTCAGCTCATCCTCGACCGTCGCCGCCGCCGGGCCCAGCACCAACTGCGGCAGCAACTGAAGGGCGTAGTTGAGCTGAACCAGCGTCTGCAGCTCCGGCGATTCCTCGCCCAGCCGGTTCAGCGGCAGGTCCCCCAGCATCTTGACCTCGGCCGCCGCGGCCTCCTGCAACTGCTTGACCACCGGCAGGAACGCCTCCAGCGCATCCCTGAACGCCTTGACGTTGCCGCCGTACTGGCTGGAAATGCGGTCCAGCAGCGCATCGATCCGCGTGGGTTCTTTCACCGGGTCGATGATCTCCACGCTGATGTTCCTCGACTTTCGCCGGTATTCCTCCAGCAAATCGGCCACCGGCTGGGCCAGGTCCTGGCGGCCGGCGCGGTCCTCCTCGGGCAGGCTCTCCATGCGCGGGTAGAGGCTCACCAGCGTGAGGGGACGCTCGAGGTCCTTGATCAGGTTGATCGTCTGGGGGCGCAGGCTGTACTGACCGCTGCTGGTGACATCGCGTCGCCAGTTGTAACGCTGGCCCAGGTGCACCGCGATGATCGCCAACACGATCACGGCCACGATGCTCAGGCCCACGTTGGCCCCGTATTTCACCCAGCGCTCCCGCTGGGACTCGACGGCCGGCTGCCGGGGAACGGGGTTGGTTGTCGGGCTTGGGGGGGGCATCTGCTTCCTCAAACGCTTCCATTCACTTCCATCGTCGCGATTCCAGCACCTTGACGGTCAGAAACAGGAACACGGCCGTCAGGACCGCGAAGAACACGATGTGGCCGGTGTCGATGATACCCTTGGAAAAATCCGCGTAACGGTTGTACACGCCCTGGTCCACAAAGTAGCGCCGCCAGGCCGTGCTCAGCGTGGCGATGCGGTCGGCCCACCACGGCACGATCGTGATGGTGAACAGGATCGCCACGGCGCTGACGGCCGCCACCACCTGGCTGCGCGTCAGCGCGGAGCAGAACAGCCCCACCGCCAGAAACAGCGATCCCACCAGCAAAATGCCCACGTAGCCGCTGAAGATCGGGCCGTAGTCCGGGCGGGCGAAGATCCTCAACACCACGACGTAGCAGAGCGTGGGGGCCAGCAGGATGGCGAAGAACGCCAGCCCGCCGGCGAACTTCCCCAAAACGACCTCCGTTTCGCCGACCGGCGCGGTCATCAGCGGCTCGATCGTGCCGCTGCTCCACTCCTGGGACAGCAATCCCATCGACAGCACGGGCACCACGATCACCAGCACCCACACCATCCAGTCGAAGATCGTGCGCATGGCCGCCGGCTTGCCCGGCTCCAGGTCGCGGAGAAACAGCACGCCGGTCAGGATCAAAAACAGCATCAGCGCCACATACCCCACCGGCGAGATGAAGTAGCCGGTCAGTTCGCGGCGGGCTATCACAAGGGCTCGATTCATCGTCCTTCCATTGCCTGTCTTGCCGTCACTTCCACGAAAAACTCCTCCAGCGTCGCGTGCTCCAGGCGGATCTCCCGCAGCGGCCAGCCGTGCTGGATCACCGTGCGGGCGACCTCCTCGCGCACGTCATAGCCGTCCTTGGGCTTGATGGCGGCCGTCACGTACTGGCCGTCGGACTGCTGCGGCAGAATCTCCACCGCCCGCACGCCGCTCACGCGCGACAACGCCTGCTCCACCTCTGGGCCCGGTCCGCGGCACTCCACCAGCACGCGGGCGGCCATCCGCCGGCTGGCACGCAGTTCCTCGGGCGAGCCCTGGGCCACGATCCGTCCGCCGGCGATCACGATCGCCCGGTCGCACACCGCCTCGACCTCCGGCAGGATGTGCGTGGAGAGAATGATCGTGTGCTGGCCCCCCAGTTCGCGAATCAGTTTCCGCGTCTCGCGGATCTGCGTCGGGTCCAGGCCCACCGTCGGCTCGTCCATCACCAGCACCGGCGGATTGTGCAGCAGCGCGTCGGCCAGGCCCACCCGCTGGCGGTATCCCTTGGACAGGTGCCCGATGAGACGATGGCGCACATCCTTCAGCCAGCACCGCTCCACCACGTACTCGATGCGCCGGCGGCGGGTGTCGCGATCCATCGCCCGCAGCCGTCCCCGGAAGTCCAGGTATTCCTGGACCTTCATCTCCGTGTACATCGGCACGTTTTCCGGCAGATAGCCCAGGTTCTCCCGCACCTTCACCGACTCGTGGAAGATGTTGAATCCCGCGATGGTCGCTCCGCCGCTGGTCGGCGGAATGTAGCACGTGAGCATTCGCAGGGTGGTCGATTTGCCCGCGCCGTTGGGCCCCAGAAACCCCACGATCTGCCCCTGCGGCACCTCGAAACTGATGCGGTCCACCGCCACCGTCTGGCCGTAGGTCTTGGTGAGTTCCGATACGCTGATCACGCGGCTTTCCTTTGCTGGCGGACAATAGGTATGGCAGGTGTGGGCGCGTTGTCAAGGCAGCACGATGGAACACTTCGGCCAAACGGCGTAACATGGCGGCAGTGACGGGATGTCCTGTCCATCCACTTTCTCTCTCGGAGTGACAAACATGCGATTCACACTGACCTGGCTGATGTCTGCGATTCTGGTTCTTGGCCTGGCACTGGGCTGCTCGACGGCCCCCAAGTCGGAGGAGGGCAAGACCGAGCTGAAGGACGAGGCGGCTGAGAGCATCAAGCTGATCCAGGCCCGCGATCCCAGCCTCAAGAAGTTCTTCGATACCGCGGCCGGCTATGCCGTCTTCCCCTCCGTGGGCAAAGCCGCCATCGGCGTCGGCGGGGCCTGGGGCCGAGGCGTGCTGTATGAGAAGGGCCAGCCCGTCGGCTATTGCGAACTGACCCAGGCCAGCATCGGCCTGCAACTGGGCGGACAAGCCTATAGCGAAATCATCTTCTTTGAGACCGACAGGCACCTGCAGGATTTCAAGAGCGGCAACTTCGCGTTCTCGGCCCAGGCGACGGCCGTGGCCCTCAAGAGCGGCGCCGGCGCCAACGCCAAGTATTCCGACGGCGTCGCCGTCTTCACGTTCGGCGAGGCCGGCCTCATGTACGAGGCCTCCATCGGCGGGCAGAAGTTCAACTTCAAGCCGTTCTGACCGCCCGCGCTTCTCCGCCGGCCGACTTGCGGGTAGAAATGCCGCTTCCACGAAAAGGAGCGGCATCGCATGAACGTGCTTGTGGCCGGGGGCGCTGGTTATATAGGCTCGCACACCGTCAAGCGGCTCAAGGAAGCCGGGCACAGCCCGGTTGTCTTTGACAACCTCTCGCGCGGGCACCAGGCGGCCGTGCGCATCCTGGGCGTGCCGGCCGTCTTTGCCGACCTGAACGACCGCCAGACGCTCACCCGCACCTTGCGCCAGCACGCCATCGACGCCGTGATGCATTTCGCCGCCTACGCCTACGTGGGCGAGAGCGTCCAGAAGCCGCTGATGTACTACCGCAACAACGTCGCCACCACCATCAGCGTCCTGGAGGCGATGTACGAGGCCGGCGTGCGGCGGTTCGTCTTCAGCAGCACCTGCGCCACCTATGGCGACCCGACCAAAGTGCCCATCACCGAGGACGAGAAGAAAGCCCCCGTCTCGCCCTATGGCCGCAGCAAGCTCATGGTCGAGCAGATCCTGGCCGACACCCTGGCCGCCGACACGAAGTTCGCCTTCGCCGCCCTCCGCTACTTCAACGCCAGCGGATGCGCCATGGATGGCAGCCTCGGCGAGGATCACGACCCCGAAACGCACCTGATCCCGGTCGTGCTGCAGGCGGCTCTGGGCCTCCGCCCCAAGGTGACCGTCTTCGGCACCGACTACCCCACCCCGGACGGCACCTGCATCCGCGACTACATCCACGTGGACGACCTGGCCGATGCGCACATCCTGGCCATGCAGAAGCTGGCCGATGGCCAAGCCATTCACCTGAACCTGGGCACGGGGCGGGGCTTCTCGGTCAAGGAGATCATCGCCGCCGCCGAGAAAGTGACGGGAAAGACCATCCCCGTCGAGTACGGTCCGCGGCGGCCGGGCGATGCGGTGGCCCTGTGGGCCGATCCCTCGGCCGCGAAGGCGACGCTTGGCTGGCAGCCGCGCTGCACCGATCCGGAAACCATCATCCGCTCGGCGTGGAACTGGTTCCGTCGGCATCCGCGCGGATATGAAAAATAGCGGGTGCTTGGGATTGTGTTTCTGAAATCTCCAATCCGAGATTTCAGACCGGGAATCTGAGATCTCTGGTCGCAGGTCCGCCTTTGCTGTCACGCGTGCTACGCCAACACCGTCTGCTGCTGGTGATCCTGGGGACCGGGCTGCTGCTGCGCCTGGCCTGGGGGCTGTACCAGGGCCCGCAGCTCGATCCCGCCTTGCCCGACCAGCGCGAGTACCTCGAGCTGGCCGAGAACCTGCTGGCCGGGCGAGGGCTGGTCTTTCACGACCCGCGATTCGACGCCGACGTCCGAGCCTATCGCGCGCCGGGCTATCCGTTGTTCCTGGCGGCACTGGGCGCATCGCCCCTCCCAGCCCGAATCGCACAAGCCTGCCTGGATGCCTCCGCCGCCCTGGCCGCGTACCTGCTGGCGCGGCGATGGCTGGCGGCGCCGGCCGCCAGCGCCGCCGCTGCGCTGGTCGCGTTCAATCCCTTTCTCATCTACTTCAGCGGACTGATCCTCAGCGAAACGCTTTTCACTTCCATCCTGGCGTGGGGCATGGCCCTGCTGACCCGACCCCGCCGGGCGATGTGCGGCACGGTGCTGCTGGCGATGGGTGTCCTGGTCAGGCCCTCGGCCATGCTTCTGCCGATGATCCTGGCTGCCGCCATGCCCCTGGCCCTGCCTGGGCGCACCCGGGCCGCACGGGCCCTGACCGCCGGCATGCTGGTGATGGCCGTGTTGTTCCCCTGGGCGGCCCGCAACCGCCTGGTGCTGGGCAGATGGGTCTGGACCACCACCAACGGCGGCATCACGTTGCTCGACGGATTCAATCCCCACGCCACAGGAGCCAGCAATCAGGCCCTGCTGTTTGCTGGCGACGAGCTGCAACATCTACGCCTGGCCGGCGAACTGCAGCGCGACGCCTATTGTGCCGAAAAGGCCCGCCGCTGGATTCGCTCCCATCCGTCCTCGCTGCCACTGCTGTCGGCCGCCAAAGTGCTGCGAACCTGGAGCCCCGTGCCGCTCAGCCGGCAGTTTGCCCGGCCGCTGTATCGTCTGGCCGCCGCCGTGTATGCCGTGCCGTTCTTTACGCTGGTGGTGGTCGCGCTGGTGCGGCGGCACGCAGGCGGCGGCGCGCTGTTCCTGGTGATGCCGGCCCTATACTTCACCGTGGTGCACGTGGCGTCAGTCGGTTCGCTGCGCTATCGCGTGCCGGCCGAGCCCCCGCTGGCCGTGCTCGCGGCGGCCGCTGCGGCCGCCGTGCCGCGGCGCGACCCTGGCCCGGGCCATGCATGACCGCGATGAGTGAACATCCTGCCGTCGTCCGCTTGCCGCAGAGCCGCCGCGGCTTTCCGCTGCGCCCTCGCCCCGGTCGTTCTCGCCAGGTCGCCATGATCCTGGTGCTGCTGGCCATCACCGCTGTGGTCGTGGGCTACTGGTACCTTACCGACCCGGCCCGCGTCGCGGCGATGGCCGAGGCCTACCTGTCCGATGCGCTGGGGGCCAGGATCACCATCGGCCGCGCGCGGCTCTCGCTCTTCGAGGGCCTGCGCCTGGACGACGTGAAGGTGGCGGTGGACGACAGCGGCCGACCCGAAGCGATCCTCTTCCGGGCGCGGACATTCCTGCTGAAGTACAGCCCCTCGGCTCTGCTGGAGGGCCGCATCGAGGCGAAGCAGATTATCGCGGTCGATCCGCACCTGCGGCTCTGCGAGAACCTGGACCAGGGTACCTGGAACTACCAGAAACTCGCGCCGCGGCAGCGGCCCGATCCGCCCGCGGGCCCCGCCTCCCGCCCGACGGTCCTCCCAACCATCCTTCTGCGAAACGGCCGCATCGAGAGCGCCCACGTCCGCGGCGGCGTTTTTCGTTCGCTGGGGTCCTTGATGGTCGAGGGCCAACTGCTGCCCGTCGGGCGGTACGAATACCTGCTGGCGGTTCGCAGCCATCATCCCGTCGCGGGGCAGCTCCAGGGCGAGGCTCTGGAGGGGCCTTCCATCCGCGGCCGCCTCAGCACCGAAGACCGCCGCCTGGACGTACGCCTCCGCAACCTCCACTTCAACGACACCGCCAGGGCGATGCTCCCCCAGCAGGTGCAGGAGTTCTGCGCCAACCACCAGTTGGCCGGGCGAATCGACGAAATACACGTCCAATACGACCCCAAGGCTTCGTCTGCCGCCCGCGCCTTCTCCGTGCGGATCGTCCTTCAGGGCGTGACCCTGGCGATTCCCCCTTCGGTGTGGATGGGCGACCGGGAGCACCAACTGCTCGAAGCCCAGCGATCGGCCTTCGATGCCATCCGTCTTGCGGGTTTCGACGGCACCGGGCGGGTCTCGCGCCTCGAGCAGATGCTCGAGCCGGCACCCCTGGCGCTCAATAACGTCGGCGGCGTGCTGCGCTTCGATCCCGAGGGCATTCGCATCGAGGAACTCCGCGGCGAACTCGAGGGCAACCGCATCCGCGTGGATGGGCAGTGGATGGGCTACAGCCCCGAGGCGCCGGGGTGGTTCACCCTCTGGGCCGATCCCCTGCTGATCCCTCCCGACCCCGTCTATGTGTACTCCATGCCCGAGGTCGTGCGCGATCTCTATGCCAAGCTCAAGCCCGCGGGAAGGGCCGTGGCGCGCGTGGATTTCACCCGCTCGCCGGCCGCTCGCCCGGTGGTCAGCGGCGCGGTGTACATCATCGACGGCGGCTTTTGCTTCGAGGATCTGCCCTATCCGCCCCGACGAGTCAGCGGATGGGTGTCGTTCGGCCCCAGCAAAGCCGCGCCCGACGAGGACCGGGTGGACTTCGCCCTCGCCGGCCAGGGCGCTGCCGGCACCCCCAACGCCGATGCCCACCTGACCGTCACCGGATTCCTCTGTCCGCTCAAAAAGTACAACGAGGTGAAGGTCAGCGTCCAGGCGCGACACGTGTCGCTCGATCCCCTCCTGAAAAGCTCGTTGCCCGAGGGCGTCCGCCAGGCCCTCGACCTGTTCGGGCCGATCGACGTGGCACGCACGCGCCTGGAGGCCGGCCGCGACGACCAGCCCCCAGGCCCCCCTCCGCCTCGCTACGATCAGTGGCCGCGCCTGCGGGGCGATTTTGCCGCCACCTACCACCGCCTGCCCGGCCGCGACAAGACCACCTTCATCGACGTGGACCTGGACATTCAGCACGCCAGCGGCTGCTTTCTTGCCTTCCCCTACCCCATGGACCAGGTCAGCGGTCTCCTGAGGATCCACAAGAACGACCTGGAGATCGTGAACCTGAAGCTCCAGCGGGGGGACGCTCGGGCAACCCTCAGCGGCACCGTGGCGTATCCCAAGGGCAAGCCCGTTGCCGTGGACCTGGCCGTCCAGGCCTCGGGTGTGCCCATCGACCAGGACCTGCTGGGCACGCTCCCCCTGGAGGCACGCGGCTGGATGCAGCGGCTGGGCGTCGGCGGCCGTCTCGACATTCGCGGCCGCGTCTTCGGCGAGAACCGCCATGACGAGCAGGGCCGCTACGGCATCCGCTACGACCTGGACATCGACCTGAACGACGGGGTGCTCTGGCCCGTGGACGGGCTGCACGCCATCACCGCCGCCATCGCGGACCTGCATCTGACCGACACGCTGATGGAAATACGCAAGGCCCGGGCCAACCGCGGCAACGCCGAAGTTCTGGCAACCGGCGCCATCCGTTTCTCATCCGATGTCCCCCACGTATCCCTCGATGTCCAGGCGCGGAAACTGGAACTGGACTCCACCCTTTACCGCATGCTGCCCGACGACGCGGCCGAGATGTGGAATGAGGTCAGGCCGCAAGGCACCGTTGACGTCGATCTCAAGTGGCGTGGCGCGGTCGAGAGCAGCCAGGGCCCGGCCACTCGGCCGGCCGGCGAGTTCGAACTGGTGGCCCGGCCCATCGACCTGGCCATCACCCCTCAGTCGGTGCCGTATCGGCTGGAGCATCTGACCGGCGAACTTCGCGTGGACGGCAAACAGGTGATCGTCACCAACGCCACCGGCCGCCATGGCAAAGGGACCGTTACCCTCGGCGTCCGGGGCCCGGCCAGTGGGCGCGATCGGTGGGAGTTCGCCATCGCGGGCCAGGACCTGGCGATCGACGACGCCTTGCTGGCGGCGATGCCCGATTCGCTGGCCCAGATATGCCGCACGGTCGAACTGGCCGGGACGTTGTCTTTCGATTGTCCCAGGCTGGTCTATCGTCCGCAGGGACCGGCCGCGCCGCGCCTGACGCATCCCGCCGCTCGCCCCACCACGCTCCCGGCCACGCGCGCTGCCACTCGCCCCGCCGACTACGCCATGGACTTCGACACGACGCTGACCCTTTCCCACGCGAGCATGGACGTGGGAGTGCCCCTGACGAACATCCAGGGCAAGCTGTCCATCGCCGGCCGCATGGTCAACGGCGAACTGGCCCAGGCGACCGGGCGGATCGATGCCCAGTCGCTGCTGCTGGCAGGCCGCCAGGTTGCGGACCTGAAAGCCGACCTGCACAAACCGCCCGACCGCGATGCGCTGCAACTGGGGCGATTGCACGCCCAGCTCGCCGGCGGCTCGCTGGCAGGGCAGATCGACCTGGGCTTCCCGCACCAAGGACCCACGCTCTACGCGCTGAGCATCGTGCTCCGCGATGCCGACGTGCGCCAGTTGACCGGCGAGAACGAATCCGGCCCCACCGGCCAGGCCACCCTCTCGCTGGCACTGGAAGGCACCGGCGGGCCCAACCCCGCCCGCCGGGGGCGGGGGGACATGCTCACCACCGGCCGGAACCTCTACCACATCCCCCTGGTGCTGGGGCTGATGGAGATCACCAATCTGGCCCTGCCCATCCGAACGCCCTACGAGCAGGCGATGGCCAGCTACAGCGTGGAGGGGCAGAAGGTCGTTTTCGAAAACATCGAGCTGCGCGGCAACAAGACGATCATGCGCGGCGACGGTCAGATGGACTTTGCCACACGCAAATTCTCCCTGAGTTTCGTCACCGACAGCGTCTCCTGGCTGCGGGTGCCGGTCCTCCACGAGCTGCTCAAGGGCGCCCGACGCGAACTGCTGAGAATCAACGTCACCGGAAGCATCCGCGAGCCGCGCATCGAGGTCCGATCGCTGCCGACCTTCACCACCACCATCGATCGCGTCTTCACCGGCAGGCCCGGTGACTGACCGTCACCGCTGGATCGTCGGCCAGAGCGCCACCGTGCACACCCGATGCCCGATCCGCTCCAGGATCGGCACGCTCCGCACCTGCCGGAAACCGGCCAGCACCTGCTTCTGTGCCAGCACCGTCTCGAACAGCTCCAGGTCCTTCTCCAGGATCCGGCGCGACTCATTGAACACCACCAGCAGCAGCGCCGCCTCGCGGATCAGCGGATCGGCCTCCATCTTCATCAGGTCGGCCACCACCGCCTGCCGCCACTGGCTGCCATAGCTCCCGTGCCGCGCGCCGCCCTCGCGGAACTGGTGCGCCACCTTCACCTCCAGCCAGAGAGCATCCTCCGGCCGACACCGCTCCGGCGCGTCGAACAGGGTGGGCGCCTCCGTGTCGCGCTTCAGCGGCCGGCCGGCCGGCGCCAGCACCAGGTCGCAGCGCCGCCGGTGCCTCTGCCTCCGCCCCGCCGTCGAGGGGTAAGGCACCTCGCGCGCCACCGCGTAGTGCCGCGACAGGATCTCGCCCAGCAGTTCGTGCATCTGCAGCTCCGTACGGCTGTCCAGTCCGTACACCGCCTGCTCCAGCCGAAGCTCCCCCTCGGCTTGCCGGATCCCTCGCTCGAGATGATCGGCAACCGTGGACAGGTCCCACTGCAGCGACATTGCAAGAGCATTGTAGTGCAGGTTTCAGCCTGCACTTCTAAGCCAGACCGAAGCCGCGCGCAACCACGTGTGCCGTCGCGTAGCCCAGCGCAATCCCGCCGGCGATGTCGCTGGGCCAGTGCGCGTCCAGAAGGTAACGCAGCGCTGCGCACAGGATGGCCAGCACCCAGAACGTCACCGCTGCCGGCGGATAGAGCATCGACAGCATCACGCTCAACGCCGCCGCCGCCGCGCTGTGGCTCGACGGAAAACTCTCGCGATGGTTGGCATGCCGCCAGGTCGGCCCGAGGAAAACTCCGGCGCCCTCGCGTCCGGGCCGCACTCGCCCCAGCAGTCGCTTGAGGATCGTCGCCAGCAGCGACGTCCCGAACACCGCCGCCAGCAGCGGCACGACCGCATGCCGGTGCGCGGCATCCAGCTGCCAGATCAGAAGCGCCGTCACGACGGTGCACGCTCCCTGCCCGTACTGCGCCACCCATCGACTCTCCCGCTTCAGGTCCCCTTTGAAGGCCAGGCGCAGCGTCGTCGGCATTCCCAGACGCTCCAGCAGCATCAGCACGCCCGATGCCGCCGCCAGGCACGACAGGATGGTCCACTGCGGTACGGTCATTTGGCCGGCTTCGCGAAGTAATCCTGCAGCGGCCGTACGCCCCAATCGCCGCGACGCAGCGCCCGGATCGCGGCCGCCGCGGCCGATGCGCCGGTGAGCGTCGTGATCATCGGCACGCGGTGCAGCACGGCCAGGGCGCGGATGCGGCCTTCGTCCGTCTGCGGCCCCTTGCGGGTCGGTGTGTTGATGATCAGGTGCACCTGGCCGTTCTTGATCAGATCGCCGATGTTGGGCCGGCCCTCGGCCAGCTTGAAGATCGGCGTCGCCTCGATGCCCGCGCTCCGCAGGGTCTGGCACGTGCCGGCGGTTGCGATCAGCTTGAAACCCTCCTGAACCAGCGAACGGGCGATCGGGACGATGGCCTGATGGTCCTGCCGGTGCACCGACACGAACACGTTGCCGCTGGTCGGCAGCGAGTTGCCCGCCGCCACCTGGCTCTTGGCGAACGCCATCGGAAAGTTCATGTCGATCCCCATCACCTCGCCCGTGGACCGCATCTCCGGACCCAAAATCACATCCACGCCCGGAAACTTGCCGAAGGGAAACACCACTTCCTTGACCGAGGTCTGCGAAGGGTCGGGCATCTCGGCCACTCCCAGCTCATCCAGCGACTTGCCGGCCATCACCTTGGCCGCCAGGCGCGCCCACGGCACGCCGGTCGCCTTGGAGACGAACGGCACCGTCCGGCTGGCCCGCGGGTTGACCTCGATCACGTAGATCTCGCCGTCCTTCACGGCGTACTGCACGTTCATCAGCCCCCGCACCCGCAACGCCCTGGCCAGCGCCCGCGTCTGGTCCTTGAGCTTCTCGACCATCTCCCCGCTCAGCGAGTAGGGCGGCAACGCGCACGCCGAATCGCCGCTGTGAATCCCCGCCTCCTCGATGTGCTCCATCACCCCGCATATCACCGCTCTTCCCTTCGTCGCTCCGTCGCTCCGTCGCTCCGTCGCTTCCGCCTCATAATCCGCCAGGCAATCCACATCCACTTCCGTCGCATGGTCCAGGAACTTGTCGATCAGGATCGGCGCATCCTGCACCGTCGAAGCCTCCACCGCGTGGGCCATGTAGTAGTTCAGCTGGTCCTCGTCGCTGACGATCTCCATCGCCCGCCCGCCCAGCACGAAGCTCGGCCGCACCAGCACCGGATAGCCGATCCGCCTGGCCACCTGCCGGGCCTCGGCCAGGTTCCGGGCGATCCCGTTGGCCGGCTGCTTCAGTCCCAGCTGCGTGATCAGCGCCCGGAACTTCTCCCGATCCCCGGCCGCCTCCAGCGACTCGACGCTGGTTCCCAGGATCGGCACGCCGGCGTCGTGCAGCCCGCGCGCCAGGTTCAGCGGCGTCTGCCCCCCAAACTGCACCACCACCCCCTTGACCAACCCTTCCTGCCTTCCCGCCTTCCCGCCTTCCTGCCTGAACGGTCCCCCGTTCAGCCTTTCACAGATGTTCAGCACATCCTCGTGTGTCAGCGGCTCGAAGAACAGCAGGTCGCTGGTGTCGTAGTCGGTCGACACGGTCTCGGGGTTGGAGTTGATCATCACCGACTCGAACCCCAGCTCGTCGGCCGCGAATGCCGCCTGCACGCAGCAGTAGTCGAACTCGATGCCCTGTCCGATGCGGTTGGGCCCGCCGCCGATGATGATGATCTTCGGCTTGTCGCTGAGCCGGATCTCATCCTCGGTGCACACCGATCTCGTAGGGTCCGCTTCAGCGGACGTCTTACGCGTCGAGCCGGCCCCGCCGTCCGCTGAAGCCGACCCCGCGACGGTGTACGGTTGCTCGTAGGTCGAGTAATAATACGGCGTGGCCGCCTCGAACTCCGCCGCGCACGTATCCACCAGCTTGTACACCGGCTCGATGCCGGCCTTCAGCCGCGCCGCCCGCACCGCCGCCGGCGTCGTCCCGGCCGCATGCGCCAGCTGCACGTCGCTGTAGCCGTACTGCTTGGCCCTTTCCAGCAGCTCCGGCGACAGCGGCCGATCCACCAGTTCCCGCTCGAAATCCACCAGCTCCTTCATCTGCGCCAAAAACCACCGATCGATCTTCGTGAGCGCGTAGATCTGGTCGATCGTCCACCCCATCTTCATCGCATAGCGGATGTAGTAGATCCGCCCCTGCGACGGCACCGCCAGCTTCCTCCGCAGCTTCTCCTCCGCAATCGGCCACTCAATCCCTTGCTCGCCTTCTGCCTCACTTCGTGCCTCCGTGCCTTCGTGCCTCCGTGCCTTCCGCGAGCCTTCGTGCCTCCGTGCCTTCAGCCATTTGTCGTTCCGATCCAACCCAAACCCGAACCTCTTGACCTCCATGCTCCGGATGCCCTTCTGCAGCGCCTCCTTGAAGGTCCGCCCGATCGCCATCGCCTCCCCCACGCTCTTCATCTGCGTGGTCAGCGTCTCATCGGCATCGGGGAACTTCTCAAAAGTCCACCGCGGGATCTTGATCACGCAGTAGTCGATCGTCGGCTCGAAGCACGCGCTGGTCCACAGCTTCCGGTCCGGCGTGCTGGTGATGAAGTTGGGCAGCTCATCCAGCGTGTACCCCACGGCCAGCAGCGCCGCGATCTTGGCGATCGGGTACCCCGTGGCCTTGCTGGCCAGCGCCGACGAGCGGCTGACCCGCGGGTTCATCTCCACCACGACCATCTCGCCGTTGTCGGGGTTCACGGCGAACTGGATGTTGCTCCCGCCGGTCTCGACGCCCACAGCGCGTATGACCGCGATCGCCGCATCCCGCATCCGCTGGTATTCCTTGTCCGTCAGCGTCTGCACCGGCGCCACCGTGATCGAGTCGCCCGTGTGCACGCCCATCGGGTCCATGTTCTCGATCGAGCAGATGATCACGACGTTGTCATTGCGGTCGCGCATCACCTCCAGCTCGTATTCCTTCCAGCCGATGACCGACTGCTCGATGAGCACCTCGCTGACCGGCGATGCATCCAGCCCGCGCTGCACGATCGCCTCAAACTCCTCCACGTTGTACGCGATCCCGCCGCCGGTCCCGCCCAGCGTGAAGGCCGGGCGGATGATCGCCGGCACGCCGATGTCCTCCAGGATCTTCCTCGCTTCGTCCATCGTGTGGGCGATGCCCGAGCGGGGGACCTTCAGCCCGATGGAGATCATCAGGTCCTTGAAGACCTGCCTGTCCTCGCCGCGATAGATGGCTTCGCGGTTGGCCCCGATCATCTGCACGCCGTAGCTGGTGAAGATGCCCCGGTCGAAGCACGCCACGGCCGTGTTCAGGCCCGTCTGCCCGCCCAGCGTCGGCAGCACCGCATCCACCGGCCGGGGCCCCTTGCTCTCGCGCGCCAGGATCTTCTCCACCGCTTCCGGCGTGATCGGCTCGATGTAGGTGGCGTCGGCGAACTGCGGGTCGGTCATGATGGTGGCCGGGTTGCTGTTGATCAGCACGACCCGGTAGCCCTCTTCCTTGAGGGCCCGGCACGCCTGCACGCCCGAATAGTCAAACTCGCACCCCTGGCCGATGACGATCGGCCCGGACCCGATGATCAGGATGGTGTGGATGTCGGTGCGTCGGGGCAAAACCGGCTCTCCGCTGGTAAATCGCGGCGGATTCTACCGGCGCCCCGCGCGATTGCCAGCAGACCGGCCGGCAAAGCCGGCCCTACGCGCTGTCCGCGAATCTGTAGGGCCGGTTTCACCGGCCGTCAGCGGGCATCGCCCTGGTCTTTGTCCACATCGTCAAACGAGCCAGGCACGCAGGGGACGCTGTCCCCCGCACCCCCTGGGATTTGTCAGGCATGACTCCAGCGTCCGAAAGCGTTGTTGACGCAGAGCGTATGAGCTACCATACGGCGCGCCCGGTGAAGCGGAGCCGCGCCTCCGGCTGTGAAGCAACCCGGCGAGGAGTAACCGCTCCCGGCGGCGGTTCGAGGGCGCGTAGGCATGCGGGCGGGAGTTCGCGGGCCTTCTGTTTGGACCGCCGCTCTTTCGGACGCCGGAGCCATGCCTCAGAAAATCCCCCCGGGGAGGCCATGGTTGGCGGATTCGTCGCTTCTACCTGAGCGAAACACGGAAGGGTCAGAAATGAGCCTGCGATGATCGTTTCTAACAAACCCGCCCTGATTCTTGGGGTCGCCAGCAGTGTCGTGGCTTTCGCGATTAGTGCCGCTGCAGGATGGGTGACATTGGAGAAGGGGAAACCTTCTCCGCACGAAGACTACCTGGCGCTGCTGCTTGGCGGCCTGTTTGCGGCCGCAGACCTGGCATGGCGACTGCGGAAAGTGAGAACACTTAACCTGCCCGATCCGCCGGCCATTTTCACGCGCGACGGGCCGGTGGCGACCAAACCGCAGCCGTTGACCAGAGCATTGAACATGCTTCTCAGTGCGAACGACGGAGCGCAGTTCTTCTGGATTGTTCCCGGGTGGGTGGCCGGATTGATAACGGTGTGGATGGCGCTGCGGTAGCGTCGGCGGGCGCCCCGGCGAACTAGCGGCTGAAGAGCCGAGGGGCCGCGGGCCAAGAGATTGTGGCCTGCAGAGTGCGACAGATGGCTGCGGTTTCACGCGCTGGCGGCCCGTGCTTGCCCGCTGCCGGGGCGCGGCTATCATTCCGCGACAACAAACAAGGAGATGACACGATGGCAGACAACGCATTGAAGGCCGGCGACGTGGCCCCGGATTTCGCGCTGATGGACCAGGACCGCAACACGATCAAGCTCTCGGACCTGAAGGGCAAGAAGGTCGTGCTGCTGTTCTACCCGATGGATTTCTCGCCGGTGTGCACGACCGAGCACTGCGAGTTTGGCCCGCAGCTGGGCAAGCTGCAGGCCGACGCCAATACCGTGGTCTTCGGCGTGAGCTGCGACAGCCCGTTCTGCCACGCGGCCTTCAAGAAACAGTACAACATCCCGTATCCGCTGCTGTCCGACCCCACCCGCAAGATGGCCAAGGCCTACAACATGTGGGCCGGCGAGGAGCCGTACAACTGCACCAAACGCGGCACGGTGGTGATCGGCAAGGACGGCCGAATCGCCCACTGGGAAGAAGTGCCCATGAAGGAGCCGCGCAAGATCGAGGACCTGGCCAGGGCCGCAGCGCGGTAGGTTATGCTTTGGCGACGGCGATGCCGTGGTCGATCAGCCACCGCCGCGCCGCCTCCGGGTCCTCGCAGATGAGAAACACCTCCTGCACCGTCCCGGTTGCGGTGTAGAGGCACTTGAGCCCCGCGGGCGTGGGGTATTGCACCTTGAAGCTCGCCGGCGTCTTGCCGCGGCGGACCTTGATGCGCCCCGGCACGATGCGCGTCACGTGCGGGCAATGCTTCACGATCTGGTCGAGGATCTCGTCCAGCCCGCCCACGCGCCCGTGCTGCCGCTTGACCCGGCCGAACTTCATGGGGCGCCGATTGTAGCCAGCCGCCGCCGGCACGCGAAATCGCCCTGAGTGACACGGCGTGCTGGTCACTGGCCGGAGACAACCGCCCAGGTGCCCTGGACTGTCACCATGATCGTCATCTGGCTTGGTTCAGCGCCGATCCCCTCGATCCAGCTGACGCCCGGGTTCATCTGCCGTTGATACTGACTCCGCTGCAACTGCCGGTTGTACTGCGCGTAGGTGTCGTACACCGACACCGCTTGCGAGCTGAGGCTCTTGATCGCCCCCAGCTCCAGGCCGGCGGCCTTGGCCAGCAGCTGGGCATCTTCGCGGGCCCGCGCGAACGCTTCGGACACCGCCTTTTGCCGCTGGGCGTCGCCGGGCTTGGCGACAAAACAGAAGGAGGGCTCGCCCGGCGTGGCGCCATGTCCGTACGGGCCGTACGCCGAGGGCACACCTCGCAGGCCCAGTCCGCCCCCGGCGGCCCAGAGGCCGGCTTCCGCCATCTGCTTGCGGATCGCCTCGCTCTGCTTGAGCATCGCGGCGGGCGCCGCCGAACCCAGCGGGAAGTCGGCCGTCAGCAATGCATGAACCCGCGTGCCCGGCTCCGATGCCTGCGTCGTGGGCGCTGGCGTGCGGCCGCGCGCGGCCTGTTCGGCCCGGCGCTGCTGTTCGGTCGGCACCCGCATCGAGTCGAGCCTGATCGACGCGTCGGCCGCCCCGATCTGCACGAGCTTCTTCCTGTCGGCCGCAACCAACTGCTCCAGCCGCTCGACCGCGGCGTCCAGGGACTCGCCCTCGGCCGCGTACTCGACCTCCATTCGCATGATCTGCGGCAAGACGAGCATGCTCGCCGTGCCCTTGCCGATGATCTCGCCGTCGGCCGCCCCGGCCGACGCCGGCCGCCATGCTGCTGCGGCCAGGACAACGAAGCACAGGATCACGTTTCGCATGTTCGGCTCCTTTTGCCCCAAGGCCGCGCCCCGTCTCACTGGACGAATCGCGGGCGCGGCGACTAACGGGCGTGGAGACGCGTGTGTGTTGGTGGCCTGTTGTTGTGGTGGGGGGGACACGGCCGGAGCGCCGGGCCAGTAGTCAGTGGACCGTTGTCCGTTGTTGGGCCCGTGGCCCACTGGTCAGTGGCTCGCCACAACGGGCCAATCGACCACTGGCCCCACCACTGACCAATGACCACTGACCACTGACGACGGACAACCGGCGATGTCCTGCGAGCCGCGAGACCCTATACTGGCGTCATGGAAACCGACGGTCCGGCCATGCCCGAGAAGCAGGGCGAGCTGGTCGTGTTCATCATCCGCCGGGAGAGCAAGTGCGCTGAATGCGGGGCCGAACTCTTGCCGGGCGACTGGCTGCGCATCGAGAAGGACAAGGCGCTGTGCCTGGAGTGCGCCGATCTGGATGAACTGGAGTTCTTGCCGCGCGGCGACGCCGCCCTGACGCGCCGCGCCAGCAAGCTCTCGCCACTGCGGGCGGTCGTGGTGCAGTGGTCGCGCACGCGAAAGCACTACGAGAGACAGGGCGTCTTGGTGAGCGCCCAGTCGATCGAGCAGGCCCGGGCGCAGTGCGAGGCCGACGCCGATGTGCGGGCCAGGCATCGTGCGACGGCGGCCGTCGTTCGAGAGCAGGAGGATGCCGCTTACGTCAAGGCATTCGCGGCCGAGGTGCGGCGCTTGGTTCCGGGTTGTCCCAAGGGTGTCGAAGACCACATCGCCCGCCACGCCTGCCGCAAGTACAGCGGCCGCGTCGGCCGCTCCGCGTCCGCCAAGCGCCTTGACGAGCAGGCGGTGCGGCTTGCCGTGATCGCCCACATCCGCCACCGCCACACGGACTATGACCGTCTTCTGGCGATGACCGGCGACCGGTACGAAGCGCGATCGGAAGTGCAGGGGAAGATCGAGGAAGTGCTGGCCAAGTGGGAGCGATGAACGGCCAGATGGAAACCGCGGATGAACGCGGATAAACGCCGATCCGAACGTGCGGATAACGGGGTAGGCATAACGGGGCAGGATTCGGTTCGGATGGCCGTGAGGCCGACCGCATCCGCTATCCCGTTTCTCGAACCCACTGGGGAGATCTGCAGGGGCGAGGCCTGCCTCGCCCTCCACGGCAACCCCGGCCGGGCGACGCAGGCGTCGCACGTGCAGAACGTCGCCGCTGCGCTCGTTAGAATCCCCCCGCCCCCGCCGCTATACTCTGCCGACTTGCTTGCAGGAGCTTTTTCATGCCCGGCATGACGATGACCGAAAAGATCCTCGCCCGCCACGCCGGCCGATCGCGCGTGGCGCCCGGCGAAAACATCTGGGTGAACGTGGACGTGCTGATGACCCACGATGTCTGCGGCCCCGGCACGATCGGCATCTTTCACGAGCAGTTCGGCCGGAATGCCAGGGTCTGGGACCCCGACCGCGTGGTGATCATCCCCGACCACTACATCTTCACGGCCGACGCCAAGTGCCACCGCAACGTGCAGATCCTCCGCGACTTCGTGAAGGAGCAGGGCATCCGCTACTACTACGACCCGGAGTTCGTCACCAGCCAGCCGACAATGCCCAGTCCCTACCGCGACCCCACCAAGACCAGCTACAAAGGCGTCTGCCACAAGGCCCTGCCCGAAGAGGGCCACGTGCGCCCCGGCGAGATATTGCTGGGCACCGACAGCCACACCTGCACGGCCGGGGCGTTCGGGCAGTTTGCCACGGGCATCGGCAACACCGATGCGGGATTTGTGCTGGGCACGGGCAAGCTGTGGCTGAAGGTCCCGCCGACGATGAAGTTCACGTTCCACGGCCAGATCCCGCCGTACCTGACGGCCAAGGACCTGATCCTGGCGGTGATCGGCCAGATCGGCGTGGACGGGGCCACCTACAAGGCCATGTACTTCGCCGGCGACGGCATCGCCTCGCTGACCCTCGAAGACTGCATGACGCTGACCAACATGGCCATCGAGGCCGGCGGCAAGAACGGCGTGTGCGATGTGGATGACAAGACGCTGCAGTACGTCCGCAAGCGGTCGCGCATCCCGGCGTGGGAGGTTTTCAAGGACGACCCCGACGCCCAGTACTGCTATGAGCACTCGTGGGACCTGGCCTCGCTGGAGCCCCTGGTCGCCAAGCCGCACTCGCCCGACAACCGCGACACCGCCCGCAACTGCCGCGATGTGAAGATCGACCGGGCCTACGTCGGAAGCTGCACCGGCGGCAAGATCACCGACATGATCTTCGCGGCCAGCATCCTCAAAGGCCGCAAGGTGAAGGTGCCGACGTACATTGTCCCCGGCAGCACCGAGGTGCACGCAGACATGAAACGGCTCAACCTCCGCGGCGTGCCGAAGGACAGCAACGAAAAGAGCATCGAGGATGTCCTGCTGGATGCCGGATGCATGGTCGGCCCCAGCGGATGCGCCGCATGCCTGGGCGGACCCCCCGATACGTTCGGCCGGCTCCAGAACACCGAGGTCTGCATCAGCACCACCAACCGCAACTTCCCCGGGCGCATGGGCAGCCCCAAAGCCGCAGTGTACCTGGCCAGCCCGCTGACGGTGGCCGCCAGCGCCCTGACCGGCCATATCACCGACCCGAGGGAATATGTGACGCAAAGAATCGAGACGGGGATGGCGGGGGTGGTGTAGCACGGGCGGCCCCCCCGTGACCGCTGGCGCCGGCCATGGACCTCAGATACGAGACCATCATCTACTGGAGCGAGGCCGATCAGGCTTTCATCGCAGAGGTGCCCGAGCTTCCCGCCTGCATGGCGGATGGGCCGACGAAGGCCAAGGCGCTGGCGGCCGCCGAACGGATTGCCCGCCAGTGGATCGAGACTGCTCGAAAGATCGGCCGGGCGATTCCCGAACCGCGGGGCAAGCTCATGTACGCCTGAGAGTCACTACGGACCGCCCACCACCATCGCCGGCCGGACCACCGCTCGCACGTCCGTGTGAATCTGCCCGTGGCGCCTCGTGGCTTCGTAGAGCGGGTAGAACCCGATGAACAAGCCCACCAGCACTGCCGCACACGCGACGACCAGCGCCGTGCCCAACGGCCGCGACGGAATGGCCGGGGCGTCGCTGTCGGACAGGTACATCACCTTCAGCACTCGCACGTAGTAGTACAGGCTGAACACCGTGTTCAGCCCGATGATCGCCACCAGCGTCCACCACCATCCACCGCCCTGCGCCAGCACCAGCAGCACATTGAGCTTCGCGGCGAATCCTGCAAACGGCGGCAGGCCCACCAGGCTGAACATGAACACCGCCATGCACGCGGCCAGCAGCGGATTGCGCCGCGACATGCCCGCGTAGTCGTCGATCTTCTCGCTGCCGGTCTCGCGGTGGATCAGCCCGGCCACGGCGAACGCCCCCAGGTTCATGAACAGGTACACGGCCAGGTACAGCAGCAGCGCCTGCGCCACCGCGCCTGACGGCACCGCATCGCCCGGATGCCGCCGATAAAGCAGCGACACCGCGCACAGCATGTACCCCGCGTGCGCGATCGAGCTGTAGGCCAGCAGTCGTTTGATGTTGCTCTGGAAATACGCCGCGGTGTTGCCCACTGTCGCGGTAACCGCGCCCAGCACGCCGATCACAATCGCTGTCGTCCAAAGCAGCCGCCCGCCGGCCGCCGGGTCATGGCCCAGACCATCGGCCAGCAGCATCATCGCCCGCGTCAGCAGCATCAGCCCGGCGCCCTTGGACGCCACGGACAAAAACGCACTGACATCCACCGCCGCGCCCTCGAACACGTCCGGGCACCAGAAATGCAGCGGCACGGCCGAGATCTTGAATCCCAGACCCACCAGCAGCCCCGCGATGCCGATCATCAGCGGCACTCCGCCGCCGCCCTGGCCGATCTGCGTGGCCAACTGCTCGATCTGCAGCGTGCCATACAGCCCGTACAGCATCGACAGGCCGTAGATCATGATCGAGCTGGCGGCCGCCCCGAACAGCACGTATTTCAGCGACGCCTCCGCTCCCACGCGGTGGGTCTTGCGAAAGCCCGCCAGCACGTAGCTGGGCAGCGATGCCAGCTCGACGGCCAGCACCAGCATCAACAGGTTGCTGGTGGAGGCCATCAGCGACATGCCCGTCGTGGCGCCGACGATCAGCGAAAAAAACTCCGGCCCGTCGCCCTCGTGCATATTGGCACGACTGGTCGCGAACCACATCAGCACGATCCCCGCCACAAAGGTGTAGAGGATGACCTTCCAGAACACCGCGAACGGGTCGGCCAGCACCAGCAGCATGCCGCGGTCGGCGGCCGAAAAATCCGTCTGTCCGCCGGCGGCCAGGACGCTGATCAGCGCGATGACGATCCCGCAAAGCGCCACCAGCCCGCTGACGGCGTTGCTCCTGCGCGTGAAGAAGGGACTGAGCAGCACCCCGATGATCGTGGCCATCAGGACCAGCTCCGGTGAAAAGGGCCGAAGCTGCTCCCACCCGGGAACGAACGGTTTGCCGATCATCGCGAGCATCACAGCAGCCCCACAATCGCCTTCACCGTCTGTTCCGTGAACGCGAACACGAACACCACCGGCAGCACCCCCAGCAGGATCGCCATCGCCGTCAGTGGCGTGAGCACCGCCACCTCACGGCCGTCCACCTCCGCAAAGCCCTTGTATTCCGGCTTCTCCGGGCCCAAAAACACCCGCTGGATCGTCCACAGCATGTAGCCGGCCGTCAGGACCACGCCCGTGCACGCCAGCACCGCCAGCGCGATGATCGCACGGTACGCCGCCCCTCCGGTGTATTGCATCAGGATCGAGCCCTCGCTGGCCGCTTGGAACGAGCCCAGCAGCACCATCACCTCCCCGATGAACCCGCACAGCCCGGGCAACCCCAGATTCGCGAAAAACGCCACCGACGACAGGCCCGCATAGACCGGCATGGTCGTCGCCAGCCCGCCGAATCGCCCGATCTCGCGGTGGTGGGCCCGCTCGTAGATCACGCCGACGATGAAGAACATCGCGGCCGACGTGATGCCGTGGGCGACCATCATGAACAGCGCCCCGTTGACGGCGGCCGTGGTCATCATCGCCGCCCCCAGCACCACGAACCCCATGTGCGACACCGAGCTGTACGCCACCAGCTTCTTGAAATCGCTCTGGGCCATGGCGCACAGGGCGCCGTAGATGATGCTCACCACCCCCACGATCGCGAAGAGCATCCACCAGTACTTGGCCGCCTCCGGAAACAGCGGGTAGGCCACGCGAAAAATGCCGTATCCGCCCATCTTCAGGAGGATCGCCGCCAGGATCATGCTGATCGGCGTGGGGGCCTCGACGTGTGCGTCCGGCAGCCACGTGTGCAGCGGCACGGCCGGCACCTTCACCAGAAACGCCACCATCGCCAGCACGAAAAACGTCCGCGCCACCGCGCTGAAGTTGCCCGGCATGGCGGCGAGCTTGATCAGGTCAAACGTCCCCTGGCCGGTGACCGGGTCGCGGCTGTAGAGATACGTGCCGATCAGCACGATCAGCAGGCAGATCGACCCCACCAGCGTGTACAGGAAGAACTTGATCGCCGCGTATTCCTTCCGCGGGCCGCCCCAGATGCCGATCAGGAAGTACATCGGCAGCAGCGACAGCTCAAAAAACACATAGAACAGGAAGAAATCCAGCGACAGGAACACGCCCAGAATGCCCGTCTCCAGCAGCAGAAACAGGGCCATGTACCCCTTGGTCATCTTTTCGATGTTCCATGAGGCCACGGCCGCCAGCAGGCAGATCAGCGTGCTCAGCAGCACCAGCGGCAGCGACAGACCGTCGATGCCCACGAAATACTCGATGTTGAACGCCCGGATCCACGAGGCGCGGTGCACCATCTGCACCACGCCGCCCGGCTCGTAGCTGTAGCCCAGCGAGCCCACGCGCCAGTCAAAGCCGGCCAGCACGACCAGCGAAAGGACGAACGTCGCGGCCGTGACCGCCAGCGTCGTCCATCGCACGGCGTCGCGCCCGCGCGCCAGCAGCACCGGGATCGCCCCGGCCGCCGGGAGGAAGATCAGAACTGTCAGCAAGTACTGCATGGGAAATTGCCCGTTGCGAGTTGTGAGTTGCGAGGCGCGAGCACTCGCCGTCAATCACCCCTCATCCCTCACCCATAGCCGATCACCACGACGGCGCTGGCCAGGCCGGCCGCCACGACCACCAGCAGCACCGTCACGTACACCCGGATCCTCCCCGTCTGCGGGGCACGAGCGGCCTGGCCGATCGCCCGCGTCACCGTCGCCGCGCCGTTCACGGCGCCGTCCACAACGTACGCATCATGCAGCCCCGCCAGGCTCGAGAGCCGCCGCACGATCCACGCCGAGCCATTCACCACCCCGTCCACGATGTACTTGTCGAAAGCCCCGCACAGCTTCGTCAGGCCCATCGTCGCCCCGATGATCATCACCGAGTACAACTCATCGATGTACATCTTGCGGTAGAGCCACGTGTGCAGCCACCCCAGCGGCGGGATCTTCACCAGCCGGTCGGCCACGGCGTACCCGTTGCGGTACATCACGAACCCCGCGCCGATGCCCGCCACAAACGCCCACAGCACCCAGTCCATCACCAGCTTGTGGCCGTGGTGCAGCGCCTCGGCCTTGGTCTTATTGAGATTCGCAGGCAGGTCTTCCGGGTCCTCCCACGCCATGGCATACCCGTCGAAACCGGGGCTGACAGTCCGGCAGTACGCCGTCGATTCCTTGATTGATGTCCCGATCAGTGCCCGGGCGCCGATCATGCTCCCGCCGATCATGCTGAACACCGCCAGCACCACCAGCGGCATCCACATCACCGGCACTTCGCGGGCGTGCTCATAGACATGCGGGTTGCGCGGCTTGCCCCAGAACGTCAGCATCCAGCACCGCGTCATGTAGAACGCCGTCAGGTACGCCACACAGGTCGGCACGACAAAGAAGACCCAGTACCATCTCGATCCGCTCTTTTCAGTGGCCCAGACCGCAAACGCCCCCGCGTGCGCCAGGATCAGGTCCTTGGAATAAAACCCGCTGAACAGCGGCGTGCCCGCGATCGCCAGCACCGCGATCCCGAACGTGATCGCCGTGATCGGCAGCTTGCGCATCAGCCCGCCGTACTCCGGGAGTTCCTGCTCGTGATGGGCGGCGTGGATCACGCTGCCCGAGCCCAGAAACAGCAGCGCCTTGAAGAACGCGTGCGTGATCAGGTGAAACAGCCCGCCGATCCAGCTGCCCACGCCGATGGCCAGGATCATGTACCCCAGCTGCGACAGCGTCGAGTACGCCAGCACCCGCTTGATGTCGCTCTGCACCACCGCGATCAGCGCCGCCATCGTCAGCGTCACCAGCCCGATCGTGCTGATGAAGAGCTTCGCGTCGGGCGTCAGGATCGGGAAGATGCGGGCCGTCAGGTACACCCCCGCCGCCACCATCGTCGCCGCGTGGATCAGGGCGCTGACCGGCGTCGGGCCTTCCATCGCATCCGGCAGCCACACGTGCAGCGGAAACTGCGCGCTCTTGCCGATGGCCCCGCAGAACAACCCGATCCCCATGATCGTCAGCAGCGTGCCGGTGAAGACCGTTCCGTCGGCCAGCGTGACCGGCCCGCCCTTGCCGGCGCCGTCCAGCGCCACCCACACCTGCGGCAGCGTCACGTTGCCAAAGTGCCAGAACAGGATGCCCAGGCCGATCAGGAACCCGAAGTCGCCGATGCGGTTGGTGACGAACGCCTTGATGGCCGCGTTGCTGGCCGATTTCTTCTCGTACCAGAACCCGATCAGCAAATACGAGCACAACCCCACCAGCTCCCAGAAAACGAACAGCTGCAGCAGCGTCCCGCCGATCACCAGCCCCAGCATCGAAAAGCCGAACAGCGACAGGTACGTGAAAAACCGCGGAAAACGCGGGTCCTCGGCCATGTAGCCCAGAGAGAAGACGAACACGCAGGACGACACCAGCGTGACCATCGAGAACATGGCGACGGTGAGGCTGTCGATGTAGATGCCCAGCGTCAGATACTGGCCGTTTCCGATCGGCAGCCACTTGATCGGCTCGGGCATGTAAGCCATCGTGCTGCCGCTGCCCAGCCACGCGACCATCGCCGCCATGCTGCACACCAGGCTGCCCAGCATCGCGCCCGTCGCCACCCACCCGGCCAGCGGGTTGCCCATGCGCTTGCCGATGAACACCAGCACGCAGAACGATGCCAGCGGCAGGAGTGTGGCCGTGATGAGCAGTGCAGCGGTCATGAGTTGCCGGTTGCGAGTTGCCAGTTGCCAGTTGCGAGTTGCGAGTTGCGAGTTGCGAGTGATGTACGTCAATCACCACTCATCAATCACCACTCATTCATTTACCCTTTCAGATTCGCGGCCTTTTCCACATCGATGCTGTTGAAGTTGTTGTAGAAGTTCAGAAAGATCGCCAGCGCCACGGCCGCCTCGGCCGCCGCCAGCACGATCACGAACAACGCGAAGACCTGCCCGTCGAGCATCCGGCCGTGGCTGAACTGGTTGAACGCCACCAGGTTCACGTTGGCCGCGTTCAGCACCAGTTCCACGCCCATGAGAATCCCGATGGCGTTGCGCTTGGTCAGAATCGTCGCCAGCCCGCAGGCAAACAGCAACGCCCCCAGCACCAGGTAGTGCTCCAGGCCGATCATTTCTCCTCCCCTGTCCGCTTGCGGGCCTTGGCCAGATACGCCGCCCCGATCATCACCACCAGCAGCAGCACGCTGGCGATCTCAAACGGTATCAGGTAATCGCCAATGAGCGCCTGGCCGAGTTTGGCCACCGGATACGCCTCGTCCGCCGGCGTCGGGTCGCTGGCAAACAGCCCCGCCGCCATCGCCCGGTGCAGCCCGGCCGCCAGCGCCACGAACACCACCGCCGCCAGGCACGTCGCCACGATCGCCTCGCCGCGCTTGGGCTCGAAGCGCACGAACGGCGACTTGCTGGTCAGCATGATGCCAAACACGATCAGAATCAGCGTCCCGCCGGCATAGACGACGATCTGCACCGCCGCGATGAACTCCGCGTGCATCAGGAAATACAGCCCCGCGACGCTGGTCAGCGTGAACAGCAGGCACACGGCCATGCGGACGATGTTCTGCGAAATCACCACGCCGATGGCCGACACCGCCGCCATCGCCGCCAGGACGTAGAACAACGCCTGCAAAACCCAGGGGTCGGATTGTGCAAGCAACCAGGTCATCTCAAAGCCATCTCACCGCAGACCCGCGCAGACCGGAACGCCGCCATCCACGACTGCACACGAATCAACACCAATCAGAAGCGGTGGCACGGGCCGCTGGCCCGTGCTCCCAATCAACACCAATCAGAGCGGTGGCACGGGCTTCCAGCCCGTGGCCTTGTTCGTGTCCATTCGTGTTCATTCGTGGCCCCGTCCTCTTCTCCGCCGTAGATCCGTCCTATCCTGCCGCCGCCGCCTCTTTACCAATCGGCGCTGGGTCAGCCAGCCGCTTCTTGACCCTTCTTCCAGTCACAAACGCATACGCAATCCACAAACAGATCGCCGCGAAAAACGTCACACCGATGGCCGTCATCGCCAGCTGCACCACCAGCGACACCGCCGAGCCCGGGTATTGTGTGAACGGGTTGTAGTCGATCCAAGGCCGGCCGGCCGGCTCGTGCACGAACAACTGCCACAGCCCCGCACTCGCCAGCAGCACGCACGCCATCGGCAGCAGAACCTTGATGCACCCGTGCAGCACCTGGTCGATCCTCGGCCGCGGCAGCGTCCACCGCAGCCACATCTGCACGAAGATGACCGCCATGCACTTGATTGTGAAGATCGCCGCGGCGATGCAGTTGACCAGGAACAGCCCCGCCAGGTTGCCTTCGGCCGAGAACCTGTGGTGGAAGTAGCCCACCAGTCCAAACGGATCGCTCCACCCGCCCAGGAACAGCGCTGTCTGGATCCCGCCGACCACGAACATCGCCGCGTACTCGGCGAAAAAGAACATGGCAAACCGCAGCCCGCTGTACTCGGTATGGAATCCCGCAACCAGCTCCGACTCGCTCTCGGGCAGGTCAAAGGGTGCTCGCTTGTTGCTGGCCAGGCTGGCGACGAAGTAAACGCCGAAAGCCATGAAAACAAAAGGGTTACGGAATATGAGCCAGGTGTGCAGCCCGCCATCCTGTAGCCGGCCTAGCTCCACCATATTCAGCGTCCCGGCCGTCATCACCCCCACGATGATCGCAATGCCCAGCGGTATCTCGTAGGCCACCATCTGGCCGGCCTCACGCATCGCCCCAAACACCGCCCATTTGTTATTGGACGCCCAGCCGGCCAGGATCACTCCCATGACCTCCACCGACAGAATCGCCAGCACGTAGAACACGCCCACATTCAACCGCGGCTCGAAAGTGAAATCCGGGCCGAACGGCAGCGCCACGAACGCCGCAAACACCGGCGCAAACGCAAGATACGGCGCCATGCGAAACAGCAGATGGTCCGCCTCGCCGGGGATCAGATCTTCCTTGAGCAACAGCTTGATGCCGTCGGCCAGCGACTGCGCCCAGCCGAAGTACCCCCCGACGCGGTTAGGCCCGATGCGGCTCTGGATGTGCCCGGCCACCTTGCGCTCGGCCCAGATGCAGAACATCGCCAGGATGGACACAAGAGGCAGGAAGATGACCAGGATCAGCCCCAGGCTGTACGCCACGGTCATGAGCATCGAGGGCACGCCGCCGAAAAGCATCCGCTGCAGCAGCGTCGGCTCGGATAGGCTGAGACTAAGCAGGGGCATGTCCTAAAACCCAAGTGCAAACGCCCGGCGACGGCTCCAGCCGTTGGGGTCGGGTTGTAGCGGTGGGGGTTGGGGGTGTCAAGGAAGGGCAAGCGGGCCAGGCAGAAGGCAGTCGGCGGTGGACACTGGGTAGAGGGCACGCCTGCCCGATCGGGTCCCGGCTGATGTACCGCCCGGCCGACGGGTTGCAATGCGGGAACCCGTATTGCCGTCCGTCAAGGACCGACTAAAGGGGACGTAGCTCTTTAGGACCGACTAAAGGGGACGTAGCTCTTTATGCCCTTCCTCATCGCGTTTCGGGCGCCCTCGGGGGCGAAGCGTCCATTCCAGGTTCAACTGACCGGACCGACTAAAGGGGACGTAGCTCTTTATGCCCTTCCTCATCGCGTTTCGGGCGCCCTCGGGGGCGAAGCGTCCATTCCAGGTTCAACTGTGCGGCCGTGGTCAGCATCCATTCCCTGCCGCCGTACGGCCGGCTGCGGCGGATATGCTCGCGCAGGTCCCGCACCTCGCCCGGCGTCTGCGGGACCGACTAAAGGGGACGTAGCTCTTTATGCCCTTCCTCATCGCGTTTCGGGCGCCCTCGGGGGCGAAGCGTCCATTCCAGGTTCAACTGTGCGGCCGTGGTCAGCATCCATTCCCTGCCGCCGTACGGCCGGCTGCGGCGGATATGCTCGCGCAGGTCCCGCACCTCGCCCGGCGTCTGCGGGGCGTTGACCCACCGCTGCCAGTCGGCCGGCTCGTCCACCGGCCAGGGCGACAGCAGCCCGCGCATCGTCCCGTCGCCATGGCGCCGCGTCCAGGCCCCGCTCCATCGCCACTGCCCGGCCCGCTTCACCAGCCCGGCCCGCAGCGGGTTGCGGTGCACGTATCGCAGCAGCGTCAGCAGATGCCCATCGCACTGCACCGGCAGGCTCTTGTAGCGCCCCTGGTACAGCGGCCCCATCCCCAGCACCCGCCGGTGCGTGATGGCCCGCATCGCGTGCGTGTGCGTCAGCCAGCGGAAGAACCGCGTCACCTGGCCGTCGCGCTGCGGATAGACCACAAAGTGCCAGTGGTTGGGCATCAGGCACCACTCCAGGATCGCGATGGGGTGACGCTCGTGGGCCTCGAGAAGAATGCGGTTGAAGGCGGCGTAGTCCTCATCCTTCTTGAACAGCCGCAACCGCCCGGCCGCGCGGTTCCAAACATGATACACGAACCCGCCGGGACACTGTCGCGATTGCCTGGGCATCGACGCGATTGTAGCGTCTTCCGCAATAAACAGCTACGTCTCCTTTAGTCCTGGCCGTGCCGGGCCGCCGTGCAGGGCCGGCCGAGCCGGGAGCAGAAAGCATGAAAAGAGCTACGTCCCCTTTAATCTTGGCCCCGCAATAAACAGCTACGTCTCCTTTAGTCCTGGCCGTGCCGCGCCGCCGTGCAGGGCCGGCCGAGCCGGGAGCAGAAAGCATGAAAAGAGCTACGTCCCCTTTAATCTTGGCCAGCTGCCTGGGCGTGGGCAGGCGTCGGCCCTTCTTGGGCTGTCGGCCCCGTCGGCGTCGCTGCCGTTGGACAGGCGGGGCGTAGATCGCCGCGTCCGACCGCATCCGCGAAACCAGGTTCGATC